>Ga0172371_10005566_pt1 | contig 18627 bp, 12 predicted proteins | sample Lak12m_FD_114543 | JGI IMG/M metagenome (GOLD analysis project Ga0172371, IMG submission 114543) | Freshwater microbial communities from Kabuno Bay, South-Kivu, Congo - kab_022012_12m | ecosystem: Environmental > Aquatic > Freshwater > Lake | place: Democratic Republic of the Congo: South-Kivu...
GACAGCCACTATTTAATTCAGTATGATTCAAAGGTAGTTGGCAACGTTTCCCTTACTCACAAAAGCAAAAACACTTTTGAGATTCATATTGTTATCGGCGAAAAAGACTATTGGGGAAAAGGCGTTGGAACCGTATCTATCAACAAAGTATTAAATATTGCTTTTAAAAAGCTGGGTTACAACAAAGCTTATATTGAAATAAGGCCGGAAAATAAACGGGCGATTGAACTTTACGAATTCTGCGGATTTAGAAAAATTGGAATCAAAAAATATCCCGATAATAAATACCAGCCAGAAGTTCTAAAAATGAGTTTGGATAAGAAAGGCTTTTTAAAGCGAGCATCCAGCGCATTATAAAGCGCGTGGATTTTGTAAAAGAGATTCAGATATTGTCAATAATTCCGCCCAACTCTTGAGTTCTTCAATTACGGTCCACCAAAATGCATTCGTTTTACTGCTTCGCGCGGAGTGTCGGTCGGGATTTTGTATAAAAAAGTTCGAACTTTTGGGATAATGGCAAAAATATACGGCTGAAGATACTGGTTAATATGATAGTTATGCTGTAAACAGAATATATTTTAATAAGCCTCATATTTGTATAAAAGAAAAAACCCTTCCGGACTTGGAAGGGGGTTCCCATTTTGACAGCGAACCTTCACTTAACTAAAAAATAATTGCTGTTTTTCAAATTGTCAAATTATACTGTCCTTGTATTCCAAAAGATTGGGTTTGGAATTGTACCCAATTTAACATTATTTTTAGAAGTTTTTAATAATGTTTGTGGTAAGGTGAAATTATGGAAGTTACCCTCAATACCAACATCGCGAAACTCAAAGGCATCGGCTGGAAATACCAGTCCGCTTTAGCGGACAGGGGGATAAAAACAGTCAGAGACTTGTTATTCTGTTTTCCTTTTCGTTATGACGATTTCAGTGAGATTAAAGAAATTCGCGAGCTTCAGACAGGAGAAAAAGTCACCATCGAAGCAAAGCTGGAAAGCGTCGAAAAAAAGGTTACCTTTCGTCGAAGAATGTCTATCGTGGAAGCGCTGATTTCCGACGATACCGGCTCCATGAAGATTATTTGGTTTAACCAGCCCTACATAATAAACGCTTTACGAAAAGGCGAAGTCTATCGTTTTAGCGGAAAAGTCGATTTCAATTCAGGATTTTTAACTCTCACCAACCCCTCTTTTGAAAAAACCGAGGGGCCCAGCGTAAATACCGGCAGATTGCTGCCCGTCTATCACGAAGATGGAACAATCACTTCCCGCTGGCTGCGGCGGCAAATTTTTCCCCTGCTTCCCTTTGCCAAGGAAGTTCCGGAAACCCTGCCAAGTTTTTTACTGGAAAACTATAGTCTAATAAGTTTGCCGGAATCGGTGAAGGAAATTCACTTTCCTTCCTCGACAGCCAAAAAAGAAGCGGCGAAAAGACGGTTGGCTTTTGAAGAATTGTTTTTAATCCAGCTTTATCTTGGTTTAATGAAGATTAAATGGCGTAAAAACGCTGCCTTGGAAATAAAGCTGGATGTCGATGTAATCAAAAAGTTTGTCAAAAGTCTTCCCTTCCAACTCACTTCAGCGCAAAGAAGAGCGGCTTGGGAAATCGTGCAAGACCTTGCCAAACCCTATCCCATGAACCGGCTGCTTGAGGGAGACGTCGGTTCAGGTAAAACCGTGGTGGCGGCAATCGCAGCGCTTATCGCGGCAAAGAGCGGATTTCAGACTGTCATTCTGGCCCCGACCGAAATTTTAGCCCTGCAGCATTTCAAGACTTTTAAGAAAATGCTGCTGGATTTTCTGCCTTCTTCGCAAATCGGAGTCTTCACGCGGTCGCAGCGGAGAACCGCGGGGAAGAAGCAAAACAAAACAGGTTTTTTGAAAAAGATCGCTAAAGGGAGAATTAAAATTTTGAGTGCCACTCACGCGGTTCTGCAAGAAAATGTGAATTTTGACAAATTGGCTTTAGTGGTCATTGACGAACAACACCGTTTTGGGGTGGCTCAACGGTCACACCTGCAAAAAAAAATCGCCGATTTAAGCAAACAAATACCCCACTTGCTTTCCATGAGCGCCACCCCCATTCCGCGCACTTTGGCGCTAGCCGTCTATTCGGATCTCGAACTGTCTATTCTAAACGAGATGCCGTCGGGAAGACAAAAAATAATTACCAAAATCGTAGCGCCGGCCAATCGCGAAAAAATGTACGAATTTATCCGAAAACAGTTGCAAAGAGGTCGGCAAGCCTTTGTGATCTGCCCCTTGATTGAGGATAAATCGGAGGGAACAGATATGTATTTTATTTCCGATTGCGGCGACAACCGGATACCCGTCCGCCCAAGCCTGCCCGACTTTGTCATTCAGGCGGGTCTTGGCGAAAGAGGATATCCCGTTGCTACGGAGCAACAGGAGGTAAAAGCCGTAAAAAAAGAACAAAAAAATTTAGCGGAAAAAGTGTTTCCCGAATTCAAAGTCGGGCTTCTTCACGGCAGAATGAAAGGGAAAGAAAAAGAGAAAATCATGTTGGATTTTAAAAACAAAAAGATTCATATTTTAGTCTCCACTTCGGTGGTTGAGGTGGGCGTGGACGTGCCCAATGCGACGGCGATGCTTATTGAAGGAGCGGAGCGCTTCGGATTGGCCCAGCTGCACCAATTCCGTGGCCGGGTTGGCCGGGGCGGACACCAATCTTTCTGCTTTCTAGCTCTCACGGAGGGCGGAGCAGCGGCCAACAGAAGATTGAATGCTTTGGTAAAAAGTAACGACGGCTTTACTTTGGCGGACCAAGACCTAAAAATTCGCGGTCCTGGTGAGTTTGTCGGAACACGCCAATCGGGACTGCCCGACTTGACTATGGCAAACCTATCTGACAGCGAGTTGATAAAAATTGCCCGCGGCGCGGCCGGATTAGTCCTTTCCAAAAGTCCGGACTTGTCGGACTTTCCGGTGTTGAGAACGCGCCTTACGATATTTAAAAAACAGTTTCACGGAGAGTAGCCACAGTCTGTCCGAAGCCTCAGAAACCGATTCTCACTTTTTCTTTCACTTCCAGGTCCGCGTCGGAGCACTTAATTTCCCTGCCATCGTTCAGCAAGACGCTGGCCGATATCTTTGTTTTGCCTGATCTTGCGGCAAAAGCTTGCAGAATATCATTGTTGGAATAGGTGACCGTCAAATTGGGCGCTTTCCAAAAAGTAGTTCCTCTTTCGATGCATTGGCCAAATAGTTTGGCTTCCAGCTGGTCGTTTGTCAACAAGGAAATTTTTGTCGAGAAACCTTCTTCGCCCGCTTTTCGCGCTTTAACTTGGCATTTCACTTCGGTTGTCAGAAGGACACTCGTCATCGGTTGACATTCTTCCCTCGCGCCGGAAGCGTCCACTACGGTAAGCCTCGGAACATAAGTGTCGGTACCCGAATAGCTGCATTCTTTGACAGGAGAATTGCTTATTTCCGGAATGGCTCCTTCCCTGCATCTCCACTCATAAGAAACGGGAGATAATTCCCCTTGGATGAAGACCCTATAGTTTGCCGCTCCTTGGGTGCCGCAAATGGTTTCGCTGGGGCTGCCGGAATCGAGGTAAACATAGCAACTTCCTTGGTTTACCCCCGTTGAGTTGTTGTTGCCGTTATTGTTGACGTTGCCGTTAAAATTGCCGTTAGAATTCAAATTAGAATTGATATTCGAGTTGGAATTCGAGTTTGGTTCGGGTTCGGAAAGGCCGGAAAAATCGATACTCGCTTTTGAAAAATCAATCCATCCTAAACCGGGATTGTCCGCTATGGTGCTGGAGCTTGCTCCCGAACTCCAAGCGTATCCGTAAAGCTCTCCGGTACTGGTGCTGCAAACATAGTAATTTTGATCTCTTTGTATAAGGTTAGGACCGCAGAAATGATTGTTTGGGTCCGCGGGGGATTTAAAATGAACCCACACTTCCGACAAATTCGGACCGATTTCCATTTTCGCCCAGCCGCTCAAATATCCTTCGCCGCCATTCCCGTTCGTTTTTTTGTTCCATTTAGCGGGATGGCAGTCGCTTTGTCCAAAGCAGTCAGTGCTGGGGACGTTTTGGTTAAATTTCAGCCAGCCGGTAAGAATCCCGTTTTGGGATAGACTGTGTAAGTCGGAAAACGGCAAGGACGCTCCGTTAGTTAGAATCGGGGCCGAACCGGAGACGGAACGGTTGTCCGCGCCGTCTTCCAGATAGATTTGAGTTCCGTTTCCTTCCATCGGAACGGCAAAAACAACCGGAGAGCCGGTTTCGTTGCCATCCTGCAAGTTGTTGTTCACCGAAGCGAACCCGTGAAAATTGAGAGTGGAAGCCAGCGCGGTTCCAAGGAGTATTTTTAACAAATAATCCAATAATTGGGCCATTCGTTTTAGTTGATTATTTCTCGTTTAATTATATATATATGGTGTAGCCTTACTCGCTCGAACGTCGCATTGGGCGGGCGGGTGGACGAAGCGAGTTCCTAAGACTTATTTTTTCTATCGTCCGCGTCTAGAAAAAGTAAGTCTTAGGACGAGCGAAGTTCGCGATCTGACTGGGAGCTACGGACATGAGCTCATAGAGGTTCACTCTAAACTCAATAATCATAATCTGATTGTAATTCTCGGTTTATCCAAAGCATTGATTGTCAGTAATAGTTCCGGTCTCATTCCACATCCGATACCGGATGAGCGAACGCTCCAGCACAACTTTCGGCGCAGCTGGGTATCTCGTAGGAAAAATCTTTTTTCAATAAATCTAATGAATCCACTGCTCCACTACTTGAAGTATTATACTCGATTTTTCCATGAAAAATAATCGGTGGATAATTGGTTTTTTCGCTTATCGATTTAAAAAGACAGAAATACTGAGTGGGGAGTTCGGGATAACGTAGATTAGGATAAAGCCTATCTTTATCTAGATAGCGGCAATATGCTGCCCTTACGATGTTCGGATAGAATTTTTCGGGATAGGGCGCGAGATATATTCCTCCCCTCATGTGAACCATTTTTGCTTCAATATCGCAGTGGCATATTGTATTTACCGGCGTGAGCACGCCGGAGGGATCGACGGTAACGAGATCGTAGGCGCCGGCGGTGGCGGATTCGCTCATGTCCATCTGAAGATGGTTACTCATAGTGGGATTACTCCATTGGGCATAATCCACCCTATTCCAAACCCATTTGGCTTCCCCCGGCACAATTCCTCCTCCCGTTCCGCAGGCGCTCCAGTCTTGCCCGGCTTGGGGAGGACAGCAGGAAGTTGACCCGTCGGGCTTTTTAATGCAGTACTTGGGGGCTTCAATTCCGATGTCGAAACTGAAAGCGTCGCCCAACACTTTAAGCCAGTTGTTGAGGTTAAGTATTCCTTTTTTAGTTTGCTCCTGACCAGAAGTATTGAGCGGAGCGGGAATGTTTTCTCCGGCTTGGGGTTCCACCCAAGCGGAGGAAGTATTCGCGGACATCAGCAAGACTAGGACAAAAACCGACAAACTAATGGACTTTGACACTAACCGCATTTTGATTATTTACTGTTTAGGATTTATTGGCGCGCCTGGTTTTTCCGGCGGGCCGATATTAAATTCTTTGGAATAAACGGTTATTTCCCTTTTGCCGTTTTCCAGCGTCTTGACACTTACCTGTTCGCCTTTTGGAATTTCATTCCAATCCAGATTTTTTTTGATCGTTTCTTGCAGAGAAGAATCGTTTTGCAGAGCCTTCATTTCTTCCGACAGTTCAATGTTATTTTCTTTTTGCGATTCGGCTAAGGAGTTGATGTCGATTCCTTCCTGTTTGAGTTTCTCCTGTATTTCTTTTTGTTTCTCTTCCAATTTGATGGGATCAAAATCAGGGTTTTTCCTGAGATAAACGATTGATTCAACGTCTTCTTTTTTTATCTCGTAACCGATGTCAAAATTGGCAAACTGCTTGACAGTCATTTTGTCGCCGGAAACGGATCTCACGGTTCCAGTAATCAACTTCGGCTGTTTTTCTTTTTCCGCGACCAGCATTCCATCGCGCAGGCTCATCGAGGAAAAATCCGACGAGGTTTTTCGGGCCTTTTTAAAACCCAGCTGAAAGAACAATGCCGCCATTGCCGCCAGAAGGATTAAAACCAAAACTGTTCCTAAAACAATGCCCACGGTTTTCTTTTTTTCCATTTTGTTTTTTACTAAGCCGCAGCTAGAATAAAGCTTTGTTTAAATTTATTCAAATAAAACGCGAATGTCAAAATTCTTTTACCCTTCCCTTACTACTTACTACTACCATTGCGGTTTGTTGTCCTCCGTGTAGGTGTCGATCATTACCGATCTCAGTTCGTCGATATCTTCAAGCACTATTCCGGTTCCCCGCACTACCGCGGTGAGCGGATCGTCAACCAACTTAACGGGCATTCCAGTTTGCTCGGCGATCAGTTTATCCAGTCCGCGCAGCAGGCTTCCTCCTCCCGCCATAATAACTCCCCGGCGCATAATGTCTCCCAAAAGTTCCGGCGGCGTGTCTTCCAGCACGTTTTTAACGGCGTTCATTATGGCTTTAACTGATTTTTGCACCGCCTGACGGATGTCGCTGTCGGTGACCTCAATTTCTTTGGGAAGACCGGTGATAAGGTCTCTCCCTCTAATGCCTACCTTGATGGGCTGTTCCAAGCGGTAGGCCGACCCGATTGCCACTTTCACGTCTTCGGCAGTTTTTTCCCCCAGCAACAAATTAAAATTCTCCCGCACGTAGTTAATGATGTTTTCATTCATTTTGTCTCCGCCCACGCGAAGACTTTCAGCCACCACCGCCCCTCCCAGAGAAATAACCGCGATCTCAGAAGTTCCGCCGCCGATATCCACTATCATATTGCCTCCGGCTTCCTGGATGGGTAATCGGGCTCCGATGGCGGCGGCGATGGGCTCTTCAATGAGATAGGCCTCACCCGCTCCGCCGGAAAGAGTGGCTTCCTGCACCGCTCTTTTCTCCACGTCGGTAACCCCGGACGGAATACCCACTAGCACCCGGGGCTTGGCCAAAAAAGAAAAACGTCCGTCTCTTACTTTGTTAATAAAATACGTAAGCATCTCCTCGGTAACTTCAAAATCGGAAATCACTCCGTCCACCAAGGGCCGATTGGCCACTATGTGAGCCGGGGTCTTCCCCACCATTTTTTTGGCTTCCGTTCCGATCTCGAGAACTTTTCCGGTGCGTTTGTTGATGGCCACGACCGAGGGCTCGTTGATAATCACCCCTTTTCCCCGAACATAAACCAACGTGTTGGCAGTACCCAAATCAATGCCGATGTCAAAACGAAACCGGTTTCTCCAATCACGAAAACGTTTTTTTAGCTTAAAAATTTTCATCTAGATATGAAATAGTATAACCAAAAACTAAAATACAAGATTGGTTTCGAGATTAATCGCAGTCGGCACCGCTATAGCATTACTCCAATTTACTGCCGGCAAATTCGGCTAGATCGACTAACCTTTCGGAGTACCCCCATTCGTTATCGTACCACGCGAACACCTTCACCAGATCTCCTCCTAAAACCATCGTAAGACTCAAGTCCACAATGGAAGAATGGGGATTTTTCCTGAAGTCGGTGGATACGAGTTCTTCCTTGGTTACTCCTAAAATTCCCTTCATGGAGGCAGTGGAAGCCGAGATAAAAGCGTTATTAATCTTCTCCGCGCTTACCTTGGTTCGAAGTTTTGCCACTAAATCGGAGGCGGAAACCACCGGCGAAGGAACTCGAACGGCCATTCCGTGAAAGCGGCCTTCCAACTCAGGCAAAACTTTAGTAACCGCGACGGCGGCTCCGGTTGAGGAAGGAATAATATTTAAAGCGGCCGCTCTCATTTCCCGAGTTTCCTTGGCCGGGCCGTCCACCAAAGCTTGACTGGCAGTGTAGCTGTGCACGGTAGTCATAAGAGCTTGTTCCACTCCGAATTCGTCATTGAGCACTTTTATTACCGGAGCGAGGCAGTTGGTGGTACAGGAAGCGTTGGAAATGATTTTGTGCTTCTTAGGATTAAATTTTTTTTCATTGCATCCCATGAGAAGAATTTTGATATCGTCCGACTTGGGCGGAGCACTTAGAATCACCAATTTTGCTCCGGCGTTTAAATGCTTTCCGGCTTTCTCGCTCTTGGTAAAAATCCCGGTGCATTCCAAAATCACGTCGGCTTTAAGATCTCTCCACGGCAGATTTTCCGGTTCCGCCTCTTGAAAATAGGGAACGGTTTTTCCGTCCACGACCAATTCTTTTTCTTTAGCGGAAATTTTGTGATCCCATGCTCCATAGGTGGAGTCGTAACGGGTAAGATAAACAATTTCTTTCGGTGCCGTCAAATCATTCACGCCCACAATTTCAACTCCTTTGCGGGATTCGGCAATCTTGAAAGCGGCGCGGCCAATCCGGCCCATGCCGTTGATGGCTAATCTGATGGACATCTTGGATAATTAAGAATTAAGAAAGAAGAATTAAGGAAATTTTTTTAATTGGCTCTTTAGCTATTCCTCGATCGTGATCGCTCCCACCGGACACATTTTAGCGGCTTCGCGGCAGTTCTCCTCGCATTGGTTCGCGGTGCAAGCCTCGGAATCGGCTTCGGATTTTCCGTCTTCAGGATTAATTCTAAAAACGGTAGGCTCGATCGAAGCGCAAGCTCCGCACCCGATACATTTGGTTTTGTCGACGGTAATTTTCATTTTATGGTAATTATTTTATGAATTATCGTATGTTTAATTTAGCATGTATTTTTTCTAGGGCGCAAATACAAACCGTAATTAGACGTTCACGAAACTTTTTTCTGCGTTGTTTAAGCCGGGCGAAAATTAAATTTTGTAGTCCTCTAAATGTACACAGCCATTTCGTTTTATATTCTTGATTTGCCTCAAAAATATTTAATCGGGATAATTAAAACAATTCCGCGGTTTGAAATCAAGTTGAGAATAATTAAACAAACAAAACATGGATCCGGGTGAACAAACAAGAAATACCGACAAAAAAAACTATCGTCCGGTTGTGTTGGTCATTCTGGACGGCTGGGGCATAAACGCTGAACTGGAAGGCAACGCCATCGCCACCGCCAAAACACCAAACGTCGGCTATCTTAAGGGCAACTACCCCTGTATCGCCCTTCAAGCGTCCGGCATTTCAGTGGGGCTGGCTTGGGGAGAAGCGGGTAATTCTGAAGTCGGCCATTTAACGATTGGAACCGGCATGATCCTTTACCAGAATTTGCCGAGAATCAATCTGGCAATTCAAAACGGTACTTTTTTCTCCAATCAGACGCTAGTTCAAGCCGTTGATCAAGCTAAACGAAGGGGAACGGCGCTTCATCTTGTGGGTTTGGTTTCCAATGGAGGCGTTCACAGTCACATAGACCACGTTTTCGCTCTCGTTGAACTGGCGGTTTCTCGAGGGATCGATAAGCTGTTTATTCATGCTATCACTGACGGTAGAGATACCTTGCCGAAAGCCGGCGCTGAATTCATCGAAGCTCTTCAGGAAAAGCTGGCCGATTCAAGAATCGGCAAGATCGCTTCAATTGGCGGACGGAATTGGGCTATGGATCGAAATAACAACTGGGACCGCGTTGAAAAAGGTTACAGAAGCATGGTTGGCCTTTCAAAAGAAATAAGCAAAGATCCTTTGGAGGTAGTCAAATTCTCCTACGAAAGAAACATTGGCGATGAATATATTGAACCGACCGTTATCGTGGACGAGCAAGGTCAGCCCGTTGGACCAGTAAGAGAAGGTGACACAGTAATATTTTTTAATTTTCGGGAAGATCGGGCAAGACAATTGACAAAAGCCTTCGTGGAAGAAAAGTTCGAGGGCTTCGCGCGGGAAAAGATTCAGAATCTAAATTTCGTCACCATGGTGGAATATGAAGCCGGATTACCGGTGCAAGCGGCTTTTCCGCCCCAAAAAATCACCACTTCACTGGCAAAAATTCTTTCGGAAAACGGTAAAACTCAGCTGCATATCGCCGAAACGGAAAAATACGCCCATGTGACTTATTTTTTTAACGGGGGCGTCGAAAAATCTTTCGCCGGTGAAGACAGGGTGCTCGTTCCTTCTCCGCAAGTCGGTTCCTATGATTTATCTCCGGAAATGAACGCCGCCTCAGTCACCGAGAAAGCCCTGCAGGGAATCAAGTCCGGAAATTATGATTTTGTTTTAATCAATTATGCCAATGCCGATATGGTCGGCCACACCGGCAATTTCGAAGCAGCTGTGAAAGCGGTACAGGCAGTGGACCATTGTTTGGGTGATTTGGTAAAAGCTGTTGTTGATCAAGGAGGAGCGCTACTTATCACCGGCGACCACGGAAACGCGGAAACTATGATGGACGTTAAAACTGGAGAAAGATTGACCGAACATTCCGACAATCCGGTTCCCTGCTTTTTAGTTACTCCGGACAATAAAAAGGAAAGAAACGAGAATCAGATCATGCGCCACCAAAGCATGGTAGACGGTATGCTGGTGGATATCTCCCCGACGGTACTTGATCTTGTGGGTTTGCCGATCGCGAAGGAAATGGTTGGAAATAGTTTGCTGCATGTGCTGAAGTAAATATGAACAAAAAAATAATTTTATGCTAATTCAATTCGGTTTCCATGCCAGCAGCGGAGGCCATTTGGAAAGACTGCCGCTCGTCACCAAAAAACTCGGTGGCGAGTGCTTCCAATTTTTTTCGCGCAACCCCTACGGGGGCAAAATGGTTCCTCTCGGCCAAAAAGTAATCGAAAATTTTAAAGAAAATTGCCGAGAAACCGGCATAAAAAATTCTTACATTCACGCTCCCTATTTCATCAATTTAGCTTCTAAAAATAATCGGATATTCTACGGTTCGGTAAAAGCGATCCAAGACGACATGAAAAGAGCTGAAATGTTAGGGGCACGCTACGTGGTTACCCATATCGGCAGCGCGAAGGATTTTCAAAAAGAGGAGTCTCTCTTTTCCGATGGCGGTAATGTCCCCGCTTTGGCTCCGAATGTTCACAGCGAAGAGTTGTCGGCTGTGGCTCAAGAAAAAAATTTTTCACCCGAGGCTTTCGCGAGAGTGGTCGAAGGATTAAAAAAAATAGCCGAAGGACGTAAAAATGTCCCCTTACTAATCGAAATAGCAGCCGGAGCGGGAGCCATTCTAGGCGTAAAATTAGAAGAGATCGCTTTTTATCTAGAATCGGCCCCGGCCGTTGCGGGCTTTTGCTTTGATACCGCCCACGCCTTCGCTTCTGGCTACGATTTGCGTAAAAATGAAGACTTGGTGGATACTTTTTCTAAAGCAGAATCAATTGTGAGCAAAGACAAAATAAAACTGGTTCACGTAAACGATTCAAAAGGGAATCTCGGTTCAAGAGTTGACCGCCACGCTCACATAGGCGATGGATATTTGGGAGAAGAAACTTTTATGCGTCTGGTAGACTACTTTAAGAAAAAGAATTATAATATCGATATGATTTTGGAAACCCCCACAACGGAAGGATTGAAAAACGATCTGGCTTTGCTGAAACAGTATCGAGGCTAATTAAGCAAAACGAAATGCCCGAAGATAAAATCCGACAAATTCGTGAAAAAGTGATTGAAACCCTAAAGACTTATTTCATTGAAGACGCTCAAGACGTTCTTGCGGAAATTAACGAATTAGAACACGATCCGTCAGTTAGAGGCGATAATGCCAGTCTTGAGGAACTGCGTGTTTATCAGGCTCTTATGAAATTTATAGCGTTTTCCATGCTTCCCGAAGCGGAACAAGTGAATTTGTTCCGATCTTTTTTAGTGAAAGCTTTTCGAATAGGTATGGACATAAAAAACCGTTTCGCTATAAAAATGAACTTGACTCCTGACGTTCTTTGGCCGGAAACAGTCCAGCTTTTTGTGGAAGCAATGCTTAAAAACGAGGAGAAATTGGGCGGAAAAACCATCACGGTGCGGGGAGAGAACAAAGAAGTATCCCCCACTTTAAGCAACTGGTTGCGTGATTATAATCGAATTTACGGAATGGATCGCCATGAAAAAATCATTCCCCATCGTTACCTTACGGAAAATTCCAATGCTCAAAATCTCGGACGGGAGGATCAGGTCTTGTTACTAAAAATATTGGAGTTTTATGAAGAACTGAAATTTCCTTCTCAAAGCCAAATCCATGAAGCTCTGGAGAGAGCTCTGGACCAGTATTTAGAAGAAAATCAAGATGTTGTGGATGAAATTGCTCCCAACGCGTCGAGCGAAGACCAAGTGTTTGAGGACGTTAAAGATCGATTAGAACTTAATCCGGATGATTATCTTGACGACGATATTGAAAATCTGATCCGTAAATTTCCTAAAGTAACCGACCAGTTGATAAGTGAGCAGCCGATCCAGCTTCTTTTTAACGGAGAGCGGGTGAAACCTACGGTAAGCAACTGGCTGGCGGATTATCGGGCGTACGCGGGAGCGGGGGCCCATGAAATAAACGAAAGAAGTGATTTTCTGATGCGTTCGCCCAACGTTCAACGACTGAGCGTCTCGGAAAGAGAAAGATTAGGATTGTTATTGCGTTCCTATGACGAACGCTATCCGCTTCCGTTTTCCATCGAGAAACAAGAAATTTTGTTTGACAGGGTGAAAATGCCAATCGGCAGTCAACAAATGATAACCGAAAACCGGCAGTAGATGCGAATTTTACATGAGAAAACAAGCATTTTGCGATTTGGTTTCGCAACGTGTAATAAGCTGTAAGCTAAATACGGGTGAAAAAAATTAAAACGATATTGTCTCTGATATTAGCAATATTACTTAATTGCGGAATATTGCCTGCGAACGCTTTTTTGCTGCCCGGAAACTTGAACAACGCATCTTCCGGCGTCTCCGGAGAAAGCGGCAGCGCCAGCTTGGAAAAATTTTTGGCGGCTTCCGGCAATGTAGGCGAGGACAGAAATCAGATGGGATCAAGCGAGAGAAAAGAAGAAAAAGTGCCAAAAGTGGATGTTATTATAACTCCCTCTCATCCTCAGCCGGGAGATACCGTTTATGCCCAAGCCCTGCCTCAAAATTTTCGCAACTCCTCTACAAAATTATATTACAACTGGTATATCTATAATTCCGATGCCAAAACCGGATCAATTCTAGTAAAAAACAAAGAGAAAGTATTGGTGCCCTCCAACACTTTGGAAGGGGCGTTGGTAAGAGGCGCGATTGCTCAAGCCAGAGGCAGTTACGTTCCGGGCGTAACGCAAAGAGCCAAAGATTTGGGCAAAGCGAATGAGAGCTTGGAACAAGACAAGGATGGCTACAACGCGAATTACGGTGGTGACGATGGACAAGGAGCCATTAATAAAGAAATAGAAGATATTCTGGGAAAAGATTACGATTTCACTTATTCCGACTTTACTTCTAATTGCAAGCAAAATTGCAAAGTGGAATACAGTAATGCGGAAAATGAAAACAAATGGGAATATGACAAATGTGCCGAACCGACCTGTGGAGATTGGATTGACAGTTGCTGCAGCGGCAGTAAAAATGATTTCAGCTCCTGCGTAGAAGATATTTGGAAAGACCAGGAAAGCAGCTGTTTCGATAAGGTATGCGCCAAAAGAAGTAAAGACAAAAAGGAGGATTGCTATAAAACTCTATCTTTAGACGACTACGCAAGTTGCGATTCCGATTTCTTTGACCAGCAAATAAAATGTTCTGACGATCGAAATTTATATTGTCTAAACAAGGGCAGCTGTGGAACAAAGCCTTCCCAAGATTGCATCGAGTGTGAAAAGGAGTACCACAAAAACCAATGGGGAGCGCTCAAGCAAAGAGATTACTGCAAAAAAAAATGCGAAGTAAAGGAGAACAACTCTTTGGGGCAAAGCTCAGTTGAACCGGTAGGGACCCGCTGCTTTCGTTATAATTTTGGAGGAAGAGACGCGGGAGACCACCTCGCCGGAATTTTTCAGCCGGTTACTTGCATCCATTTCTTTCCCGGTGCGAAAAATCCCGATAGCAGTTTGAATTGGGAAAATGTTACACCTTTTGAAACCGGGGATGGAAACTTTAAGGAAGACGAGGAAGTTTTTTGGGGAACCGACCCCACCAATGCCGACACCGACGGTGACGGATTTCCCGACGAGGCGGACATAGCTGGTTTAGGCCAGCAAACCGTCCAATTTAAGTATCAGAGCGGAGACAAAATCGGGGTGGCCGTCGAAGGAACCTCTCTGTTTCCCACTAACGAGAAAACTCCTTACTATAAGATAATGTGGGCGTTTCCGGGAGTCTGCAGCAGTGAAGTAATCAGGGATGCCGATAAGAATATGCCGGATTTTAATAATTTTTGCCGCTGCGAGAAACGCGATGGCGGTAATTGTAAAAATTCAAAGGATTTCGGATTTGGCTACTTGAAGCTCAATGATATTTGGCAAAGCGTCGCCAACTCGCAAGACAATCGGTTGGACGCTTTTATAAACCTTCTCCCCTTACGTCCGACCGTACGCAAAAATTTATCTTTAGAGGTGGTCGCTTCCGGAAATGAATTGGATAAAGATATGCTTTCTTATGAGTGGACCTTAAAACACGGTGGCAGTGTACTTCAACCCGAAAACGATCCAAAAAACGGAAGGATCGTATGGAAAAAACAAGGTACTGAAGCCGCCTACACTAAACTTTCCAATCAATCGGCCGACTTCAAAAACAACGGCGGAATAGGTTGGCGAACCTTAAATTTGGAGCCCTTGCTTGAAGGCGAATACAGCGTTCTGGTAAAAGTGGTAGAAACCAACGGCACTAAACAAAGAATGGGCGAAACCACTTTAAACTTTAACGTGAGCGACAAACTTAAAATACGTTTTTATCGCAGTTTTTCAACCAGCGGCGCATGGGAAAAGAGAGATGAATTGACAAGTGGGGAAGCTATCACCGGAGACAGAGTGATAGTTGAATATGATGGTCCATTTTATGATGAATTTGTTTGGTATCTTGACAAGAGGAAACTTGAAGGAAACGGTCCGAAAATGTCTCTTACAATCGATAAAAGGGCTAATTCATCCTATAACATTAAACTGGTTGCCAGTAACCGAAATCATACCGACATAGTGGAAGACGAAGCGGTTCTCAATGTGATAAATCCTTATGCCAGCATAAGGCTGAGAGGAAAAGAGCCGGGTGGTCTGGACACGGAAAACGACCTTAAAAACAAGGGTAAGATAAGTTTGACTTATAAAGTTCCTCTCGGAACCGATCTTGAATTTCTAGCTTTGCGCAATCCGTCCGGAAGCAGTTTTGCCGTACGCAACGACTTACATTACTTTTGGTCTTTTGATGAGAAAAATCTCGAAGAAGGAGCCGACAATTACAAGCTGGCATTAGACGCCGAGGAATATTTGCCGGGTACTCCGCACAATTTGGAAGTTAAAATTTACGACAACGATAAAAAATTGCTGGCTCAAGACAAAATCACTCTTCTTCCCACGAACGAAAGAGAATCTAAAGTAGTCTCGGACAGCCAGCGCTCTATCGGGGGATTGGCTTTCGCTTATCTTAACTTGTCGGAAAAATTGAGATTTACCGTTCAATCCGTGCTTTGGGTGTTTTTTATCTATCTATTGCTAGCTGGCATAGCCTGGTTAATGCCGATTAAAAAACCAGGCGGCAAGTGGTAACCGACAGCCGGCAATTCTTGGCAAATGGTCGGCTGTGTTTTTTGCGCCTGCCTTTTGCCAATTGCCGCTTAATGACTAATCCCGCACTATTTAATCCCTCGTTAATGAATAACGTTCTGTCTGATTCAACAAGGCGTCTGCTCGGCAAAAGAAGACGTTCTTCGAAACATCTTCTCCTTATTTTATTGGTGGCTGTAATACTCTGGCTTCCCAACAATTTTATTAACCAATATTCCTTCGGATTTGTGGGGGGAGAGAGTGGAAATTTAGCAATAACAACGAAAAACTCCGTCTCTGAATGGTGGGAAAAGTTATTTAATAAAGAAAATGTGGCTTCATTTGAGGAGGATAAAATAAATCTTATGCGGGAAAACGCTATGCTGAAAGAACAAATAAGAAAGAGTGGAATAAATTTTGAAGGTGGGAATCTGTCTTCTCTTTTTAATTTGGCAGAAGTCGGTGTGATTGGAAAAGATAGTTTTCTGGGAACGCCTTTAATTTTTATATTTGGCGGCGGCAATATTGGATTGCGGGAAGGAATGCCCGTTTTGGATAACAGAGGGTCGTTATTGGGAACCGTAAAAACAAGTCAACAGAAAATTAGTCAAGTCATCTTGACCCCCAATCATGACAGCAGAATTGGTGCAAGAATAGCGGGAACCGACTGGGATGGAATAGTTGAGGGCAATCGAGATCTCCGAATGGTCTTGGAGATGCTCCCGCTGGATAGTCAGATTAAAAAAGGAGATCAAGTGATCACCGACAATCGGAATCCCGACATTCCGGCCGGGATTCTCATAGGCACAGTGGCCACAATGGGAGAAAGCGATGATCATCTATTCAAAGAGGCAATTCTCGACTCGCCTTGGGAGACAAAAAAACTGGATAAAGCATGGGTGGTGATCGGAATAAAATAACTCAAATTCTCCATTTATCATCGGCCATTTCCCATTAAATCCTAAATGTCGAAATGATAAATACAAGCTGCTTCCCTATCGCTATTGTCGAAGTTTTAATTCTCCAACGTTTTCCTTATGGAAAAGACTCGACCTTTTTTTATTATGCTTTCGGAAAAATTTTATCCGTTCGAGTCGGAGATATTGTTAAAGTTCCTTGGCGCGGCGGTGAAAAAAGCGGCGTGGTGGTCAGGATAAAAAGGTTGACTATTGATAACGTCCCTTCAGCTTCTTGGAAAATCAACATAAGGTCTCTCGTAAAAACCGATAATTATTTTTTTTCTTCTGTTCCGACAAAACCGATTAGTTTAAAACCGATTGCTTCGATTCTTGAAAAGGGATACTTCTCTTTTTGTCTTCTTCTGAGACTGAAGGAAGCCGCCAAGGAATATTTTGTTTCATGGAACCACTTTGCTAATTCTGTGGCAGATGCGTTTTCGGAGAAAACGAGAAAGAGCGTTTCTTCCAATAAGCTCTATTTGCCGCTGTTGGGAAAGTATATTCTTGCCAAGACGAAAAGAACCGATGCGGCCGCATCGGTGAATTTCCCGTTGAGTGGCAAAAAAGATTTTGTTTTTGCTTCCTATGAGCAAGAAAATTGCTTGTCGGCGATCCTTAAAAAAGTTATTCAAGGGAAAAAGCAAGTTTTAGTAACCGTTCCGGAAAAATCCCATCTAGTCCTCGCTGCGGCCAAATACGCTTGTCTATCTAAAAATTTTAGTGTTTCAACTCCGATACTGCTAGGTAAATATTTGCCCAGAACTTTCTCCCGCGCCGCGTGGGAGCTGAGTCGAAAAGCTGCCCCTCATATTTTTATCGGTAATCGTTCTTCCGTATTCGCGCCATTTAAAAATCTGGGATTGATAATTGTTGAAGACGCCCACGATTCAAGCCATAAACAATGGGATCTTGCGCCGCTTTATGACATCAGAAAATTATTGGATATTTTCTATCCCTCGGCACTAAAAATCTATCTGAGCGATACTCCCCGTTTGCAAGACTTTTACCGTTCTCCCTATTACTTAAGATTGAAAAAAAACGGAATAGGGATAAAAAAAGTAAGTTTTAGCGCGTTGGAAAAACAAACCGCGAAAAACCACCAGATTCAAGACGGCGAGAAGCCGCCGCGACTTTTAACTCGTACGGTGGACAGAGGAAAACTCAAGAGCAAGATTTTTATAATCAATACGACAATCGAGGAAGCCGTTTGCCCAAGAGAGTCTCCTGTAAGTGAATACTTAAGCGGAAAATTAATCTCGACATTAAAAAAAAGAGAAAGCGCCCTCATTCTAATCAACCACAAGGGAATTGCTAATTTGATAATCTGTAAAGATTGCGGATATATTTTTCGCTGTCCCCGGTGTGGCAAAACGCTGTCTCAAAGAATTAGATCTTTTTTGGATTGCCGATTTTGCGGATTTAGAAAACAAGCGGTGGAACGTTGTCCTTATTGTTCCGGCACAAGAATTGCTCTTCGCGGTTATGGCATCGAGAAAGTAAAGGAGGAATTGCTGAGATTTAGAAAAAAAGTCAAATTTTCCCTGCTCGTTTTGCCGGAGGCAAACTGTAATTACCGGGAAATATTAAATTTTTCTAATAAAATGCTTGAGGGCGGTAAACCTTTTGTTTTACTGGGATATTCGGGAGTCATACCGGCAGGAAGAATGGTTAAAGAGAAAATAGGTATGGCCGCTATAGTGGATTTCGATGGAACGCTGTTTCATCCAGATTTTCGTTCTGAGGAAAGAACCGCCGCCCGCTTTTATAATCTTTTGGGCATCGCTCCCAAAATTTATATTCAAACGTCTAATCCAATCCAACCGTTTTTACAAAAAATAATCAATAATTCCTATTCGTCTTTATTCGGAAATTGGATGGCGGAAAGAAAAAGTTTCGGTTATCCTCCGGCGACCAATATTCTAAGGATCGATATTCCTAAGTCAAAATTTAGAAACGCTGAAAATGTTTCTCGCCGGATAGCAAACACTCTCCGCAACGAAAAAAACGTGATGGGAACATTAGCGGTACCCGTCAGCGGAATAACTAGGAAGAATAGA
>Ga0172371_10005567_pt1 | contig 18625 bp, 20 predicted proteins | sample Lak12m_FD_114543 | JGI IMG/M metagenome (GOLD analysis project Ga0172371, IMG submission 114543) | Freshwater microbial communities from Kabuno Bay, South-Kivu, Congo - kab_022012_12m | ecosystem: Environmental > Aquatic > Freshwater > Lake | place: Democratic Republic of the Congo: South-Kivu...
CAGGCGCGGCACCACCCCCGCAGGCGTCACCTGGCCGCTGGGCGCCACCAGCGTCACCTTGTCGCCTTGCACCACGCCTAGGCTGCGCGCGAGCTCGCCCCCAAGCACCACGCCAAACTCACCCGGCACCAGCCTTGTAAGCGCTGCGGCCTTGAGGTTCACGCCCAGATCGGTCACGTCCGGCTCACGCGCCGGGTCAATGCCCCGCACCATCGTGCCTTTCATGTCCTCACCCCTGGCCAACAAAGCCTGAGCCGCTATAAAGGGTGCAGCGCCCATCACCTGCGGATGGCTGCGCACCTGGCTGAGCGTGCGCGCCACATCGGGCAGCGCCTGGCCGTCGGACGACATGATTTCGATGTGCGAGACCACGCCCAGCATGCGGTCGCGCACCTCTTTTTGAAACCCGTTCATGACGCTCAACACAATGATCAGCGCCGCCACCCCCAGCGCAATGCCCAGCATCGACACACCCGAGATGAACGAGATAAAACCGTTGCGCCGCGTGCCGCGCCCGGCGCGCGTGTAGCGCCAACCCAAAGCCAGTTCAAAAGGCAGTTGCATGAGTCAGGGGCTTGCAGGGGTCTCGGGGGCAGTCCACACGTCACTCGCAACAGCCACGCGGTCACCCACCTTTGCCCAAGCGGCATCCGCCGCCTTTGCATCGGCTTGCGCTGCACAGCCTTCACGTACCAAAACGGGTAGTTCGTTCACTAAACTGGGCTGCCGTGCGTTCAAAGCAGCCCCTTTGGCGCAGCGCAGCGCCTGCGTCAACACCTCGCGCTTGGTGCGTTGCCCCCCCAGGTGGTGGGCTTCCTTGATCAAATCGTCATCCAAAGCCAGATGGGCCGCCATGTGTGGATTCCTGCACAGTTTTACGCGCAGAAAGTATAGGTGAAACCACGGACATACCCGTGTTGTGAGACCCCGTTCCAAACATCCTGGCGCTGATGCCGGACAATCGCACCATGCACCTGATTCTTCCCTTTGCCAGCAGCGTTTCAGAGCGCTGCCAAGCTGCACTGGCGGGTCTGAAGCTGCCGTATTTGCAAAAGCTGCTGGCACGTTGCACGCCGCTGCCGCCAGAAACGGGCGACGAGCACACCCTGACTCCACCGCACGAGCGTGCCGTGGCGCGCGCGCTGGGCCTGCCCGTTACCGACGGCCTGGTCCCCTGGGCCGCACTGCGCGCCCGAGAACGCAACCTGCCCCAAAGCGACGGTGCCTGGGCCTTTGTGACGCTGTGCCACTGGCAGGTCAACACCAACCACATGGTGGTCAGCCACCTGCCGCTGCCCGACCTGAGCGTAGCGGAGTCTGACGCGCTGCTGGCCGTCATGCGCCCCTATTTTGAAGAAGACGGTATCGCACTGCACCCCGACCAGCCCGGGCGCTGGCTGGCACAAGGCGATGGGTTTGCCAACCTGGCCTGCGCCTCGCCTGAGCGCGTGTTGTGCCGCAACCTGGACGACTGGATGCCCACGCAAACCGCAGCCGCAGCGCTGCGACGTCTGCAAAACGAGATGCAAATGCTGCTCTATACCCACCCGCTGCACGATGCACGCACCGGGCGCGGCCAGGTGAGCGCCAACTCGTTCTGGATCAGCGGCACCGGCAGCCTGCCAGTGCGCTACACCGTGCCCGAAGCCAGTGCGCAGCCCACCGTGATGCACACCCTGCGCGACGCGGCGTTGGCAGAAAACTGGCCCGCCTGGACGCAAGCCTGGCACGCCACGGATGCCCAACACATCCAGCCCCTGCTGCAAGCTGTCAACGCCGGCACAGCCGTGCACATCACCCTGTGTGGTGAGCGCAGCAGCCAAACCTGGCACACCGGGCCGATGTCGGTGCATCAAAAAATTAAAAGCTTTTTTGGCCTTCAGTCCTTACCCAAAGTGCTTGAAGTGCTATAAATAGCAAAGCATCTGGTCAGCGGCCTGCCGGCTGCAGTGGTTGCGTTGAAAGCGGTGATTCAGCGGGCAGAAAACACTTCAGCTTGTGCCAAATGGCAGGCTGCAGCATCCTTGGCGGCCAGCAGTGGCGCGTTTTCTGTTGGCCACTGTATTGCCACCGTTGGGTCGCACCACAGCAAGCTGCGTTCAAATTCGGGGTAGTAGTAGTCGGTGGTCTTGTATAAAAATTCGGCACTTTCACTGAGCACCAAAAAGCCGTGTGCAAAACCCGGGGGTATCCAGAGCTGGCGTTTGTTGTCGGCAGACAAGACCACACCTTCCCATTTGCCGAAAAAGGGCGATTGGCGTCGCAAATCGACCGCCACATCAAACACGCTGCCACTGACCACCCGCACCAACTTGCCTTGTGGGTGCTGAATTTGGTAATGCAAGCCACGCAATACGCCTTTGGCCGACTTGCTGTGGTTGTCTTGCACAAATGGCACATCAAGACCGGTGCATTGAGCAAAGTCACGCGCGTTGAAGCTTTCAAAGAAAAACCCCCGCGTATCACCGAAAACTTTGGGTTCCAGGATCAGCACTTCTGGCAGTGAGGTGGGTGTGACGGAATATGGCATAAATCGACTCAAAACGTTATTAAATATGCGTTAGGTGCTATGGTTTCAGTAAGCTCAGCAAATACTGGCCATAACCGTTCTTGGCCAGGGGCGCGGCCAGCTTCTGGATTTGCGCGGCGTCGATCCACTTCTGGCTGAAGGCTATTTCTTCCGGGCAAGCCACCTGCAGCCCCTGGCGCTTTTGCAGCGTGGCAATAAAGCTGGCGGCTTCCAGCAAGCTGTCGTGCGTGCCGGTGTCGAGCCAGGCGTAGCCGCGGCCCATCATCTCGACGTGGAGTTGGGCCTTTTCCAGATAAACCCGGTTGACGTCGGTAATCTCCAGCTCGCCACGCGCTGAGGGCTGGATCTGCGCCGCGATGTCGCACACCTGGCTGTCGTAAAAATACAGACCGGTGACGGCGTAGTTGCTTTTGGGCGCTTTGGGCTTTTCTTCGATGCTGTTGGCGCGCTTTTGGGCGTCAAACGCCACTACGCCGTAGCGTTCGGGGTCGGTCACGTGGTAGGCAAACACGCTGGCACCCACGTTACGTGCGTTGGCGCTGGCGAGCAGTTTGACCAGGTCATTGCCGTAAAAAATGTTGTCGCCCAGCACCAGCGCGCTGGGGTGGTTGCCAACAAATTCGCGCCCGATGATGAAGGCCTGCGCCAGGCCGTCCGGGCTGGGTTGCACGGCATAGGTGATGTGCATGCCCCACTGGCTGCCGTCGCCCAGCAGGTCGGCAAAACGCGGTGTGTCTTGCGGCGTGGAGATGATGAGTACATCTCTGATACCGGCCAGCATCAGCGTGCTCAAGGGGTAGTAGATCATCGGCTTGTCATAGATCGGCATGAGCTGCTTGCTCACCGCTTGTGTGACCGGATACAGCCGCGTACCGGAGCCGCCTGCCAGGATGATGCCTTTGCGTGTTGTCATGATGAATGTGGGTGGATGAAGGAAAGAAGAGGGCGCAACAACCGGGGGTGATTCAGGGCAGGATTTCCGCCAGCATACGGTTCACGCCCGTTTGCCATGGTGGCAGTGTCAGGCCAAAGGTGTCTTTCAGTTTCTGCGTTGCCAGGCGCGAATTGTGCGGGCGTGTGGCGGCAGTGGGGAACGCACTGGTGGCCACGGGCAAGACTTCTTTTGCTTTTATTTCAATAGCTTTGTGCGCTTGCTGTGCTTTGGCTAGAACGTGTTTTGCATAGTCAAACCAGGTGGTTTCCCCGCTCGCGACCAGATGGTAAATGTGACGGTTGACCGATGACGGTGTTGTTGCATCGGCCACCGCTCTCTCTGGTGCTTTTTGTTGCAGGACTTGCCTGATAGCGTGGGCCGTGACGTCGGCAATCAGGTCGGCTCCGGTGGGGGCACCAAACTGGTCGTTGATCACGGTGAGTTTGTCGCGCTCCTGCGCCAGACGCAGCATGGTTTTGGCAAAGTTGCCACCACGCGCGCCATAGACCCAGCTGGTCCTGAAAATCAGGTGGCGTGCGCGCGATTGCGCGATCAGGAATTCACCCATGAGTTTGGTTCCACCATACACGTTGAGTGGGGTGGGGAGGTCGTTTTCGACCCATGGTTTATCGCCACTGCCGTCAAACACATAATCTGTGCTGTAGTGCACCAGCAAGGCACCTGACTTGGCTGCTTCCATGGCCATCATCTGGGGAGCCAGGGCATTGATGGTGTGGGCCAACTCGGGCTCGGATTCAGCCTTGTCCACGGCGGTGTACGCGGCGGCGTTGACGATCACATCCGGCTGCACGGTGCGTATGGTGGTCGTCAAGCCGGCCAGGTCGCTGATGTCGCCGCACAGCCCGTTGCTGTGGCGGTCCAGCGCGATCAGTTCGCCCAGTACGCTCAGGCTGCGTTGCAGCTCCCAGCCAACCTGGCCGTTTTTACCGAGTAACAGAATTCGGGTCATGTCAGCGTCCATTCTTCGACCGCCAGTCCGGGAACGCGTGCAAACTCCCGGGCGTTGTTGGTCACCAGAACCGAGTCGTTGGCCAGCGCATGGGCCGCAATCAGCAAGTCCATGGCGCCGATGGGCGTGCCTGCGCGCTCCAGTTGGGCACGAATGCGGGCGTAATGTTCGCTGGCCTGGATGGGCCAGGCCTGAATGTCAAAACCTGCCAGCCAGGATTCCACCGCCACAGAAAAAAGGTCAACCCCCAGCTTGGCAGCGCCAAAGCGAAGCTCGGCCGCAACAATGCAAGACAGCCACAGTTGCTGGCGTTTCAATTGGGCAAAACGCTCCAGCATTGCGATGGGGCGGCGCCGCAACACGTAACTGCAAATATTGGTGTCCAGCGTGCGCTTCATCTTCGCTATCGCTTCACGACAATGACCAATCGCGTGACTCGGGTGGTGCATCTTGCCGCTGCGCCAGAAAATCGTCCGGCAAGGCTTCGGTGCTGGCGTAGAAGTGTTCCAGCCACTTGCCCATGTTCTCGTCGGGTTGGGGTTGGGGACGAATCCACAGTCCGTCACCCACGCGTTCGATTTCGACCTCTTTCGCCGATAGCCGTAACGCTGCGGGTAGCCGAATCGCCTGACTGCGGCCGCTCATGAAAAGTTTGGCGGTGAGGCTCATGGTGTGTGCTCCATTGTCATATGACATGGAGATATTACATCAGGCGCTGATGCTTTGGGCGTAGTGCTTCTGCACCCACTCCCGATACGCGCCGCTTTGCACGTGTGCCACCCAGTCGGGGTGGTCCAGATACCATTGCACGGTTTTGCGGATGCCGGTGTCGAAGGTTTCGGCCGGTTTCCAGCCCAGTTCACGCTCGAGCTTGCGCGCGTCGATGGCGTAACGGCGGTCGTGGCCTGGGCGGTCGGTGACGAAGGTGATGAGTTCGGCGTAGCGTTGCACCGGCGCACCGGTGTCGGCTCGGCACACGTTGCGCGCCGCGGCGGGAGCGAGTTCGTCCAGCAGCGCACAGACGCCATGCACGATGTCAAGGTTGGCTTTCTCGTTCCAGCCGCCGACGTTGTAGGTTTCGCCGTCCCGGCCGACCTCAAGCACGCGGCGGATGGCGCTGCAATGGTCTTTGACGTACAACCAGTCGCGAATCTGCTGGCCGTCGCCATAAACCGGCAGCGTCTTGCCCGCCAGTGCGTTGACGATCAGCAGCGGAATGAGCTTTTCCGGAAAGTGATAGGGCCCGTAGTTGTTGCTGCAGTTGGTAGTGAGCACCGGCAGGCCGTAGGTGTGGTTCCAGGCACGTACCAGGTGGTCGCTGGCGGCTTTGCTGGCGCTGTACGGGCTGTTGGGTTCGATGTGGTTGCGTTCGGTGAATGCCGGGTCGTCTTTGCCCAGGCTGCCATAGACCTCGTCGGTGGAGACGTGCAGGAACCGGAACGCTTCTTTTTCAGGAGCGTTTAACGCCTGCCAATACTGGCGCAGCGCCTCCAAAAGCTCAAAGGTTCCGACGATATTGTTGTGGATGAAGGTGTCCGGGCCGTGGATGCTGCGGTCCACATGGCTTTCGGCGGCAAAGTTGACCACCGCGCGCGGCTGTTGTTGCGCCAGCAACTGCGTGACCAAGGCGCGGTCGCCGATGTCACCCTTGACAAAAATGTGGCGTGGGTCGCCGTCCAGGCTGGCGAGGTTTTCCAGATTGCCGGCGTAGCTGAGCTTGTCCAGGTTGAGGACGGGTTCGTCGCTTTGCGCCAACCAGTCCAAGACAAAGTTGCTGCCGATAAAGCCGGCGCCGCCGGTAACGAGAATCATGGTGTGTCCCTTGGGAAAAATCGTGTTGTGTTGGGTCGTGATGTGTGGTCAGTCGATCGCTCTCAGGGCATTGTCGCGCTGAACGATTCTATTTCTTCGGTTAGGGCCAACCATTGCTCTTCCAGCACTTCAATCTGGTCGTTGACCGTCTTCAGGGTGCGTCCCAGGTCGGCCAGATCGGGGGCCGCAGGCACGGCGCACAGGCGGTTTTCAATCTGTTGGGCTTGTGCCTGCAACGCTTGCAACTGTGCTTCCACCTCGGCCATTTGTCGGGTCAGGCGCTGGGGCACCCGTTGGCGCGCCGGTGCAGCCGTTTTGGCGGGCATCGGGTCCGCAGGCTGGGCTTTGGTGTCTTGCTGGATTTGCCGCAGCGCGTCGCGCTGGCGCCGTGCCTCATCAAGCAGGTAGCGCTGATAGTCGTCCAGATCGCCGTCAAACGGTGTGATGCCCCCGCGAGAGACCAGCCAGAATTCGTCGCACACGCTGCGCAACAAGGCGCGGTCGTGGCTCACCAGCATCAGGGTGCCTTCAAATTCGTTCAGCGCCATCGCCAGCGCCTCGCGTGTGGCCAGGTCCAGGTGGTTGGTGGGTTCGTCCATCAGCAGCAGGTTGGGGCGTTGCCAGACGATCATGCACAGCACCAGGCGCGCCTTTTCGCCGCCGCTCATGCTGCCCACCGCCTGCTTGACCATGTCGCCGGTGAAATTGAAAGTGCCCAGAAAGCTGCGCAGGTCTTGCTCGCGGGTTTGCTGCCCTGCGATTTTGCCCGCCGCGCTCAGGTCTTTCACCAGGCGGATCATGTGTTCCAGCGGGGTTTCATCGGAGCGCAACACGTCCAGCTCTTGCTGGGCAAAGTAGCCGATGTTCAGGCCCCGGCCCTCGGTGATTTCGCCACACAGTGGTGCCAGATCACGCGCAATGGTTTTCACAAAGGTGGACTTGCCTTGGCCGTTGGCGCCCAAAATGCCGATACGTTGCCCGGCCAGCACCGATTTGCTGACGTGCTTGACGATCACCGTGGGGGGCGTTCCTGCTGGGGCATCGTCTGGCGGGGCGTAGCCAAAGTTCACGCCCGTCATGGACAGCATCGGGTTGGGCAGGTTGGCGGGTTCCTTGAATTCAAACGTGAAGTCAGCTTCAGACAGCAGCGGCGCAATTTTTTCCATGCGGTCGAGCGCCTTGACCCGGCTTTGCGCCTGTTTGGCCTTGCTCGCCTTGGCTTTGAAGCGGTCTATGAACTTTTGCAGGTGCGCAATTTTTTCCTGTTGTTTGGCAAAAGCGGCTTGTTGCTGCTCCAGGCGCTCGGCGCGCATGTCTTCAAACTTGCTGTAGTTGCCGCCGTAGCGCACCAGTTTGCCCGCGTCGATGTGCAGGGTGACGTTGGTGACCGCGTCCAGAAATTCGCGGTCATGGCTGATCACCAGCATCGTGCCCTGATAGCGCTGCAGCCAGCCCTCCAGCCAGACCAAGGCGTCCAGGTCAAGGTGGTTGGTGGGCTCGTCCAGCAGCAACAGGTCGCTGGGGCACATCAGCGCGCGGGCCAGTTGCAGACGCATGCGCCAGCCGCCAGAAAAACTGTTGACCGGGTTTGCCAGTTCTGTCGTTTTGAAGCCCAGTCCCAGAATCAGCGCTTGCGCGCGTGCGGGCGCATCGTGCGCGCCCGCGTCTTGCAGCGCCATGTAGGCGTGCGCCATGCGGTCGTAATCGTCGGTGGCCTCGGCGGCGGTGACTTCCTGTTGCGCCGCCAACAGGGTGACGTCGCCATCAACCACAAAGTCGGTGGCGCTCTGCCCGGTCTCGGGCATGTCTTGCGCCACTTGGCCGAGCCGCCATTGCGTCGGAAAGCTGAACTCGCCCACGTCTTCATGCAGTTTGCCGGTCAGCAGCGCAAACAAGCTGGATTTGCCCGCGCCGTTGCGCCCGACCAGGCCCACTTTTTCGCCGGGGTTGAGGGTAACGGACGCGCCCTCCAGCAGCACTTTGGTGCCACGGCGCAGGGTGATGTTTTTGAGAGTGATCAAGAAACGGACGATCAGTGACCAGCGCAGTCGCCGGGTGGAGTGAGCGAAAAATCTCTCATCAGGAAGTCCACGACAAACTGATCCTGGGCAGCGACGATGAAAGACATGAGATTTGGTTGGGCAATGCGTGCGGTCTCGGACTGGTACAGGTCAAGCCGCATGGTTCTGTTCCCAGTAGTAATCCTCCAGTTCGCGCCAGGTTCTGCGCAAGAACCTGGCCCAGGCCGCAGAGTTATCTCCGCACAAGGGCACACCATCTTCGGCCACGCTGGCGCGCATCGCCAAATTGGTGGCCCGCAGATCAATCTGCCCGCCAAAACGGCAAAGTCCAGATCCGGATCATTTTGCAATTGAGCAGACAACAATGCGGTGTCAGAACGCTGAGAAACGGCTGGGGTTGGCGACATGCTGCGATTTTAGGAAGTCGCTGTGCCCAGGGCCAGCAGCGCCGCGCGAGTGGCCAGCAGTACCTGGTCTTCACCGGCGCTGGTTTCCAGCCAGACCACCTCCAGCCGGGGGAAGGCGGCTTCAAAATGCGCGCGCTCGTAGCCGATTTCAAGCACCAAAATGGCCTCAGGCCCCATTTGGGCGGGTGCTTTGCGCAGCAATTGGCGGATGAAGTCCATGCCGTCCAAGCCACCGGCCGCGTTGCCGTCCAGTGCGATGACGGGTTCGGCCTTGAATTCGGGCGGCAGCGCCGCCATGCTGTGCGCGTTGACGTAAGGCGGGTTGCACAGGATCAGGTCGTAATGGCTGCCGGTGGTGGGGATGCCGTCGCCCTGGCGCAGCGTGATGCGCTCGTGCAGGCCGTGGCGGTCGATGTTGATGCGCGCCACCTCCAGCGCATCGGCGCTGATGTCGCTGGCTTGCACGTTCACGTCCGGGTACACCATGGCAGCGATGATGGCCAGGCTGCCGTTGCCGGTGCATAGATCGAGTACGCGGTGCGTTTCTTCAGGCAGCCAGTAGTCCAGGTGGCCTTCCATCAGCACCTCGGCGATGAGCGAGCGCGGCACGATAGCGCGTTCGTCAACGTAAAACGACACGCCTTGCAGCCAGGCCTCATGCGTCAGGTACGCCGCGGGCTTGCGGGTGCGGATGCGCTCTTCAAAAAGAAGAGCTACCTGCGCTTGATCTGTCTGTGCTACAGGCTTTTTTGCTATGGAATCCGGGCCGTCCAGGGGACTGTCCAGTGGTAAGCCCAGCTTCCACAGCACCAGCCACGCTGCTTCGTCAAACGCGTTGGTGGTGCCGTGCCCGAAGGCCACGCCAGCCTCTTCCAGCTGGTGTGCACCTCTTTCAATGAGGGTCATGATGGTCATGCTTGGGCGGGCATCTGGACCTGCGCGTGCAGGTTTTCCAGCACGCGACGGTAAATGTTCTTGAGCGGCGCGATGTCGGCCAGCGCAATGTGTTCGTCAATTTTGTGGATGCTGGCGTTGGGCGGGCCGAGTTCGATCACCTGGGGGCAGATGCTGGCAATAAAGCGCCCGTCGCTGGTGCCGCCGCTGGTGGACAACGCAGGGGTCAAACCGGTTTCGGCCAGAACAGCAGCCGTGACCGCATCGACCAGTGTGCCCGGCGTCGTCAAGAACGGCTTGCCGCCCAGCACCCAGCTCAGGTCGTAGCTCAGGCCGTGTTTGTCCAGTATCGCCGAAAGACGGCTTTGCAGAGATTCAGGCGTGGATTCGGTGCAAAAGCGGAAGTTGAAGTCCACCACCACCGCGCCCGGAATGACGTTACTCGCGCCCGTGCCGCCGTGGATGTTGCTGACCTGCCAACTGGTGGGCGGAAAAAACGCGTTGCCGTTGTCCCAGGTCATGCCCACCAGTTCGGCCAGTGCCGGGGCCAGCAGGTGGATGGGGTTGCTGGCCAGTTGCGGGTAGGCAATGTGGCCCTGGACGCCTTTGATGGTGAGTTTGCCACTCAAGGTGCCACGACGGCCGTTTTTGATCGTGTCGCCGGTTTGTTTGACCGAGGTGGGTTCGCCCACGATGCAGTAGTCCAGCGTTTGGCCGCGTTCGCGTAGCATCTCAACCACTTTGACCGTGCCGTCCAGTGCTGGGCCTTCTTCGTCGCTGGTGAGCAGAAAGCCAATGCCCAACGGGGTGTCGGGTTGTGCCGCGATGAACTCTTCGGTGGCCACTACAAAAGCGGCCAGCGAGGTTTTCATGTCAGCCGCTCCGCGGCCATAGAGCTTGCCGTCACGCACGGTGGGGGTGAACGGGTTGCTGCCCCAAAGCTCGCGCGCGCCGCTGGGAACAACGTCGGTATGGCCGGCAAATACGATGAAAGGTGGAGCTGCCAGCGCTTGACTGACAAGGGTTGGCGGCCTTTTTGCCCACATGTTTGTAACGCGGAAATTATCCGGCCCGCTGACCAACGTTTCCAGTTCAAAACCCAACGTTGCCAGACGTTGGCCGATCAGGGACTGGCAGCCTGCGTCTTGCGGTGTGTCAGAGGGGCAGGCGATCAGTTGCTGGGCCAAGCGCAAGGTGGCGCGCATGCTCAGTGGCCCATGTCCAGCGTGATGCCGGTAAATGAAGCTTTGTTATCTTCGTCCGCGTCTTGCTTTTCCGCAGTCTTTGCCTCTTTTTGGGTGTTGAAGTCATTTTGCAGACGCCACATCAAATTGGTGGGCGAGTCCGCGTTGGCCAAGCCTTCTTTACGGTCAACGATCCCTGCCGTAATGAGCCGCGCAAGCTCTTGCTCAAAGGTCTGGCTTCCGTCGGCCAGAGATTTTTCCATGGCTTCCACAATGCCTGAAAAATCGCCCTTTTCAATCATTTCTGCGACCAACCGGGTGACCAACATGATTTCCACCGCAGGTGTGCGCTTTCCGTCCACGGTACGTACCAGACGTTGTGAAATGATCGCTTTCAGCGCCGCTGCCATGTCGCCCATCAAGGTGGGACGGACTTCAACCGGGAAAAAACTCAGTACCCGGTTCAGCGCCTGGTAGCTGTTGTTGGCGTGCAAGGTGGCCAGGCACAAATGCCCGCTTTGTGCATAAGCAATGGCCGCACTCATGGTTTCACGATCCCGCACTTCGCCGATCAGAATCACGTCAGGAGCTTGGCGCAGCGCATTTTTAAGAGCGATTTGCAAGGATTGGGTGTCCGTACCCACTTCACGCTGGTTGACGACAGAGCGCTTGTTTTTGAACTGGAATTCGACCGGGTCTTCAATGGTCAGAATGTGACCGGACATGTTGGCGTTGCGGTGATCGATCATGGCCGCCAGCGAGGTACTTTTACCCGAGCCAGTCGCCCCCACCATCAAAATCAGGCCACGCTTTTGCATCATCAACTCGGACAGAACAGGCGGCAAAGACAACGAACCCAAGCTGGGCACTTCGTTGACGATGTAGCGGATCACCGCGGCAAATGTGCCGCGTTGACGCATGCCACTGATCCGAAAACGGCCTACGCCGGGCATGCTCCAGGCCATGTTGAGCTCATTGAGTTCCTTGAGTTCTTCAATGTCTTTGGGAGACAGGATTTCACTCAACAAATTCAGTGGCCCGTCTGGCGGAAGAATCTGGCTGCCGACAGGTACACAGGCGCCGTTGATGCGAATCAACACCGCAGACATGGCAGACAGATAAATGTCAGAGGCGCGCTTTTCGACCATCAACCGCAAGATGCGGCGCATGGTGCCTTCGGAGGAATTTTCGTTCATGGCCATGGCTTACCTCTGTCAAATCAGTTGGGGACAGAGCAACTTTTAAGGTCTTAGCAAATCATTCAAGCTCGTCTTGGCGCGGGTCTGGGCGTCCACGTGCTTGACGATGATGGCCGCATACAGGCTGTAACGCCCGTCATCTTTGGGCAAGCTGCCGCTGATCACCACCGAGCCCGTCGGAATGCGCCCGTAGCTGACTTCGCCCGTGGTGCGGTCGTAAATGGGCGTGCTTTGACCGATATAGACGCCCATCGAAATGACCGAGTTTTCCTCGACGATGACGCCTTCGACGATTTCGCTGCGCGCGCCGATAAAGCAGTTGTCTTCGATGATGGTGGGGCCCGCTTGCATCGGCTCCAGTACGCCGCCCAGGCCAACGCCGCCGCTCAGGTGCACGTTTTTGCCCACCTGTGCGCAACTGCCCACGGTGGCCCAGGTATCGACCATGGTGCCTTCATCGACATAGGCACCAATGTTTACATAAGACGGCATCATGACTACGCCCTTGGCCAGGTAGCTGCCGCGCCGCGCCACCGCAGGGGGTACCACGCGCACACCGGTTGCGCGCATACCCGCTTCTGTCATGTCACCAAACTTGGTTGGCACTTTGTCGTAAAAGCCCAGGTCACCGGCCCTGATGCGTTCGTTGTCATGCAGCCTGAAGCTGAGCAAAACCGCTTTTTTGATCCACTGGTGCGTGCTCCATTGCCCCACCCCCGTGCGGGTGGCTACGCGCAGATGGCCGTTGTTGAGCTGGTGGATGACGTGTTCCACCGCATCGGTGACTTCCTTTGGGGCCGAGGTGGCACAGAGGTTGGCGCGGTCTTCCCACGCGGCGTCGAGAATGGCTTGCAGTTGTTGGGTCATGGCAATGGTACTCGCTGAAATTTTTGGGGCGATGATAGCTTTATGAGGGGCGTTGCCGTGTCGCGCCAGACGTTTTTGTCGTTACATCGACGTCTTGACTTGTCCTTGGCGCGCCTGGACAAAGGCGACGATACGCTGCGCTGCTTCCAGGCACTGCGCGGTATCCGCTACCAGCGCCATGCGGATGCGCCCGGCACCCGGGTTGTGGCCGTGTGCCTCGCGTGCCAAAAACGATCCCGGCAATACCGTCACGTTACAGGCGGCGTAGAGGTCGCGCGCAAAGGTCTGGTCGTCCCCCGCCACATCGGCCCACAGGTAAAAGCCGGCATCGGGCAGCGCCACGTCCAGCACCTGCGCCAGCATTGGTGTGATACGGGCAAACTTGGCGCGGTACAACGCACGGTTCTCGGCCACGTGCGCCTCATCGTTCCAGGCCGCGATGCTGGCGGCTTGCACCACCGGGCTCATGGCGCAACCGTGATAGGTGCGGTAGAGCAAGAACTGGCCGATGAGGTTGGCGTCACCGGCCACAAAGCCGCTGCGCATGCCCGGCACGTTGCTGCGCTTGGACAGGCTGGTGAGCGCGATCAGGTTTTTGAAGTCGCCTCGCCCCAGTTGCGCAGCGGCCTGCAAACCGCCCAGCGGAGGTTCGTCACGAAAATAGATTTCGCTGTAACACTCGTCCGACGCAATGACAAAGCCAAAGCGCTCGCTCAAGTCAAACAGTTTCTGCCATTCGCCCAGGGGCATCACCGCGCCCGTGGGGTTACCGGGGGAACAGACAAACAACTGCTGGGTCTGTGCCCACACGGCTTGCGGCACGCTGTCCCAATCCGGGGCAAAGTTGCGCGCCGGGTCGCTGGCCACGTAATAGGGTTGCGCACCGGCCAGCAAGGCCGCACCTTCGTAAATTTGATAGAACGGGTTGGGGCACACCACCAGCGGCTTCTTGCCAGTGACGGCACTGTCACCGGGGTTGACAACGGTTTGCGTCAGCGCAAACAGTGCTTCGCGCGAGCCGTTGACCGGCAACGTCTGCGTGAACGGATCCACGCTCAGGCCGTAGCGACGCTGGAGCCAATCGGCAAAGGCCTGTCGCAGCCGTGGCTCGCCCGTCGTAGCGGGGTAGCTGGCCAGACCGCTGGGTAGGTGAGTCACAGCGTCGCATAGCGCCTGTTGGATGAAAGTCGGCGTGGCGTGTTTGGGCTCGCCAATGCCCAGACTGATGGGGGTGCAGGCCGGGTTGGGTGTGACAGCGGACAAGAGTTGGCGCAGCCGCTCAAAGGGGTAAGGCTGCAAGAGGCAGAGCAAGGGATTCATGGGGCGCGATTATCCGGGATGGTTCGATCGAGTCTGGTGCGGCGTGACCGGGCCAATGACGGTTTTTTGGTGAACCCGCGCGGCGACTGGCTTTGGCGGCCTCCTCATACGGGGGTACCGGAAATCGTCGGCCGCCAAAGCCAGCCACCGTGCTGGGCGGTGTCGCAGAAGTGATTAGAAATAACCGCTTGACGCAAAAACGGTTAGCCGGAGGGGCCCCTCCGGCGGGTTGTATCCGAGGCGGTTGAACTTCTGCGCAAACATGCGCAGCGGCAACTTACAGCGTCAGCGACTGCACCGGCAACTGCCACCCCAGCCAGTTGCCAGCAGCCTGCGCCAGCGCAGTGGTGTCGCCAGTGGCGTACAGAGTCACTTGACCGGGGTGAACGTCAGGCGCCAGATGGGGCAATACGCGCCGGGTCTGGCGCGCCACTGGCTCGCCGTTGTCGATCAGATGCACTTGCGGCCCCACCAGGACGCGCAACACATCGCCCGCAAATGGGTAATGGGTGCAGCCCAATACCAGCGTGTCGATTTGTCCGGCTTGTATGCCAAATTGGCCTGTAACGCTTATGTATTGTGCGCAGAGTGCTCTAATTTTCAAAGCGTGTTGGCGCTCGATGGCATCGGCCAGCCCGTCACAGGGCGTGCAGACAAACTCGGCTTGACCCGCCACCGAGGTCAGCAGCGCCTTGAACTTCTGGCTGGCCAGCGTGCCGCGCGTGGCCAGCACGCCGATGCGCTTGGTGTGAGTCACCGCCACGGCAGGTTTCAGGGCCGGTTCCACGCCGACGATGGGCAGGTTGGGGAAGTCCCGGCGAAGCGGGGCAATGGCCGCTGCGGTCGCAGTGTTGCAGGCCACCACCAAGGCCTTGATGGTCTGGTGGCCGGGCTCCAGCAAGCGCCGGGTGATGCGCTGTGCACGCTCAATGACAAACGCGTCGTCGCGTTCACCGTAGGGCGCAAAGCCGCTGTCGGCCACATAGACAAAGTGTTCATGCGGCAACTCGGCGCGCAGTGCCTGCAGAATGCTCAAGCCGCCGACACCGCTGTCGAACACCCCGATGGGGCGCTCGACAGGCGTTGACCGATCAAGCACCCGAAACGGCGATGCCTTTGAACTCGCCGCTGGCGATGCGTTGTTGCCATTCGGCCGGGCCAGTGATGTGGGCGCTGGTGCCGCCGGCGTCCACCGCCACCGTCACTGGCATGTCCACCACGTCAAATTCGTAAATGGCTTCCATGCCCAGGTCGGCAAAGCCCAGCACCTTGGAGGTCTTGATGGCTTTGGACACCAGGTAGGCTGCGCCGCCCACGGCCATCAGGTAAGCACTCTTGTGTTTCTTGATGGCATCGATGGCCACCGGGCCGCGTTCGGCCTTGCCCACCATGGCGATCAGGCCGGTTTCGGCCAGCATCATCTCGGTAAAACCGTCCATGCGCGTAGCGGTGGTGGGGCCGGCCGGGCCGACCGCTTCGTTGCCCACCGGGTCCACCGGGCCGACGTAATAAATGACACGGTTGGTGAAGTCCACCGGCAGCTTTTCACCCTTGGCCAACATGTCCTTGATGCGCTTGTGCGCCGCGTCGCGGCCGGTGAGCATCTTGCCGTTGAGCAGCAAGGTGTCGCCGGGCTTCCAGCTGGCGACTTCGGCTTTGGTGAGCGTATTGAGGTTGACGCGCTTGCTCTTTTGCGTGTCGGGAGCCCAGGTGACCTTGGGCCACAAGTCCAGGCTGGGCGGGTCCAGATAGACCGGGCCGCTGCCGTCGAGCACAAAGTGCGCGTGGCGCATGGCCGCGCAATTGGGAATCATGGCAATGGGTTTGCCCGCTGCGTGCGTGGGGTACATCTTGATCTTGACGTCCAGCACCGTGGTCAGGCCGCCCAGACCCTGCGCGCCGATACCCAACGCGTTGACCTTTTCAAACAGTTCCAGACGCAGTTTTTCAACATTCGACAGCGCCGCGCCGCTGGCCGCCTTGGCTTGCAGTTCGTGCATGTCCAGGCTGTCCATCAGGCTTTCTTTGGCCATCACCACCGCTTTTTCGGCCGTGCCGCCAATGCCGATGCCCAGAATGCCCGGCGGGCACCAGCCCGCACCCATGGTTGGCACCGTCTTCAACACCCAGTCCACCACCGAATCATTGGGGTTGAGCATGTACATCTTGCTCTTGTTTTCAGAGCCACCGCCCTTGGCCGCCACCGTGATTTCTACCTTGTTGCCGGGCACGATGTCGGTGAAGATCACTGCTGGCGTGTTGTCTTTGGTGTTCTTGCGTTCAAACTGCGGGTCGGCCACCACGCTCTTGCGCAAGGTGTTTTCGGGCAGGCAATAAGCGCGGCGCACGCCCTCGTTGATGGCATCGTCCAGGCTGCCGGTGAAGCCTTCCCAGCGCACGTCCATACCCACTTTCAGGAACACGTTGACGATGCCGGTGTCCTGGCAGATCGGGCGGTGGCCTTCGGCGCTCATCTTGCTGTTGGTCAGAATCTGTGCGATGGCGTCTTTAGCTGCGGGCGATTGCTCGCGTTCGTAGGCTTTGGCCAGGTGGGCGATGTAGTCGGTAGGGTGGTAGTAGCTGATGTATTGCAGCGCAGCAGCGACAGACTCAATCAGGTCGTTTTGATGAATGGCGGTGGTCATGGTGCGATGTCCTTTGGTAGCGTGAATGGACTGACAAAAAGCGAGGGTGAGTGTAACCACGGGCATTTTGCGGGAGCTTGATGGAAATCAGCTTCCGGGCTCAGCTACACGGGTCTGGGGGTGCCTGGGTGTGTCGGGGTTCCCAAATAGACGTCGACGCGTTGAACCCGCGCGGCGGCAGCCTTTGGCGTCCTCCTCATGGTGGAGTACCACAAATCGTCGGCCGCCAAAGGCTGCCACCGCGCTAGACGGGTTCGAAAAAACCGCGTTCTCGCATACACCGCGAGCCGGATGGGCCCCACAGGTGAGTGCCGATTTCTGGTACCCCAGTATGAGGTGCTCGCCTGTGGGGCCCGTCCGGCGGGTTGAGCCGTAATCACGGATTTAGCCGCAGGAAGGGGTATTGCTTCCGCGGTCGTTGTTGCCAGCGTCGGAATGGACCGGTGTATGTTCGGTGATAGGCGGCAAGCGCAAATGCAGCGCTGCCCGCGCCAGCAGATGCGCCGAGATTGGCGCGGTAATGAACAAAAACAGGGTCACCAGCAGCTCGTGCAAACTTAAATGCTCACCGGTAACGCTGAAGAACACCGATGACGCCACCAACAGGCAACCCACTCCCAACGTTGTGGCCTTGGTGGGGGCGTGCAGCCGGGTCATGAAGTCGGTAAAGCGCACCAGACCCAGCGAGCCAATCAGGGTAAAACTGGCTCCGACCAGGATCAGGATGCACAGCAACAGTTCGGTACTTGTGCTCATTCGATGATGTCCCCGCGCAGCAAATACTTGGCCAGTGCCACGGTGCCCACAAAACCCATCAGGGCGATCAACAACGCCGCTTCAAAGTACAACGGGCTGGCCAGCTGAATGCCCAGCAACACCAGCAAGGCAATCGCGTTGATGTAGAGCGTGTCCAGCGCCAGGATGCGGTCGGGCGCGCTCGGCCCCCGGATCAACCGATAAAAACTCAAGGCAAAGGCCACGCCCACCAAGGCAAAAGCCAGCCACAAGACATTGCCTAGCATCCGAAAATCTCCTTGATCGGGGCTTCAAATTGCCTCTTGATGGTACGGACTAACGTCTCTGGGTCGTCACCCACCAGCGCGTGCAGTGTCAACACCTTGTGGTCCGGTGACAGCTGTGCTGACACGGTGCCAGGCGTCAAACTGATCACGTTGGACAGCAAACTGATGGCAAATTCATCGGTCAAATCCAGCGGCACCTGAACCAAGGCTGGCTTGAGCGCGCGCGGGCCGGCCAGCACCAGACGCGCCACGGTCAAGTTCGACAGCACGATGTCAACCACAAGGAATCCTGCAAACCGCAGTATGGCCGTTGGGCTGTGAAAACGCACCGCGTCGGGCCAGAACGCCAAAGTGAACCAGGGGATTGCCCAGCCCAAACCTAATCCCAGCACGACGTGACCCGGAGCTGCTGTGTTGTTGAGCAGCAGCCACAGCAACGCCAACAAAGGCGTCAAGACCGGGTGGGGCAACCAGCGCTTCATGGCTTGGCCCCAAGTACCGCCCGAATGTACAGATCGGGCTGAAGCAACTGGTCGGCGGTGGCCTGGGTAAATTCAAACGCTGGCCCAGCTGCCACGGTCAAGGCCAACACCATACCCAGCAGGCCGCCCAAGGCCAGCGTATCGGACCGCGTCAACCCAACTGGCGAGAAAGATGCGGCAAGGTGCATTGATTGGGGTGCGTCGGTCCGCTCGGCCGGTTTTCCCGCAAAAAACAGGTTGCTACCCGCTTGCGCCAGCGCCACCAGCACCAGCAGGGCGCTGGCCAGTACCACCGACAAGACCCAGGGTTGGGCCACTGCTGCACGCAGGATGAGCCA
>Ga0172371_10005568_pt1 | contig 18621 bp, 13 predicted proteins | sample Lak12m_FD_114543 | JGI IMG/M metagenome (GOLD analysis project Ga0172371, IMG submission 114543) | Freshwater microbial communities from Kabuno Bay, South-Kivu, Congo - kab_022012_12m | ecosystem: Environmental > Aquatic > Freshwater > Lake | place: Democratic Republic of the Congo: South-Kivu...
CCTGGAGAGCGAGACGATCCTCTTGCTCGTGTTCCTCGGGCGAGAAGACTCGGACCTGGCCCGGCGATGCGCCCGATACCTCGTCGAGAAGCAATTGCCCGGCGGCGGTTGGGCCATGTATCCGGGCGGGGGCGTGGAGATCAGCGGAAGCGTGAAGGCGTACTTCGCCTTGAAGCTCACCGGGCACGACGTGGGAGCCGAGTTCATGGTGCGTGCCCGCCGCGCGATCCTTGCCCACGGCGGGGCCGACGCGGTGAACAGCTACACCCGCTTCTTTCTGGCGATGTTGGGGCAGATCCCCTATAGCCTCTGCCCCTCGGTCCCGCCCGAGGCCGTCCTCCTGCCCAAGTGGTTCCCGGTGAACCTCTACGCGGTGAGCAGTTGGTCGCGGACGATCATCGTGCCGCTGTCGATCGTCTCCGCGCTGGAGCCGGTGCGCCGGCTTCCGCGCGACCTGGGAATTGGCGAGCTGTTCTTGAAACAGCCCCGCGACTGGCCTCCGCTACGGTGTCCGGGCCTTGCCGGCGGGCCGGAAAAGGGGACAGGCACCTTTTGTGCGAAGCACCCTTTGGGCCTTTTGGGCAAAAGGTGCCTGTCCCCTTTTCCGGCGGGGATCTTGAGCTGGGACAACTCCTTCCGCGTGGTCGACCGGCTGCTGAAGGTCGGCCAGCGGCTGCGATGGCTGCCGCAGCGGCGGCGTGCGATCCGGGCGGCCACACGGTGGATGCTCGATCGCTTCCAGCGGAGCGACGGCCTGGGGGCGATCTATCCGCCGATCGTCTTCAGCCTCGCGGCCCTCCACGCCTTGGGCTACGACGACAATAGCCCCGAAGTGGCCTACTGCCACCGCCAACTGGCCGACCTGGTCCTGGAAGACCCGCGAACCGGCTCCATCCGCTTGCAGCCGTGCAAGTCGCCCGTGTGGGACACGGCGATTGCGGTGCGGGCGCTGGCGGAGGGCGGGACCGGCGCCGACGACCCCGCCATGCTCCGCGCGTTCGGCTGGCTTGTCGACCAGCAGATCACCCGGCCCGGCGATTGGCGCGAAACCGTCGACGCCGAGCCCGGCGGATGGTGCTTCGAGTTCCACAACGACTTCTATCCCGACTCCGACGACACCGCCATGGTGCTCATGGCCCTCGCCGAGCAGTTCGTTGGGGCAAACGTGGCACAGCCGCCCTCGGCTGTGCGGAATTCCCCGGAACAGCCGAGGGCGGCTGTGCCACAAGTCGGTTCCGGGATTGGCACTGAGTGCCCCGCAGACGACCGGCACGTGGCCCTCATTGCGCGGACCACGGAGGCCATCGATCGCGGGCTGAAATGGATGTTGGCCATGCAGAACGACGACGGCGGCTGGGGGGCCTTCGACCGCAACAACCACCGCCAGTTCCTCTGCCACGTCCCCTTTGCCGACCACAACGCGATGATCGACCCGAGCACCCCCGATCTCACCGGCCGCGTACTGGAGGCCCTCGGCAAGCTGGGACGCCGCGTGGGCGATCCCGTGGTCGACCGGGCCGTGGCCTACCTGCGTCGGACCCAGGAGCCGGACGGGAGTTGGTTCGGTCGCTGGGGCGTGAACTACGTGTACGGCACGTCGCAGACGCTGGCGGGCTTGGCCGGGGTGGGCCTGCCCCACGACGACCCGATGGTCGTTGCGGGCGCAAACTGGCTGGTGGCCTTCCAGCAGCCCTGCGGCGGATGGGGCGAATCGCCCGACAGCTACGCCGATCCGTCGCTCCGCGGCCAGGGTCCGGCCACGGCCTCGCAAACCGCTTGGGCCGTGATGGGGCTGATCGCGGCCGGCCTGCAAGACCACCCGGCCACCGCCCGCGGCATCCGGTCCCTCGTCGAGCGGCAGGGCCCCGACGGCGTTTGGGACGAGAAGGAGTTCACCGGCACGGGGTTCCCGAGGGTGTTCTACCTCCGCTACCATTACTACCCGGTCTACTTCCCGCTCATGGCCCTGGCCCGCTGGGCCGCTCGGTAGGACGGGTTGGAGACCCGTCCTACGTCCGAGCCCCTTCGAGCTCGCTGAGCCGGGCGGCGATGAGCTGGTCGTTGGGGATCAGGCCCCGCTGGCGCTCGCCGCTGAACGCGGCCTCCATGTCCTGGAGGGCCTCCTTCACGGCCAGGAGATTGGTCGGGCTCAGCCGGTCGACGAACAGGACCCCGTCCAAGTGGTCGCACTCGTGCTGCACGACCCGGGCATACATGCCGTCGAGTTCCCACGTCACCTCCTGCCCCGCCAGGTTGTAGGCATTGAGCACGATTTTTTGTGGCCGTTTCACCGGAGCAAAGATCTGCGGGAGGCTCAGGCAGCCCTCCTCCTTCTCCTCGATCTTGCCTTTGCGCTGGAGGATCACAGGGTTGATGAAGGCGTGTTCCTCCTCCTTGGCCGAGGCGTCGGACTTGATGTTCATCACAATCAGTCGGTAAGGCAAATCGACCTGGTTGGCCGCCAATCCGATCCCCTCGTGGGTATACATGAGGTCCAACATCTGGTGGACCATGCTCTTCAATTCACTATCCACCCGACGAAGGGGTTTCGATTGGTAGCGCAGCGTTGGGTGCGGGTACTTGACGATCCTCACGGGGCTTCGCTCCACAAGTCCAAGGGTTCCTTCCCGATTATAGTTGCGCCGGCGCACTCGGCGAAGGCCAACCGCGGTGCAGGTCGTTCCCCCCCGGGACCGTCGCCAGCCTCGTAGCCGAATTCTGGCGAATCCGGCTACGTGTGCATTACAATGGACTCAAGCGACCGGGGGCAAAACGGGACAGGCACCGTCGCCGGAAAGCGAATTCTTAAGGGAGACCATGATCGAGGCGACGGAGCCAGTCCCCTTCGCGACGGCCTAGGTAGCGCCGTAGTAATGACTTCCTCTCTGATCGCCGGCTCCGGAGGGCCAACCATGTTGTGTCCGATCGCCAAGACGTGTCGCAGGGGGGGCCGGTCGAGCGCATCGGCGATCCGAATGGCCGTGCGTGCGGCCGGATGGGGCCTGGTCACTTTGGTCGGCCTGTGGCTTTCGGCGGCCATGGGTGCCGGCGACGAGCCGCGGGAGAAGCCGGTGCCGGGCCTCGCGCCCGCCCCCGGCACGCGGTCCACGGAGCCGGACCCGTCGATCTACATCGATCCGGAAGGCAGGGCCCGCACCAGTATGTTCGGTGTGAGCGGGCTCGGGCACAAGTTCGTTTACGTGTTGGACCGCTCGGCGAGCATGGGCGGATCGGGGCACGTGGCCCTCCGGGCCGTCAAGGAGGAGTTGCACAAGAGTCTGGAAAAGCTCGACACGGTCCACCAATTCCAGATCATCTTCTACAACGAGAAGCCGGCGGTCTTCAACCCGAGCGGGATCCCGGGCCGGCTGGCCTTTGCCAACCAGGCCAACAAGGATCGGGCCGTGCGGTTCATCGAGTCGATTGTGGCCGATGGCAACACCCGGCACGACGAGGCCCTGAAACTCGCCATCCGCCTGCGGCCCGACGTGATCTTCTTCCTCACCGACGGCGACGACCCGAAGCTGTCGCGCCGCGAAATGGACCAGATCCAGCGCATGGCCAACGGCATTACGATCAACGCCATCGAATTCGGCGCCGGCCCGCCGCCGGAGGAAAAGAGCTTCCTCGCCACCCTGGCCGAAGAGAACGGCGGACAGTACGCGTACGTCGATCTCTCGAAGCGCCGGAGTCCCTCGTCGGGGGAGTCGTCCGGGCGGTAGCCTGTTGTTATCCCCGCGAGTTGCCGGGCACGGGGCGAACGGCCACCGCGATCGCCAGGGCCACCAGCGGAATGAGGCCGAGGGCCATTTGCACGAGGGGAGTGACCACGGTTGGAATCTCCTGTCCGGAACGTCTGTCTTGGCGACATTGCGCCCCGCGACGGTCAGCCGGCAAATGGGTTCGTGCTCCGCACGGGCCGGATGAAATCGAGCAGCATCGCCAGCGAGCCAATCGCCCCGACGAACACCAGAAACCCTGAGAGGACCATCGCCGTCTCCTTCCGGCCTTCCAATTTGCTTCTTGCTTTCCAAGGAGGACGAAGAGCTAGCGGCGTGCCATTTAGCGAGAAAGTCCAATCGTATAGGCGCAACACTTTGCGGAGCATAGCCTTAGAACAGGAGAGCGGTCGCCGGGGTGCCAGTTCTCAGTCACCGATGGAATTGTAGTGACTACACTGTTGGTGAAATCGTGATGCGATAAAGATACACGTCCGAAAAAAAAGTCAATCTGACACGTCTTCACAGACAGCGAAGTGGAGCGATTCAGGCACGTAGGTCAGGCTTTCCAGCCTGACGACTCGGCCACCGGGCTGGAAAGCCTGACCTACAACCCAGGTTCCCCACGCCGTTCCGCTTCAGGTCCGGCTCTTCCAGTCGATTCCCGACATGGCGGCCAGGGCGAGTTCCAGGGCGTGGGTGCCGTCGCGACTGTGGCCCAGCGCGGCCAGCGAGAGGTAAAGCTGGTGGGCCAGGGCCAGCCCCGGCAGGGCCAGCCCCATCCGCTTCGATTCCTCCAGGGCGATGCCCATGTCCTTGATGAAGTGCTCGACGAAGAAGCCCGGCTCGAACCGGTTGTCGAGGACCCGCGGGGCGAGGTTCGAGAGGGACCAACTCCCGGCCGCGCCGGACGAAATCGAACGGAGCACGGTGGGCAGATCGAGGCCGGCGCGATAGCCGTACAAAAGCCCTTCGCACACGCCCACCATGGTGCTGGCAATGACCACTTGGTTGACCATTTTGGCGTGCTGCCCGGCCCCCGGCCCGCCCTGGTGGATGATCGTCTTGCCCATGGCCTCGAAACAGGCCATCGCAGCCTCGACCGCGGCGGCCTCTCCGCCGACCATGATCGAGAGCCGTGCCTCCCGGGCCCCGACGTCCCCGCCCGACACCGGAGCGTCGATGGCCTGAACCCCCTTGGCCGCTGCGGCCTGGGCGATTTCCACGGCCAGGGTCGGCTGGCTGGTGGTCATGTCGACAAGGATGCTGCCCGGCTTGACGCCGCTCAAGACCCCCTCGCGTCCGAGGATCACTTCGCGCACGTCGGCTGGGTAGCCGACCATGGTAAAGACCACCTCCGACGCCTCGGCCACGCCCTTCGGGCTCTCGCCCCATTGGGCGCCCTGGTCGAGGAGTCTTTGGGCCTTGGCCTTGGTGCGGTTAAACACGGTGGCCCGAAACCCCTTGGCCATGAGGTGCCCGCACATGCTGGCCCCCATGACGCCCGTGCCGATCCAGCCGATGCGGGTCTTCGATGGGTCAACCTTCTGCATTTCCAAACGGCTCCCAGGAATTGCCAACGATGGAGAAGAGGATTCCTCTCAGTTTCGCGGCATGGACGAGATTGAGGCAGTGAAGAAACACGTCGATGGAGTGCCTATGAACGTACTTGGGGAGTGCCTCCCTTGTCGCTGGGATTGACTAAATCCAACCACAGATGACGCAGATCAAAGGACGTCGGCCGAACGGTACGGTCGAGGCGTTGAGTCAGGGTGGAGACACCGCCTCGTCGCCAGCCTTCCGGTGACAGTGTGATGCGAGCTATGCTCTTAGCGACTGCCGCCTGGTTGACCTCGTCCAAGACGACCTCGGCACTCGCATTCTGCACGTAGCCGATCATCGCTCCCGAGGAACCGGACTTCCCGTAGCCGTACCCTTCGACGTGAAACCGAACAACTCCATGCTCCACATAGTTCGTGTTCAACACCCAGTCGCTACGTCCCGATTTTCCCAGCCGTTTGCACTCGACCACGTATTGTTTGGCACTCGCATCCGGGTTCGGTTCCTGATGGTCAATGAGTCCGAACTGAAAGTCGGGCCGTTTGCCCTCCCGTGCTGCCCTCTCTTCATCTGAAGCGTCGGGCTGGTTGTTCCCCTCGTAGATCGGGTAGAAGGTCAGTTCTACGCCTTGCTCGTGAAGCTCTCGGATCGCTCGCAGGATATGGAAGTGAAGCTTCCGATTGATCTGATTCTCCGCCGTCGGAAGGCCACTTTCGCGGCGAAGCAGTCGCAACGCGATTGTAAGAACCTGTAACACGCGACGTTCATGCTCTAACCAGAAGTTGAGATGCTTCAAGTTGGGACGCACTATCGCCAGCCTCTTCTACTGCTGTTCCTGCAATTCCATTGCCTGCTTGATCGTCGCCTCCGCGTCTTCACGGGCCATGCTCGCCGTCCACAACCTCCGCTCATTCCGTTTGATAATGATGACCTCCGTCTCACTGACGCTACGGACGACCCCATCAATGAAGATGCGTCGTGAGCCGTCGTATTGAACCGAAGCATCATCAAGCTTCCGCATCACGGACGCCCAGTCGTGTCGATCGACGTCTGCCACCACTTGTGTACGGGAGCCGCCAGTCTCGGCTGTCTCAAGCATGACGGCAATCATGGGTGCCGCGGTTCCAGGACGGACAATCTGCCAAATGAACTCGCCGTGCGGGGTCAGTTGTTGATTCCACTGGCTCACAAGAGCACCCAGGTATGCTGCCAGTCCGTTACTACGACCAAGGCCGCCAATATCCGATGCGACGCCAGACAGGAAGTCGCAAGGGAGTTGCAGCGGCTTGACGGCCTCGCCTTGGGCGTGACGATAGAAGAGGTCGAGGCCGATCTGGCACATGTCGTTGACCAATTCCCTCTCAAAGCCAGCCAGGCCGTAAGCCTGGAACACCAAGCCATCGAGTTCTCGCTCCAGCCTGTCGATCTCTGTCTGCGGAACCGCTCGCGTCCTCCTTACGGCAGGGTCCAGGAGCGGCTGCCTGGCGATCGGTTGAACCTCACGCAGACGGTCAACAAGCCGGACGATCCGCTGCCGAAGACTCAGATCATCAGGAAACACGATCGGAAGCCGCATGACATCCTCTTCGTGGATTTCGTGATGCCATGTCCCCCATGAGCCGGCAGTCATCCAGAAGTAGTATCGGGCAAGTGAAGACCACAGAATGCCCAGGATGATCTTCGCTTTCCAGTCGGGCAAGGAGTCGAGGTTGACGCCGTGTATCGAGTTCCGAAAGGCGAAGGGCTCGATTTCCAATCTAGCTTCAATGACGCCATTCCGTCCGGAGCTTTGTGTGATGCCCCGCTTCACCAACAGCCTTCTGCCTTCATAGACAGTCCGAACTCCTCGACGCTCGACGCGCGTGGGAACGGCACGAAACTCCTCCTTGGGAAGCGGACCGTATCGGGTGAAAGCCGAGGTCGGAAACTCCTGAAACCGACCCAGCCACTCGCTCGCAAATGCCTGATTGGCTTTCTTGAAGCCTTGCCCAAATGCGCCTGCGCTGACACACTGCTCGAACGAGTCAGAACACTCTAACGCTTGTATCAGGGCATAGTCGTGATGATTCCCCCACCAGAGAATCTTCCAGAGTCGGTCATCGCGTAGCGCATCTTGCTGCCGCAGTAGTCGCCGGTCCGCGAGGCTCAGGACAACGGCATTCATCCGCTGCGCCTGCAACGTGTTCTTTGCTGACCAATACTCGACATAGTGGTCGCCGTCGCGGCCAGTGTCCTTGACGAAGATCACCGAAGCGAAGGGAGCGATCGCGCTGCTGAAGAACAAGTGCCGGACAGCGGAGAAATTGACCACGTGTAGCAGTCTGGTGGCAGCGAGCCACTGTTGGCGGAAGTTCCGACTGTGCTCATGGTGCTTGAAGAACACCCCGGAAGATACGAGGAACGCAGCACGGCCCCCCGTTCTCAGGAGGTCAATGGCGCGATGAATGAACGCTTGCGACAACTCCTGGTCGCCCACTTCATGTCCACGCTGCTGACACCATCGCAGCGCGCCCTTCGCATTCTGAACGCCCCATGGGTCGCTCGGTTTGGGATATCCCCACGGTGGATTGCCGACAACCACATCGACCTGCCCTGGGGAAAATGGCTTGGCTGCCTCCGCGTGGGCGATCGACTCCGGAACCGAGAAGGAATTGCCCACCACGAGGATATTGAAGCGGTTGGGATCGTTGGCGTCAGCGTGAGGATCGTAGGTCAGGTTTGGAAGCCGCTTGTCACGCCAGATGTCCGGCGGTTTGACGTGGTGCAGCAGTGCCAGGTACAGACTGAACGCCGCCACACGTACCGCCTCGCCGTTGATGTCAATGCCACGAAGCTGATCGCGAATGATCTTCTTCAACTCTGCAAGGGTCAGCTTCCTTCGGTTCTTGGCCTGCCGAAACCGAACAATACGCCGGAAGGCTTCCACCAGAAAGATACCCGACCCACATGCGGGATCGAGAATGGATGGATTGCTTTCCAGAACGCCGCGGGGCAGCGATTTGGACAGGAGGTACTCGACGAGTTCGATGGGCGTGTAGTGTGTTTCCTGGTTCTGATCGGTGCCCTTCTCGGCGTTGTAGAACGCCTCATAGATGCTGCTTATCAGTTCAATGGGAATGACTTCAAAGCGATAGGCGAAGAAGAACAAGCGGGGGATGTCATCCGCGATCTCTCCGCGCAAGAACCTTCGCAGCAGGGAAAGATGTTGCGACGTGACTGCTTGTCTCTCCTCCCGCGTGACGGGGAACATATCCCCGTTGAAGTCCTTGGCGATTCGCTCGAAGAAGGCGTAGGTGAACTCCTTGCTGCCGAGGACCTTCGTGAAGTGCACGTGTCCCATTGAGGGTTCGAGCGGCACGCCTTGACCGGCGTCCAGCAACCGAACCCAGGAGACGTTTTCGCCCGCAACGTCCCGAAAATCGGACTCAAGCAGGATACGCCGGTCCTCAAGGTAGCGAATGAAGATCGCTCGACCGATGAGCGCATTGGCGTGTTTCTCGTTTTCGCCGCTCAATCCAGCCTTGAGTAGTTCCCTGCGTACCTTGTGCAGATCCTGGATGAGCGCCTTGTCGGCACGCGCCTCCCCGGCGGAGAAGTAGCCTTGACCTTCGGCGGGCGTACCAGACTCGACAAGGTCGCGTCGGAAGTCAGCTAGCTGCGATTGAACCTCAGCAGCCCGGCGGACAGTGCGCAGGATTCGCTGCTGGTCGGAGATCGCTTCCCGGCTCCCGATGGGCGGCCGTGTCAAGTCGAAGACCGAGAGTTCGCCCGGACGTGCGAAGAAAAGGTGTTGTGGGCGTCCCATGCACCAGATACGGTTGACCACCTCGCGAGTCCGGCTGTCGTCGATTTCTTCGGAACTCGCAAAGACAATGACCGGATTGTTCTCGACGAAGAAGACCTTCTCAACGCCGACGCTGTGTGCGAGAGAAAGCCACTCTCCCCGGTCGATCCAGTCCGTGGCGGAGACCCTCTCGGGCCGATCCACGGCATCCAGCAGCGCGCCCTCCCGGAAGCCGAGGTCCGCGTAGGCAGCGTCGAGCAGTTCACGAGTGGAATCCATGCCGGTTCAACTGCCGGAAGGTAGCACGAGTTCACGGCTACAGAGCATTATATCTAAACAGCTTGCGGCTTGTGAGGGCTCTCCTCTGTGGGTTGGCAGCGTCGTGCTACCCAACCTAAATCCTATCTTTCTGCGTCATTGCCATCGCTCTTCCGGCCGGTGGAGGATTTCGCTCAGCAGGATGGCTTGGCGGAGGTTGGCGGGGTTGGCGAGGAGGGCGGCCATAGTGGCGGCGTTGATGGCACGCGGGGCGGCCACGCGGTCGGCCGGAAGGGTGGGCTCCACCGCCATGGGGCCCGTCGAGGCCTCACCGCTCCGGGCCGCCTCAGCGCGACGCCCGGCAGGGCTCACTTGGCCGGGCTGCGATGACTGGAAGCGGGCCCGCACGCGGTCGGAAAGGCTCTCTTCGCGCTCGGCCGGGACCACGACGATTTCCGCCTCCACAGGTTCCGCCTGAACGGGCGGCGGGCGAAAGGGGCGCAAGGCTTCGTCGAACACCGTCGATTGAGGGAGCGGCGCGGGCCGCCCCGGCACCGGCTTCTGTCCCTGTGCCTTCCGCCTAAGAAACTCCGCGATCTCATCTTCGAGTTGGTCGCCGGCTTGCGGGGGGCGTTGCGGAGGGATGCCCCGGGCCCGCCGCGCCGCCTCCTTCTGGATCTCCTGCCACTTCCCGACCAACTGCGCGAGGATGCTGAAGATCACGACGGCGAGGAAGATCGCCCCCCCGATCCAGTCGCCATCGGCAAGAGGCAGCCCGAGGTGGTTCATGACGGGGCTCCCGGCTTGGCGGGCGGCGGTCCGCTGTGGGCGATGGCGGTTCGCATGTCGGTATCGGCCTGGACGTTGCGGAGCCGGTAGTAGTCGATGATCCCCAGGACCCCGTCGCGGAAGGCCTGGGCGATGGCCTTGGGCACTTCGGCCTCGGCCTCGACGAGTTTCGACCGGTTCTCCTCGATGCCGGCGATGCTCTCCTGTTCGGCGGCCACGGCCAGGGCGCGGCGGCCTTCGGCCCGCGCCCGCGCGACCTTCATGTCGGCCTCCGCCTGGTCGCCTTGCAACCGGGCCCCGATGTTGTCGCCGACCTCGATATCGGCGATGTCGATGGAGACGATCTCGAAGGCCGTCTGGGAGTCGAGGCGGCGGGAGAGGACCCGCTTGGAGATGCGGTCGGGCGTTTCGAGCACTTCGAGGTGGGTTTCCGCCGAGCCGATCCCGCTGACGATCCCTTCGCCGACGCGGGCAATGATCGTCTCCTGCGTGGCCCCGCCGATGACTTGATTCAGGTTGGTGCGGACCGTGACCCTCGCCCGCACCCGCAACTCGATCCCGTTGCGGGCCACGCCGGAAAGAGCCTGCGGGCTCGTGCGCGGGGGGCAATCGATGACCTGCGGATTGACGCTGGTCTGCACGGCCTCGAGCACGTCGCGGCCGGCCAGGTCGATGGCGCATGCCTGTTTGAAGGTGAGGTCGAACTTCGCCTTGTGGGCGATGATGATCGCCTTGGTCACCAGGGGCACGTGGCCTCCGGCCAGGTACAGGGCTTCGAGGCCCTTGCTGGTAATCCCTTCGGCGTCGCCCAACCCGGCCTGCACCGCCATCACCTTCGCGCGGACGATCACCTTCGGATCGACCTTCCGAAACGTCATCCCCAACAGATCGAAGATCCCGATGCCCGCCCCGGTCGTCTTCGACTGGATCCAGAAGCGGAAGTAACGAATGAAGACCGCCATCGCGATGATGCCGAACAGCAGCACCGCAGCAATGACGATGAGCGTAATAAGCTGGTAGGCTTGGTCGCTGGGCATGGGCGTTCTTCCAATCTCAATGACGCTGCACAATTCGGCGAGAAGTCGAACAGTCCGAGCCGCCCTTGGTTCTGACTTCCGTATTCCTCATTCAGTATTCAGTATTTGCTCAGTATTCCCTAGGCGCTTCTGCTCTGCTTCTTACCCCCCCGGCTTGTCGGTGTCAAGCCTCTGGAGGCCGGAAGGGGTCGGGGCTGTCCCAGTCGACGGGTTGCGCCAGAGGGTCCTTTTCAGGGTCAGCGTCGGCCTCGTCGAGGCCGCGGACCACCACCCGGTTGCCGCGGACCTCGATCACGCAGACCCGCTGCCCCGCCTCAATCGGCAGCCCCTCGCTGATCGCATCCAGCGCAACGCCGTCGATGGCGACGATCCCGCTGGGGAGCATTGGGCTCTTGGCCCGGCCCACGCGCCCGACCAAGCCCTCCAGGGCCCTGCGCGGGCTGTTCTCGGGGAGCACCTCCTCGCTGGTGGGGACCTGGAGGAGCATCCGCTTGCCGATGGAGGTCGATGGCCAGTACCGTAACGCAAGGATCACGGCGACCACCGTGCCGAAGACGGCCACGGCCAGCACCGCCACGCCGACGGCCGACCCCTGGGAGAACCCGATCCAGATCGCCCCGATAATGGCGCACACCGACAGAAAGGCGAAGATCCCGCCCGACGGGAGAAAAATGTCGAGCGTCACCAAGGCCATGCCGACGAACAGCAGCAGGACTGCCCAGACCCACGGGTCCATGCTTCAACCTCTCAGGGCGGCCCGGACGACAATGCGATTTCCGCGGACCGACACCACCACGATCTCGGCGCCGAGGGGGACGAAGTCGCCGTCGGTGATCACGTCGAACAGTTGGTCGCCGAAGCGGGCCTTGCCGCTGGGCAAGAGCGGCGTGGTGGTGTGGCCCACCGCTCCGATCATATTCTCGAAGTGGGTCAACGACTCGCTGTCGCTGATCGCCGCGGCCTCCTCTTGCGAGGGCGGTTCGAGCACCATCTGGCTGAGAATCGGGGCGCGCGGAAGCCAGCGGTTGATCGTGGCGATCGTGACCAGGATTCCCACCACGGCCGACGCCACCACCAGGAGCGAATTTTGGAATTCGGCCACCTGGTAGGAATTCCGCGGCAGGAAGAAGGTCTGGCTGGCCAGGATCAGCGAGGCGAGGATCATGGCCCCGCCGCCCAGTCCGAAGATCCCGAAACCGGGCAGCACGAACAGTTCCAACGCCATGCAGCTCAACCCGGCCACGAACAGGATCACCTGGAGCCAGCCGGCCGTCCCGCCGAGGAACCGGCTCCAAAAGAAGAGGGCGAAACAGACCAGCGCCATAAAGGCCGCCACGCCGAGTCCCGGCGTGTGCAGCTCCACGTACAAGGCCACCCCGCCGAGGATCAACAGGAGCACCGCCACGCCGGGCGAGGCCAGGGCGTCGACCAGGGTGTCGGACCAGCGGGCCTCCAACAGTGCAGGGTCGTTCTCCAGCCCATACAACTCCTTGAACTCCCCGAAATCCTCGACCACGTGCGTGGCCAAGTGGTACGTCACCGTGTCGTTGCCGGTGGCTGCGAACACCTTGCCCGGCCTGGTTACCTGCTCGCCGGAGGTCCATTCCTCCGGCTTGGCCTGCGCCGCCAACTCGTCCGCCGAGAAAAACTCCACCTCACCTTTGCGCGTGTATCGGCACACCGTCAACGACGGATCGAACATGGCCGCCGGCAGGGACCAGGAGCGGGCCTTTCGGGCCGCGATCTCGTCGCGGATCGTGGTCCGCACCTGCTGGATCTCGTCCGGCCGGAACACGTAGTCCCCCTCGCCGCCCAGCACGGCCTTCGGGTGCATGACGATCTGATCGCAGGCCAGGGCGATCAGGGCGGCGTCGCAGCGGGCTTCCTTGGGGATGTAGGCCACCAGGCGGACCTTGGCCGGATCGCGGTCCAAGAGGTAGCCGGCCAGGCGCATGCTGTCGGCCGGGGACCCGCCGGCGCTCTCGATGCGGAGGCAGACGAAATCGGCGTCCTGCCGGGCGATGGCGTCTTGAAGTACCCCCTGGGTCTTGGTGACCAAATCGGCCCGGATCGGGCCCTTCAGGTCGACCCGCACGGCGTGGAACACGCCTTCCAGGGCCACGTCTTCCTTGACGGTTTCGGGCGGGACCTCGACGGCGCGTGCCACTTCCACGCGATCGGAGGCCAGGGCACTGACAAAGCCCTTGCGCCGGCCCTCGGACCCGGAGAACCGACCCGGCTGCCCGGCCGCCGACACGACCGTCTTGGCCCCGATCGTCCGCCGCTTGGCGAGTTCCGCCAACCCGTCGGGCGTGGTGTACTCGGTGCCGATGTCGGTCTCCACCTCCAGCAGCTCGCGCGAGGAGTCGACGAGTTTGAGGGCGACCTCCACCGGGACCTTCTTGTGACGGCTGGCGATTTCCTTGTAGCCGGCCCGAATCGAATCCGTGATGTGCTCTTCGTCGACCCCTGCCGGACCGAGTTCCGCGTCGGCGGCCATGACAATCATGTCGCAGGCCAACGCCGCGAGGACCGCATGGCCCTGGATCGTCTGGGGCACGTAGGCCACCGTGGTGGCGGCGTTCAGGCTGCCCCCGGAAAGGAAATCGGCCAGGTCATAGGCGTTGCCGATCTTGCTGCCGCGGCCGAAGTCGCTTTGACCCTTGGGGACCGAGAACTCGAAGATCAGCATCGGGTGGACGTGCTCGCGCCGGGCCTCCTCGATGGACTTGAGCACCGGCTGACGAAGCCGCTCGGTCGTCCGCCCGGTGATCGGCAGGACGATCTTGAAGAGCCGTCCCACGCGCTTCAGCGGAGCCGCGTCCTCCCCGACTGCGGCCTTCGGGACGGGCCCTGCCCGAGGCTGGGCCTTCTCGCTTGGGGCTGCCTTGGCCGCCGGCTGGGCCGGGGCGGGAATCGTCGCCAGTCCAACCAGCAGGCACCCGAGCAGAACCCCGACGGACACTTGTGCCAGGCATTTGGGAAACGACCGTCTCATGGCTACACCCCGACCCGTGAGGTCGATCCAGGGACCAACTACCCTTCCACTGGCCATGAATCGCCGTCTCTTGGGTCTAAGCCGCGGTCCCACTTAACCTTCCGAAAGAAATTATAATCGCCCGGACGATCTTTCGTCAATTTGTGCCCCCGCTTTAGAGTTGTGGGACCATCGACGCCGTGCACGGCACGCGGACCGTATTGACCCAAATTCGTAGTCCGGACTTCAGCCGGCCACTTGCGAGGATTCCCGCCTGAAGGAGGCATGACGACAGGGCCATTTCCGAACGCGTCGCGTAGAAATGGGCAAGACAAAACACAGCCAAGGTGTCAGGCACGTTGGCAACGTGCCCCCACGGCCATTGCGAGGGGCCATTCCTTCGGCGGCCCTAACGCCCGTCGCGCCCGGCGGGGCGCGTGGCACTGCGGATCGGCGCGGCGCCGCTGGGCGCGTGCCCGTCGTCTTCGACCACCTTCTGCCAGCCGGGCGGGATCCGGGCGTGGAAGGGATCCTCGAAAATCAAGCGGAGGTCCTTCTGGTTCACCACGATGTTCCAGAGTTTGTACACCGTGCGGGCCTTTGCGCCGGGCTGGTAGATTTGCACCGCCGTCGGCACGAGGTCGTTTTGACCGATCGAGAGGATCAACTCGACCTTCTCGAAGTTCTGGGCGTCGGCGGCGAATTTCGGCTTGGCTTCCAGCCAGATCTCGTTCTTCACGTCCGGCGGGGTGACGAGCCGCATCCAGTAGCGCCGCTTCAATTGATCCGCCTTGGCCCCGAACAGGAACGGCACCGGCCCGTTGGCGATCGCCTTGCCTTGCGCCTCCGGCGGGAGCCTATATTCACGGACCACCCTGTTGACAAAATCGTACTGATACATCGCTTTGCCGTCGCAGATCCACTTCTCGGGACGGGAGTCCTCGGGACGTGGCGCCGGGTCGACGCTGTAGAGCCCTTTGTCGGGCGTTTGGTAGCGGATCTCGCCGTCATCCACGGCGGTCGGCTGGTTCGGGTCCTTCGGCTTGTTGGGGTCTTGCCTGTTGAAATCGGCGCCGGGGTTGTACTCGAAGCGGCGGAACTTCGCTCGGAACGTCTGCACGCCCTGGCTCCCCTTTTCCCAAAACAAGAGCACGCGGTCGAGTTGCGCTTCTTCCGCAGGCGTGAGCACGAAGGGCGGCTGGGGCGGACCGGGGTTCGGCTGTCCGACGCCTTGTCCGGCCGGTTGCCGCGCTGGTCCCGCCGGCTCCTCCGGGCCCCGGCGACGCAGGCTCGGGTCCTGGGGCGCCACGGGCTGATCGGGATAGGCGGGCTGCTGCTGGGCGGTGGGCATCTGGCCCGCAGGCGGATTCATCTCCCGCCCCTCTGGATTCTGCCCCAAGGCCCAGCCGATTTCCCCAAGAAAAACCGCCATCGTCGCCAAGAAGCAACGTGCCCTCATGGAATCCCTCCCATCATTTGTGGGGGTCCGACGCGTAGGTCAGGCTTTCCAGCCCGACCTACAGCCCCTCGACCATCCTTGCCCACGGTGAGGAGGAATTCTAACACGAACCGAATTACCTCCCCAAGGGCGATTTCGGCTCACCGCAACGGCGTATAATCGTTAGATTGCCATAGCGGCTCTACCAATGGGGGATCCATGAAGGTCGCCGTCTTCAGCACCAAGTCGTACGATCGGGAGTTTCTCGCCGCGGCGAACCGTGAGGCAGGTCACGAGTTGGCCTTTTTTGAGCCGCGTCTCAACCGCGAGACGGCGCGCCTGGCCGAAGGTTTCCCCGCGGTGTGCGTGTTTGTGAACGACGAGTTGGATGCCGGAGTGCTCCTCAGCCTGTCGCGGCACGGGACCCGGCTGGTGGCCCTCCGCTGTGCCGGGTTCAACCAAGTGGACCTGAAGGCCGCCGCCCAGTTGGGCATCGCCGTAACCCGGGTGCCCGCCTACTCCCCGGATGCGGTTGCCGAACACACCGTGGCCCTGATCCTCACGTTGGCCCGAAAGATCCACAAGGCCCACAATCGGGTCCGGGAGGGCAATTTCGCCTTGGAGGGACTCTTGGGGTTCGAGCTCCGTGGGCGCACGGTCGGAGTGATCGGCGCCGGCAAGATCGGCGCGGTCGTGGCCCGGATCCTCCGCGGCTTCGGCTGCGAGATCCTGGCGTACGACGTGGCCACGAACCCCGCCGTGGAGGCCCTGGGCGGCCGCTACGTGTCGACCGACGAGTTGTTCGCCCAATCCGACGTCATCACGCTCCATTGCCCACTGGTCCCGGCAACGCGGCACCTGATCAACGAAGAGAGCCTCGCACGGATGAAACGCGGCGTGATGCTCATCAACACCAGCCGCGGGGCCCTGGTCGACACGGAAGCAGTGATCCGGGCCCTGAAGTCGGGCAAGATCGGCCTGTTGGGCCTGGACGTGTACGAGGAAGAGGCCGACCTGTTCTTCGAGGATTTTTCGACGCAGGTGATCCAGGACGACGTGTTCGCGCGGATGCTGACCTTCCCGAACGTCCTCATCACGGCCCACCAGGCCTTCTTTACGCGCCAGGCCATGGAGGCCATTGCCCGCGAGACCCTGGCCAACATCACGGCCTTCGAGCAGGGCCGGGAGCCGCCGGGCCTGATCCGGCCGGAACGCGTGCTGGCGTGAGCAGCGCCGGACAAATCCGGCCGCTAAACCGATGTGCCGAAACCGCAAAGGATGCGCCGCAGCACGGACTCTGCCCTCTGACCGCCGGCCACGACCACTGACCACCGACCCCTGACCCCTGCGTACTACGGGAACGTGAGTTTCAGCACGAAGGCTTCCCATTCCTTCTGGAACGCCTCCATGTCGTCGCGGCCGAGGACTTCTTGCAGGGTGCGGTATCCGCTCGCGTCTTCCCGGTGGTTGGCCACGAATCGCCGGTAGAACTTCTTGAGAAGGCCCTCTTCCTGGAGGTAGTAGCACAAGTACCGGGCCTGGGCGTAGTTGGTGCCGCGGTCGTCGCGGTAGAACTCCGCGTCGCTTTTCGTGCAGAGGACTCTGAACGAGCGAAGCTGCTTCTTTCGGATCGCCGTCTGGAGGCCGGCCAGGCGCCAGTTGGTGAAGCCGACGATGCGCCCGTCGCGGTCGCCGCACTGCTCGTAGAGCGAGCCGAGCCCCTCGTTGAACCAGGCCGGGCAGGAGGGGAAATTCGCGGCCATGAACGGGTGGACGATCTCGTGGACCAGCGTGCCGCCCCCGGTGGCGATGTTCATCACCAACGCCCGGTCCTCGTGGGAGAAATATCCGAACGGCGTGCTCGGGGCTTGCTTGAAGATCGCCAGGCAGTTCTTCTCGTAGCTCGGGGCGTCGCGGAACAGCCAGATGTCGAGGATTTCGACCGGGTCTTTCGGGAAGTAGGTCGCCTTCAGTCGATCGACGGACCACTGGATCGTGTCCCGGCAGTGCCGGCGCACGTCGTCGGCCGGCTCGTCGCCGATGACGACGAACGGGCGCTGGACGACGATCGTGAACCCCGGCCCGGGAAGCTTTTTCTGGACGTCCGCGATGTGCCGGTCGTAGTCAGCCTGGGAGAATTCCGCCGGCTTCGCCCCGCGTGTGATGTTGCAGCAACTCGCAACGATGCACGCCGTCGCGATCCACGCTACGAAGGCGGAGAGGGGGAGTGGAGGAGTAGAGGAGAGGGGGAGAGGGGGAGAAAGAACACCCATTCTCCGTGTCTTCAAATCCCCGCGTCTTCGCGTCTCCGTGTCTCCCGATCTCCGTGTCTCCATTTCTCCGCGTCTCCCCCTCTCCTCTACTCCCCCTCTCCCCTACTCACTTCCGCCGCTGGAAGGCGTGCCGGACCTCCTGGAGAGATTCTCCCAGGAAGTCGATCTCTTCCGGCGTGTTATAGAAGTAGAAACTAGCGCGGACAGTGGCGTCAAGGCCGTAGCGGCGGTGGAGCGGCTCAGCGCAGTGGTGGGACGCCCGGACCGCGATCCCGTGGCGGTCAAGTCGCTCGGCCACGTCGTGCCCGTGGATGAGGCGGCCCGAAGGGTCGGCGAGCACGAAGCTGACAATTCCCCCCTTGGCTGCGGGCTCGGGCCCGAGAATGCGAAGGCCGGGGATCGCTTCCAACAGTCGGTGGGCCCGCTCGGTGAGGGCCCGCTCGTGCGGATGGATCGCTTCCAGGTCCACGGCCTGGAGGTAGTCGATGGCGGCGGCCATCGCGATGGCGGGGACGATCGGCGGGGTGCCGGCCTCGAAGCGTGCCGGGCGGGGATCGTCGGCGTCGCCCAGCCCGGCCGGCTCGAACCGGTCGACCCACACGCTGCGGATCATCCCCCCCCCGCCCATGAACGGCGGCATGGCTTCCAGCAACTCGCGCTTGCCGTAGAGCACGCCGATGCCCGAGGGCCCGAGCATCTTGTGGCCGCTGAAGGCGAGGAAATCGCAGCCGAGGGCCGCCACGTCGGTCTTCTGGTGGGGCACGCTCTGGGCGCCGTCGACCAGCA
>Ga0172371_10005569_pt1 | contig 18621 bp, 13 predicted proteins | sample Lak12m_FD_114543 | JGI IMG/M metagenome (GOLD analysis project Ga0172371, IMG submission 114543) | Freshwater microbial communities from Kabuno Bay, South-Kivu, Congo - kab_022012_12m | ecosystem: Environmental > Aquatic > Freshwater > Lake | place: Democratic Republic of the Congo: South-Kivu...
ACACGATATCGCGAAGAAGATGCCCGCTTGCTGACACCGGCCGTAAAGGACGTCTTCCCGGCTGTTGTAGGCTAAGCTCCCGACCCATGCGCCGCCGACGTCAATCGAGTCTTCGACGTACTGTGCGTAGTTCATCCCCGGCGCGGCCAGGAGGGCAGCAAGTATCATTGACCATGCAGGCCTGATTCTCACTTCAACACCGCCTTTCAGTAGCTACGATTGTAGGACTCCTGATGCTCACTGTCAAACTACCGTGTCCGCGCGGTAGCAGGCCGCCCGGCCAATTCGAGTGCGTAGTGGAACCGAGCAGGCCGCCCGCATTGCTGCGGGCAGCCTGCTTGCAGTGGACCATCCGGCCTACTCGGTCAGGACGACCTTGCGGACGACGCCCGGTCTTCCGTCCTCGGTCCTCGGTCCTCTGATGAAGTACACCCCCGGTGCCAGCGCCCGGACATCGTTCGCGCCGGGATGAAGATCCAAGACCTTGCGGCCAGAGACATCAAGCAGGGCGATATCAGATTGCGGATTGCAGGTTGCAGGTTGCAGATTGAGGACGCCGCGGACGATTGTCGGGCCGGACTCCGTCGCTCGCATTTCGGCGCTCGGCGTTTCTTGGACCCCCGACGGTGCGTCGGGGTAGACGAGTATGGCGTCAGGACATCCCACGTAGACAAGACCGAACTCCGGGTTGAGCAGAAGGTCGACTGCGTACGGTAGCGACGGGTACTTGAGCACGTAACTATCGCGCTGCATGTCGTACACGACCACCGAGTCCCACGCAAAGCAGAACGCATACCTGCCGCTGCGGTCAAGACACCCGGCGGCAAGCGGTGTCACGGGCTTCATCCGCTTCAGTACCGTGTCACCGCGAGTATCGATGACCAGAATGCTGTCCCCAGCGAACCAGTACAGCTTCTGGGTGGAATCAGAGCAGGCAAGGGTCATCGCACACTGGTTTCCGGAGTAGGGCCAGTCTACCGTGGCGAGCAAGGAGAGGGAGCTGGCGCTCAAGGCTTCGAGACGGTCGTAAGTGTAGTGGTGAATCATGTAGAACTCGCCGTTTGAGGAGTGCGTGATTTCGTACATGTTCCCTGGTATTGACGTGTCTTTGAGAACGCTGTCCGTCCGGCAGTCAATCAGCATCAGGCCGTCGCCGTGGTCGCAGACCATGAGGCCTTTGCCCACAGGCTCAAACCGGCAAGCTCCGCTGTACAACTCAATCTCCCGGACAACGTTATCGGAGGAGCAATCCAACACGGCGATGTAGTAGCGTGCGCCCGCGTGAACGAAGCAGTACAGCTTATTGCTGTCAGGATACCAACAGGTCTGCAGGGCGACGCCGCCAAGGTCGACAAGCTCGAGCAGGCTATCGCTGGTTCCATCCAGTACGGCTAGTCCGGGTCTAGTGCCGCAGTAGAACTTGTTGCTCGTCCGGCTGTAAGCCGTTGCGGAGCCACACCCATGGGGAAGAGCAACTAGGTTGACCACCTTCTTGGTCTGTTCATCGGCGATCCCTATGCCGCCGGCAGTGTAGCCCCAGAGGAAGTAGAGCTTGCCCGCCACCGGATTGTGGCACAAGGTCGGGCCCTGTTGCCGACCCTTCAGCGGCACGGCACGCCTCTCCAGGCTGTCATCGGTGCAGTCGTACACGGAGAGGACATTCTCCAGGTCCCAGCAGTCCCACCAATTCGCACTCAACAACCTGCTTCTGTCTTGGTCCAACTCCATGACCGCCGGGGACTCCTCGATGCACGTCTGGGAGACAACCTCCCACGCATCGCAATCCAGCCCAATGACGAAGCCGTCTTGGTCAAGGTCGCCGAGGTAATACAGCCGGCCACGCGCTGTGTCGCAGGCGATGTCTCTACAGGCCATGGTGGACATGTACCAGCTCCGAACGTACGTATCGCCCGCGCAGTCAAACTCAAGCAGGCCCCACACTCCGGCGTCCAGGACGCCGTATATACGGTCGGCTGCGTCGTAGCATGCGAGCTCGCGCAGCAGGTCCCCCCCTACAGCAGGCGACCACATCTTTCCCGTCAGGGAGTCTGTAGTGGTGGATACAACGCACACGGTATCCCGCACATCGCATTCTGGCCCGACCGCGTACAGCTTCTGACGGCGCTTGTTGACGCACAGACCCCTAGCCGACTTGATCTCGTCGATGTTGGCAACAATCGAGTCGGCCGAGCAGGAGATTGCTCGTACAGCATCATGGGTTGCAGCGTACAGTTTGTTCGTGGTTGGGTCGTAGGCCATGGCAGTCAGGCTGTCGCCAACCGGAATAGCCCTGAGGACCTGGTCTGTGACGCAGCTAATCGCCGTGACCGTGCAGTCGATGGTGTCGCCGCAATATACCTGGTCGCTGCCCGAACCATAGACAAGCGAGGTCGGCCTCGTACCGACCTGAATCGTGCCGATGATGCTGTTGGTCGCACAGTCGATGACGCCGATGCGGCCCTGCTGCGGGTACGAGCAATACAGCTTGTTGTGCTGGCTGACGAGGAGCGCGCCGCCGACCGGAGTACCGGTGTTGATGCGTTTGATGCGCTGGAAGGTGTTCCCGTCCACCACGATGATGTCGGATGACTCGCTCGCGACGTAGATGTTGTCAGTCGAACTGCCGAACGCGAGATGATATGGCGGCCTCAACGGCCCGAGCGAATCAGGAAGCAGTATTGTATCGGGAACCGGCTGTGAGTGGGCTATCGCCACAAGCCCCAGCGCCACCACGCGCAGTGGCACCTTCGGCCCCGCGGCCCGGCCGATGCGAAGGGCCCATTCAGTCATGCGCCGACGCGTCCAGGTCATACGCGCCTCCTTCCTATTGAAGCTTCGTCTCCGCTGTCATCTCGCTATCACGATCTTTCGGACGACGCCCGGTCTTCCGTCCTCGGTCTTCGGTCCTCTGATGAAGTACACCCCCGGTGCCAGCGCCCGCACGTCATTCGCGCCGGGGTGAAGGTCCAAGACCTTGCGGCCAGAGACATCAAGCAAGGCGATATCAGATTGCAGATTGCAGGTTGCAGGTTGCAGATTGAGGACGCCGCGGACGATTGTCGCGCAGTTGGCTGCGCGGACCTGGAGCTTCGCTGCGTCTCGCTGCCCGACGAAGTAGTCCATTCGGTACAGCGGGTAGACCTCGATATTCCCCGCCAACGGTGAGCCGAGACCGAAGTTGTTGGTGGTCGCGGCCTGGTCTTCGAGCGGCAGGGCGCAGACGAAGTTCTCCCCGGGAGTCAGCGAGTCGGTGCCCCAGATGTAGGACCAGGTGATGGAATCGGTCCCTGCGCCCGAGGTAATCTCCGCCCAGTCCCATGCCTTCTGCGTGGTGTTGAGCCGGTTCAGCACGCCCATCATTGCGGTTCGGTCGGGCGTGGAGCGGTTCACGGCTTTGCCGGTGAGGGCCGGACGTGCGGATGAGGTCGTGTCGCCGGGCAGCCGGTCAAATGCCGCACGCACCCTCGTGTCGTTGCTCGGCGCGTCCGTTACAACCGTGATGGTGCTGCCGCCGGAGTTTGTCACATATGCCTTGTTCGTGACCGGATTCACCGCCACGGCACTGGGCTCAAGGCCGACGGCCACTGCGGTCGTAGCGCTGGTCGCGCCGTCAATCAGCGTCAGGTTACCGCCGGTGATGTTCGCGACGTAAATCCGGTTGGTGACCGGGTCCACCGCGAGCGCATAAGGTTCCAAGCCGGCAGCCACCGTAGTCGTGGCGTTCGTGGCACCGTCGATTACGGTGACGTCGTCGCTGCCGTCGTTCGCGACGTATATCTGGTTGGTAACCGGGTTCACCGCTACGGCTTCGGGGTTCGCACCCGCGACGACCGTGGTTGTCGCGTTGGTTGCGCCGTCGATAATGGTCACGTTGTTGCTGACGTAGTTGGCAACGTAGATCTTGTTTGAAACCGGGTTCACCGCCAGGGCCCGGGGGTATGAGCCGGCGGGCACCGTGGTTGTGGCATTGGTCACACCATCGATGACGGTTACGTTGTAGCCGGTCTCGTTCGCGACGTAGATCTTATTAGTCGCAGGGTTCACCGCCACGGCGGTGGGCCACGAGCCGACGGCCACCGTGTTTGTGGCATTGGTCGCGCCATCAATCACGGTGACGTTGTTGCTGCCGCCGTTCGCGACGTAGATTCTGTCCGTGACCGGGTCAACCGCCAGGGCGTCGGGGTTCGTGCCTGCAGCCACCGTGGCTGTACCGTTGGTCGCGCCGTCGATCACGGTCACATTGTTGCTGTTGTAGTTCGCGACATAGACCTTGTTCGAAACGGGATTCAGCGCCACGGCAATGGGGCCGGTGCCGGCGGTCACGGTCGCGGTGTCGCCGGTCGCGCCGTCGATTACCGTCACGTTGTTGCTGCCGTTGTTCACGACATAGACCTTGTTCGAAACGGGATTCACCGCCACGTCACTGGGGCTCGTGCCTGCGGTTATCTCAGCCGCGTCGTTGTCCGCACCGTCAATGACCGTCACGTTGTCACTGTCGTAGTTCAACACGAAGACCTTGTTGGTGACCGGGTCCACGGTAATGGCAAACGGACTCGTGCCTGCCGCTACGCTGGCAGTGCCGCCGGTTTCACCATCGATGACCGTCACGTCGTCTCCGTGCCAGTTGGCGACGTAGACCTTGTTGGTAACCGGGTTCACCGCCACGGCCCAGGGATTCGTACCCGCGGCCACCAGAGCCGTGTCATTGGTCGCGCCGTCGATAACTGTGACGCTGTTGCCCAGGTAGTTGGCAACGTAGACCTTGTTCGTCACCGGGTTCACGGCCTCGGCGTAGGGCGTGTTTCCCACCGGCACCGTAGCGGTGTCATTGGTCGCGCCGTCGACTACCGTCACGCTGTTGCTGCCGCTGTTCGTGACGTAGACCTTGTTGGTGACCGGGTTCACCGCCACGGCATTGGGGAGCAGCCCCACCGGCAACAGGGTCGTATCGTTGGTCGCGCCTTCGATGACCGTCACATTTCCGCTGTTGTAGTTGGTAACGTAGGCCATGTTGGTGACCGGGTTCACCGCCACGGCACAGGGACTCGAGTCGGTGGACACCGTAGTTGTGTCGTTGGTGGCCCCGTCAATCACCGTCACGTTGTCGCTGCCGCTGTTCGTAACGTAGACCATGTTCGTAGTCGGGTTGACCGCGACTGCATTGGGGGCAATGCCGACGGCTATGTCGGTCGCGTCGTTGGTCAGCCCGTCAATCACCGTCACGCTGCCGCCCAAGCTGTTCGCGACGTATACACGGTTGGTGAGCGGGTTCACGGCAACGGCCGCGGGGTGCGAGCCGACGGCCACGAAAGTCGTCTCGCAGGTAGCGCCGTCAATCACTGTCACGTTGTTGCTGTTGAAGTTCGCGATGTAGATCCTGTTGGTCTGCGGGTTCACCGCGCCAGCCCAGGGTGTATCTCCCACGGGTACGGTCGCAGTGACCCAGTCGGCAGAAACGACTCCGACGCTCGCGGCCACCGCCGCGCACACAGCCAGCTTGCGCACTCGACTGACCATCTTTGTTCTCACACTGCCTCCTTACCTCGCAACCACAACCTTGGTGATGGCTGACGGCTCACGACTGACGGCCGAAGGCTCAGCACGAACGAAGTACACGCCCGGCGCCAGCGCCCGCACGTCGTTCGCACCGGGGCGAAGCGCCTGGACTCTGCGGCCGGTCGCGTCCAGCAGCGCGGCGAAAATGGGGACAGTCCCTGAAGGTACAGTCTCCATTTTCGGCAGGAACAGGACGCCGCGGACGATGGCCGAAAACGGCTTTGGGTTTGAGGCCTGGGGCTTGATGCTCTCCTCGACTCCGGTCGAGTACAGCACGCGGGCGCGGATCAGATGGTCGGCCGCGTCCATTCCCGAAGGCGTGACCCACCCCTGGTCCGGGAAGAACCACCACTGCCGCGCAATCGAATCAAAGTGGGTGTCGCTGCCGAACAGCATGTTGAAGTAATGTTTCTGCCAGAAACAAAGGTAGAATTCGCCCGAGTCGACCGTAAGTGGTGATGTCAATCCGTATTCGCGGAACCCCTCTTTCTTGCCGCGGGGAACGTCGGTCCGGTGCTCTTCATAGAGAACGGTGCCGGGCAGACCGCCGGCGCCATCGTCGTCAAACACCCGCAGATAGATCTGGGAGCTGCCCGAAGTCGTATCCCAGCCGACTTCTGCCTGCGCACCGACGACGTAGCAAGGGTAGCCGCCGGGGGTGAAACGCACTGCCGCGCCGAATGAGTCTTTGTCCGAGCACCACCACGTCTGATGAATCCCGTCATCGTAGGCGATGACGGTCGTATCTTCGCAGTCGCCGGAGGTCGCCGGCCGCTCTTCCGCCGGCCGAGCGGCTCCAAAGGCCGGCCGGCACACGCCCGGGTTGCTGCCTGCCACGCTGGCGCCGGCTGCAGCAGCCACTGTCACAACGAGGACAAGGAACATTGCCGCAATCTTCACGCTCGCCTCCTGGTTTTTGCTCGCTGAGTATAGGCCCGGCGGCACCCAAGCGCAAGAGCAGACTCCAGGATGACCAGGCAGCGCCGAGTCGGCACTGCCACCCGGATTCAGGTTCGCGTTGCTACGAGAGGGACGTGCGGCGCTCCGCCGACTGCCACAGCCCGCGGTTACTCGTACCGGAGGGCTTCGATGGGGTCGAGGTTCGCGGCGCGGCGGGCCGGGTAATACCCGAAGAAGATGCCGACCATGGCCGAGAAGCCGAAGGCGAGCACGATGGCTCCGGGTACGACCGGCGTGTTCCACTTGGCGATGAGCCCGATGAGCTGGGATACGCCGAGCCCGAACAGGATACCGATAATCCCGCCGAAGATACTGGTCAGCACCGCCTCGACCAGGAACTGCAGCAGCACGTCGCGGCTCTTCGCGCCGACGGCCATCCTGATGCCGATTTCCCGGGTCCGTTCGGTCACCGACACCAGCATGATGTTCATGATGCCGATGCCACCGACGAGGAGCGACACCGAGGCGATGCTCGCAAGCAAAAGGGTAAGCACGCGCGACGACGCCTGGACCGCGGACGCGACGTCGGCGACGTTGCGGACGCTGAAGTCGTCGTCTTCTCCGTTGCGGATGTTGTGGCGAATGCGCAAGAGGTCGGTAATCTCGGTCTGCGCCGCGTCCGCCGCCTTCTGGGAAATGGCGGAAACCATAATCTGGTTGATGGCCGTCCGACCGGTCATCCGGCGCAAGGCCGTGATCACCGGAATCAGGATGATGTCGTCCTGGTCGCTGCCCTTGACGGAAAGTACGCCCACAACCGTGAACGGCGCGTTGTTGATACGGACAATCGCGCCGATAGGGTCCTCGTCGGGGAAGAGATTGTCGACGAGCGTCTGTCCGAGCACGCAGACCTTGGTTCCCCCGTCCACGTCGTCCGCGGTGAACATCTCGCCCTCGGCGATGTCCCAGCTCCGGACTTCGAGATAATCCGGCGTGGTGCCGTTCACCTGGGTGAACCAGTTCTGGTCGCGGTAGACGACCTGGACGCCGCGGCGCACAATCGGCGCGACTGCCGATACGTCCGGGCAGTTCTGCTCAATGGCATCGGCATCTTCGAGGGTGAGCGTTTGCTGGGTGCCGGCCCCGCCGCGCGCCGCGCCCGCCGTGAACGAGCCGGGAAACACCATGATGACGTTCGCGCCAAGCGACGCAATCCGCTCTTTTATCTGGGCCGTCGCGCCCTGGCCGACCGACACCATCGCCACCACCGCGCCGACGCCGATGATGATGCCGAGCATGGTCAGGAGGGAACGAAGCTTATGGACGCGGAGCGCGCGCACAGCGATCCGGAAGGTCATGCCGAAGTCGATCATCCGCTATTCCATCTATGCCGCGATGCCTGCCGGTGCCGGTTCGCTGCCGAGCTTCGCCAACTCGGCCTCGGCCGAGCGCGGGGCGGAATTCGCCTCGTCTCGGACGATCCTGCCGTCGCGGAAGAGCACCGTGCGCATGGCGAACGAGGCGATGTCGGGTTCGTGGGTAACGAGCACGACCGAGATGCCGTCGTGGTTCAAACGCTGGAGAATTGCCATTATCTCAAAGCTCGTCTTCGTATCGAGGTTACCCGTCGGTTCATCGGCGAGCATTATCGGCGGGCGGTTCACGAGCGAACGGGCAATCGCCACCCGCTGCTGCTCGCCGCCGGAAAGCTGGGTGATGTGATTCGCCGCCTTGTGGCCGAGTCCGACCCGGGTCAGGGCATCGAGCGAACGCTCTCTCCGCTCCGCTGTGGGTACGCCGGCATAAACGAGCGGCAGCTCGACGTTCTCCAGCACCGGCGCCCGCGCGAGCAGGCTGAAATTCTGGAAGACGAACCCGATTTTCTGGTTCCGGATTGTCGCTCGTTCGTCCCGCTCCAGGTGCGTGACATCGGTTCCGTCGAGCAGTATCGTTCCCTTGTCCGGGCGGTCGAGGCAGCCGAGCAGATTCATGAACGTGGACTTGCCCGAGCCCGAAGGTCCCATGATGGCTACGAACTGGCCCTTGGCAATGCTGAGCGCCACGTCGCAGAGAGCATGGACGTCGGTCTCGCCGACCTTGTAGGTCTTGCTGACCGAGTCCACCCGGATTACGTCGGACGGCATGTAGACTTATCTACCGCGCGGCGGCCCCCCGCCAAACCCGAACGGAGACCCGCGGTTCTGCGACGCGGCCGCCGGCGTGTTCTTGCCGAGCCCGGTAATGACCGGCTCACCTTCAGAAAGGCCGCTCAGGATTTCAGTATTGGTGGCATCGGCCAGCCCCACCTGGACCTGGCGCGGGACCGGCCTGTCTTTCTCGAGGACGAATACCATCTTCGTCTGCTGAGCGGCAGTCTCCGGCGGCGCTGCCACTCCGCCCGACTCGGGCGCCGCCGTTCCCGGACGGGTTCTGCGGCCCATACCCGGACCACGCCCCTGCCCCCCGCGCCGCTGTCCTCCCTGCCCTGCTCCACCGGCCAGCGACTCGCGTCCCGCGCCGGGCTGTCCCGGCCGGCGCGACCCGACCGGTCGCGTGAAACCAATCGTCGAGGCGAGCCTCGGACTCAAGGCCGCGTTCGGTATCGTCAACACGTTATCAGCTTCGCTCACGACGATCTTCACGTTGGCGGTCATTCCCGGCCGCAGAATGAGGTGAGGATTCTCGACCCGCACAATGCCAATATAAGTGGTTACGTTGGAAACCGTGACCGGTTCGTTCCGCACCTGCACCAGTTTGCCGCTGAAAGTACTTTCCGGAAAGGCGTCGACGTTGAACGTCGCCGTAAGCCCCGTGTCGAGCTTGCCGACGTCGGCCTCGTCAATCGAAACTTCCACCTGCATAAGCGACAGGTCGGCGATGTTGAAAAGCTCCGGAGCCTGGAAACTGGCTGCGACCGTCTGACCGCGGTCGACCTTGCGGGCGACGACGACCCCGGACATCGGCGCTACTATCGTCGTGTAGGCGAGGCTGGTCTGGGCCTGGTCGAAGCTGGCCTGCGCCTGCTGAAGCTTCGCCCGGTCCACCTCGAGGCTTGTCTGTGCCTGCAGATAGTCGCTGTACGACATCAGCTTATCCGCGTACAGGGTGTCGGCCCGGGCTGCCGTCAACTGGTCCTGGTCGAGCATCGCCTGAGCGGAAGCGAGGTTGGCTTTCGCCTGTTGCACGGCTGCCTGATAGTTGCGCGGGTCAATAGTCGCGAGGGTCTGACCAGCCTTGACGATGTCGTTGTAGTCGAAGTAGATATTCTCAACCGTCCCCGAAACCTGGCTTCCTACCGTGACCTGATTCACCGGGTCGAGAGTCCCGGTCGCCGACACCGAGATGGTGACATTCCCGCGCTGGACCGGCGCGGTCCGGTACTTCGCCTTCTTCGGACGGACGAGGACGACTACGCAGACCACGAGCACGACCATTACTGCCAGGACGATAAGCCATGTTCTCCGGCGGGAAGTCCGTTTAATCATCTTTGCACATCCTTGATACTTAGACGTCTATTAGACACGAGGGGCGCGGAAATCCTTTGCGGGGACATGACCAGATTCCGCGGGCTTTGGGACACGACCCCAGCTGTCGGACATTTGGGTCACGTCCCATCGCGGTGCGTCAGTTGGTCAGGAAGTAGGAGACGATGTTGATTCCCACGCGGAAGGCCTGCTCGCGCACCTCGGGCGGGTCGTTGTGGGCCGCGGTCCAGCCGTCGGAGATGTTGGTGTTGAACGTGTAGAAGACGACCATTCGTCCGCCGACATACAGACCGTACCCGTGCGGCGGCCCCTCAGCGTGTTCGTGAATCTTGGGCAGACCGTTCGGAAAGCTGTAGACCTGGTGGTATATCGGGTGGTCAAAGCCAAGCTCCACGAGTTGGCTATTGGGGAACACCCGTGCCATCTCGCGCCGAAATGCCGCGTCCATTCCATAGTCGTCATCGGCGTAGAGGAAACCGCCGACCTCCAGGTATTGCCGCAGCCGAGCCACCTCTTCGTCCGAGAAGGTGACATTACCATGCCCGGTCATGAACAGAAACGGGTACTGGTAGAGCTTCTCGTCGAGCAGGCCGACCTGCGCCTCGTCCGTTGACACTCTCATGTTGGTACGGGAGTCAATCTCCCTGGCCAGGTTAGGGACCGCGTCCGGGTCGTTGTACCAGTCGCCGCCGCCGTCGTACTTCAGCCTGGCTAGCTGGAGTTGCCCAAGGGCAACGCTGGACAGCAGCGCTGCGGCGAGAAGCACCCTTCTTGCGCTGAAAGTACCAGGGACAAAGGCTAAAGGACAAAGCAAGTGACAAGTATCAAGGCCCGACTTGCCGCACTTTGCCCTTTCCCCTTTGCTTTGTCCTTTGTCCTTATGACTTTGTGCTCTTGCCCCGGTCACGATTGCTGCCTCCGACGGCGGTCGCGCGCGTTCTTGATATCCTGCAGACATGAGTACGGTACCGTTACCGACCCGAGGAAGATTTTGCCCTGTTTCCGGCCCCCGTGGCAGTCGGAGCCGCCGGTCATGATGAGGCCGTTCTTGGTCGCCATCTCGCGGTAGCGGTCGACGCTCCTCGGCGCGTGGTCCGGATGCCAGACTTCGATGCCGTCGGCTCCGGCCGCAATCGCGGAGTAGACCGCGCCGTCATTGTGATACGTACCCGGGTGCGCCACCACGGCGACCCCGCCGTGCTGGTGGATGAAATCCATCGCCGCCTTGGGCGAAAGCTGCATCTTGGGAAAGTAAGCCGGGCCGTCGTACCCGATGTAGCGCTGGAAGGCTTCCTCGACGGTGCGAACAGCGCCGGCTTCAACCAAAGCCTGCGCCACGTGCGGGCGGCCGGTCGCCGCACCCTGTGCCAGCGCGCGCACCCGCTCAAATGCCAGGTCCACGCCCAGTTCGTTCAACTTCCTGACCATCTTCTCTGCCCGCTCGGCCCGCTTCTGCCGCACCATCTCGAAGAACTCCAGCGCTGCCGGCTGCGTGTAGTCGATGTAGTAGGCGAGAACGTGGACATCGACCCCGCTGGTATTACAGCTCAGCTCCGCACCGGGCACAACTTCAATCTGCTGTTGTCTGCCGGCAGCGAGGGCGCGGTCGATGCCGCCGACCGCATCGTGGTCGGTTATCGCGACCGCCGTCAGCTTGAGCCGCGCCGCCTCCGTGACCAGCTCCTCGGGCGTGAAGAGCCCGTCGGAAAACACGGTATGGGCGTGGAGGTCAACGAGACCAGAGGCTCCTTCGCCGGCCGGCGCGCGATACGACATCAGCTCTGTCTCAACTCAGGTGGCGAGCATGCAGCGAGAATTCCTACTTCCTGATTTCCAATGACCAACCAAATCCCAGTGCCAAATGACCAGATGCCAGGCCGGGCGACATTCGAGCTTCGTCATTTCCTCACTCGTTAGGAATTAGTAATTGGCAATTAGGAATCAGGAATTGTCCTCAGTCGCCCATTCTCTTGGCGACTGTGTTGCCGTACTCCTTCACCAGCGCGTCCATCTCCGACGCCATCTCGTCCATCGTCTCGTGCTTCGCCGCCACCCAGGCCGCGTCCTTGATGCCGGCGAGGTTCGTCAGCACGTTCAGCCGCGCTCCGCGGAAGCAGGCGTCGAGGTTCATCGTGCCGACGCCGGCGTCGGTTATCGAGCTCTTGTTGCCGTAATCGACTATCGGTTTCGACAGCTTGAGCACGTCGAGCGCCAGCTTCATCGTCCGGAACGGGGTTTCGGCCGCGACCTTCAACGCCTCACTGATGGCCAGCGCCCGCTCCTGCTTGTCCGCCTCGGTCATCTTCGGCAGCTTGTAGGCCGTCATCACCTTCTTGAATGACTCGGCGTCCTCGTCAATCAACGACACGAACCGCTCGCGCAGCGGCAGCAGCCGGTCGCGCACGGCCGAAAGCTCATCCGAGAACTCCTCGTAGCCTTTCTTGCCCGCGGTCAGATTCGCGACCATCGTCATCAGCGCAACCCCGACTGCACCGTTCAGCGCCGCGGCCGAGCCGCCGCCCGGCGTCGGCGCGGACGAAGCGAGGTCGTTCAGGAAATCGGGCAGGCCTTTCGCCGGCACCAGCCGGTTTTCGAGGATCTGGTCCTTCTTGAAGCTGTTGAGCTGCAGGAAGTAGCGCGCGCTGGCGTTCAGCGCACCCTGCGGTACGAGGCCGACGATTTCCGACTCGATAACGTTCACGCCCCATCGTGCCGCCTCGCGCCTCACCGTCTCGAAGACCCGGTAGAGCGGGGTCTTGGTGTAATCGGTCATGTTGATGGAGACCTGCACGCAGCCCTTTTCCTTCACCTCGAATCCCAGCGCTTTGGTGAACCGGAATCCGCCGTCGCGGAAGCGGATTGCCTTGGCCACCCGCTCGGCGATCTTCAGGTCGGTAGTCGCCAGGTTCACGTTGTAGGCGATGAGCGGCGCGCGCACGCCGACTACCGTTGCGCCTGCGGTGGAATGGAGTTCGGGCCGTCCGAAGTCCGGCGCGCGCTCCGGGTCGGTGCGGATTGCCTCCCTGAGCCCCTCGAACTCGCCGCGCCTGATCTGGGCCAGGTCAACGCGGTCAGGCCGGGTCGCGGCCAGTTCGTAAAGGTACGTGGGTATCGAGAGCTCGTCAGCGATCTTCTTGGCCAGGCGCTTGGCCATCTCGATGCACTCCTCGACCGTGGTGCCGGAGATCGGTACGAACGGGACCACGTCGGTCGCGCCGATGCGCGGGTGCTCGCCCGAATGCGTGGTCAGGTCAATCAGCTCGGCCGCCGTCTTCACCGCCTTGAATGCCGCATCGAGCACGGCTTCCGGCTCGCCGACAAAACTGATGACCGCCCGGTTGTGGTCTCCGTCCATCTCCTGGTCGAGCATCGACACGCCGTTGACCGACTTGATGACGTTCACGATTTTCTCGATTACCTCGGGCCGGCGGCCCTCGCTGAAATTGGGCACACACTCGACGATTTTACGCATGGCCGGAACTCCTTTTGTTGAATAGCATGGTTTTCAAGGGTTGCGGACGGGAAATCTTAGCCGGTGGAGCGGAACTGTCAAATCCACCCCCGCGGAGGCGGGCCGGCGCTCATCACGCCGGCCCGCCCAGAACATCTGCCACCGCTCTAGCGCCGGGCGCTGACCTGGACCAACCCAACCGGTTCGCCGGCGGCGAGGCCCCGTGCTCCGGCCAACTCCCGGTTGAGTTCCTCGACCCGCCGCTGCATCGTCCGGCATTCCACGTCCGCGTTCGGGCGCAGTTCACCGCGGGCCAGACCATCCCTGACCATGGCCCGTATCTGCGCCTCGGGTGTGCCGCTCGACCTTGCATCGCGCACTCTGTTCAGGAAAGCCGCGACCTGTGGCTTCCTGCCTCCCCGCTCGAGTGCCTGTCGGCGCAGCAGAAGTTCACCAATCTGCCGGCAGATGCCATCCGTGCTGCCGTTCCGGCACGCGCACCCTTCACGGACCCCACCCGTCAGGGTACCGACGCTCCTGACGAATACTCTCAGTCTTCGCGCTTCCGGCGCCGTCCCGCAAAGCAGGTCGTTGACCTTGTCCGAGAGCCTCGTCGTCGTCTGCCAGGTCACTGCCGGCGCTGCGGTCAACACCTGTCCGGTCTGCGCCATTGCGCGGTTCTGACTGGGGACAATCCCCACGAACATCACTACCGCCAGAATCACTTCCACTATCTGAGCTCTGCGTCCCATGAGTTCCTCCGAGTTGTTCGGGCCTTTGCTGCTGATACTAGACATGCCCTGCTAAAAGCACGGCACGTGCCACGACGACTCGGGGAGCTAACCCACGCTGCCACAGCATGTTACGAATATGACCGGCAATACGACTGTCTCGCGGAATGAGACCTCAAGCGAAAACGGCGGCAGGGCGCCGCCGTTCTAACAATCCGAATCTGCTTGAGTTAGCCGGCTATCTCATTGTGAGACACACGTCTCACCGTCTCGGGTTCTCGTGACTTCGACCAGACACCGATTCTACAACCACAGGGGTCACGAAGATAAGCGTAGAAACCCATGCCACCGCCAATCTCGGTCTTGGGCCGCTCAACCCTGGCGCCGAGTGCCTCCGCCTTCTTGAGCGCCGCCGGGATGTCATCGACGCTGACATAGACGTCGATGCAGGGCTCGGGCATCTTTTCGACCTTGGCGATTCCGCCGCCCACGCCGTCCTCGACGTCGAACATGGCGTAGTCCTCCGACCAGCTCTGCATCTTCCAGCCGAACAAAGCCGCGTAGAACTCGGTCGACTTCTTGAGGTCAGTGGAAGGTATCTCCCAGTGACATAACCTGCTCATAGTGAACCTCCCCGGCTAGGGAATCATCAGCACCTGAACGACAGCGCGTGTTGGTTCGAGTCTCTTCTTGACACGAACGAGCCACATCCAATCATCTTGTCGGAATGCGCCAATGTCAAGCCGGAGCCGGTCACATACGACGGCTAGCGCTGGAGGACGAGGCGCGTGGTGGCGTGCCTGCCCGCGACGTCGCAGCAGCGAACCAAGTACGTCCCCGACGCCAGCAATCTTCCGCCGTCGTCTTTTCCATCCCATATGGTTTGCGATTCACGGCTCACGGCGAGCGTCCGCACGAGCCGTCCCTGCACATCGTAGATGCGGAGGTGAGTATCTGAAAGCCCAGGCGGCTCAGCAGTCAAACGCAGTACGGTCGAAGAGTGGAACGGATTCGGTTCGCAGGTAAGCGAGTAGCCCGACTTGCGGGCGGGGCGTGCCTTCGGTTCCGCGACCGCCAGTCTGCCATTCTCGTCAGTCTTCACGAGATAGAAGTCCGCCTCACCTGCGCCGAAGGAGTACGTCTCTCCGCAAATGACATAGCCGCCGTCTGCGGTCTGCTGAACGCTAAGGCCCAGATCGAAACTGGTCCCGCCGATGGTCCGGGTCCACAGGGTGTCGCCGCCAGCGTCGGTCCTTACCAAGAGAACGTCGATGTCGCCCGTGGTATCCTCGAAGGTCCCGACAACAACGTAACCACCGTCGCTCACCTGCTGACCCGACCTGCCCTCAGACCAGCCTAAGCCGCCGATGGTTCTCGTCCAGAGCGTATCACCCGTGGAATTGGTCTTGACGAGATACGTCTGCGGCGAAGGCGAATAAGACCAAGTCCAACCGGCCACGAAGTAGCCGCCGTCCATGGTCTGCTGCGCCCACGCGCTGAAACTGAACGAGTCACCACCGAAGGCCCTTGTCCACAACGTATCTCCGATGGAATCGGTCCTGATGAGCCAAATGGTCTGGCCGAATGACCTGGTAAAAGCAGCGATGATGTATCCGCCATCGCTGGTTTGACGTATGGAGTTGCCCTCGTCGTCGTCGGGCCCGCCGTAGGTCCTCGTCCAGAGCGTCTCGCCACCGGCGTCGGTCTTTATGATGTACACGTCCCCGCCGCTTGGACTGGAATACGATGCGGTCCCGGCCATGACAAAGCCCCCGTCGGCGGTCTGCTCGACCATGCTGGCGGCGTTGTTGCCCGGGTAGATTCTCTTCCAAAGCGTGTCGCCGCCGGCATCGGTTTTGACCAGGCAGATGCCGCTGTCAACCCCTCCGACAACGACGAATCCACTATCGGGGGTCTGCTCTACCCAAGCGCCACCGAACCTCCTGGTCCAGACCGTATCGCCATACGCGTCGGTCCTGACAAGATAGCCGACGCCTGAATCAGAGAAAACATCATACCCTCCCGTGACGATGTAGCCGCCGTCCGCGGTCTGCCGGGCACACGAGCCCATATCCTCGCCTGGGCCACCGTAGGTACGCTGAAAAGTGGTTGGCGAGGCCTCGGCGAGCACGGATAGAAGGACCGTAGCCAACGCTGACGCCGCTAGCGCGGAGTCGATATGGGTGCTACGCACTTTTGCCTCCAGGTTTGCTGGTATGTTGAAGAATGGCACGAGTTGGCTAGACAGCCCGCGCGACCGAGAACCGCGAGTTCCAGACAAGGGGCGGCCACAAGGCCGCCCCCCATCGTGATAGCGGAGCAAGAACTAATACAGGACCTCGCGTCGTTCACGGCACAACGTCTACGTAGCTATACTGCCAGTCGCTGCCCCAACTGTGCGTTCCCCACAGCCGCCACCACAGTCTTTGACCATAGGGGTACGAAACTCGGGTGGTTATGACTATCGCTTTGTCGGGCCAATGACTTTGCCATGGGATATAGTATTTCCGGGTGTTATAGAGATACACTGAATCGGTCACAGCCACATAGCCGTAGTTGAAGAGGCCTGGCCGGTACGTCCCAGAACTGGCCCACACGACCGTCTTGTGACCTTCCGGGGTCCAAGCGTCGCCCCAAATAAACCAGGACTTCCAGATCCTACCTGGAGAGGCGTGTGAGTCCACCTTGTAGTAACCGGACGCAGCATATAGGAGTTGCGTATCTGCATCCTGGAGACCTAGGCTGTCTAGACCCGCGGCGGTTATCGCCACGAAGCTATCTGGCGTGGTAGGTGCCGAGTCACCTTCAATCTTCATGATATCCTCGCACCAAACAGCCGTGTCCCCCCTAAACGATGACGAATCCAAGGCTGGATTCTGCCTGATGAAGTACCACGTGTTCCCCATCAGCGTTGCTGGCACAGCAATGCAGGCCAGCGCGACCACCAACCCGATCCTAGTGACCATTTTCATGGTCCTCCTTGGTTTCTAGAACGCGGCAACGGGTCGGTCAGCTTTCCGCCCCCGCGGAAGCTCTTGGTCCACGCCTGCTTGCCACTGCGAAGGATCGGCGGGACCACGCAATCTCCGCAACGGAAGTCAGCCGGCCAATGTCGCGTCCCTGAGCTTATCATACCCCCCCCTTTTTTTTGTCAAGTTCGGCATTGTGACTCTTGTGATTAGCGCGCCATCAGCACCCGCGCGACTCTGCGCTCGGCGCCTGCCCGTGCTTCGACGAAGTACGCCCCGGCCGGCAGGCATCCTCCCGACTGGTCGCGGCCGTCCCAGACCGCTTCGCCGGCGTCGGACAGTTGCAGGTCGCGAACGCGCCTGCCTGCCACGTCCCGTACCACAAGTGACGACCGGAGTGACACGGCCCCTTTGAGACAAAGCACGGCCTTGCGGCTGAACGGGTTCGGACTGGCCACGAGCCGGGGCAGTTCGACCGGACCGGTCTCGCTGATGCCGGTGCGGCCGTCAATCACCAGCCGGGCCATGACGTCGCCTGTCGAGTAGGCGAACCAGCGCACTGTCGGCGAGCCGAAGTACGATCGGTTGTCAATCGGCACGCTCCGGTCTTCCCCGATTCTGGGGCCGGTTGCCCGCGCCTGCCAGAATGCAAGCAGCCATACGTCTTCGTCCGATGTCACCTGCGTGTCGGCCGGAACCTCAAGCCATGTCTCGGGCCGGCCGGCCGCCACCGATTCGGCCACGAGGTAAGGGCTGCTCCACTGCGGAGTTCCGCTGCTGTCGGGACAGACAACAACCCGGCTGAACGGGGCGGTATCATCAACATACACCCTCGCCCCGGCCAACCGGAACGTACCGTACGGAACCGAGAATCTAACCGCGCCGGCCCACTCGTTCGTCGGCGAGCCATTCTTGAAGAACCACGTGTCCCGGTCACCGTCGTCGTACCGGAGCTCGCCGGTGTACGCGGCCGCGACATCGGTCTCGAGCGTATCATTCGCACTGAACTCATCGCTGCCCAGGGCGGTGATGAGTTCAAGCGCGTAGGTATCTGCTCCCGGAACCCAGGTCGGGAACTGAAGTATCTGGTCGGTGAGCGGAGCCAGGTTGGTAACGGCCAGGGTTTCGCAGTAACCGGACCCGATCTTCAGCAACGTCGGGAACGTCACGGTATCCAGGCCGGTGTTGCGGACCACGACAAGCGGAACCACGCTGTCCTCAGCCAGGACCTGCTGCATGGGCCGGAGCACTGTGGTCGGACAGACGTCGCGATGCAGCCGGTAGAACCGGATGGCAAGGCTATCGTGCAGCCGGTTCGCCGCCGGCAGCCCGTCGTACAAGTACTCGAGGCCTGTCGCACCCGAATCGTTCTCAATACCCACCGAACAGGAATCGGTGCCGAGACGAACCGAACCGGGCAGACGCAGGTACTGGAACACGATGTCTCCGCTTGTATCCAGCACCGCCTGGAACGTACAACTATCGGTGGTCCCGCGGAGCGGAACGTCCACCCACGAGACCACGAAGCG
>Ga0172371_10005570_pt1 | contig 18621 bp, 13 predicted proteins | sample Lak12m_FD_114543 | JGI IMG/M metagenome (GOLD analysis project Ga0172371, IMG submission 114543) | Freshwater microbial communities from Kabuno Bay, South-Kivu, Congo - kab_022012_12m | ecosystem: Environmental > Aquatic > Freshwater > Lake | place: Democratic Republic of the Congo: South-Kivu...
AAGAAACCTGTCCATCATGGAAAATATGGGGTTTTGAGCGCTCCTTGCGGCTTATGAGTAAACCGCCCAAAGCCTGACCCCTACGTTTGCTGTCCAAAGAAAAACCGATTTTGGACAAGAGTGATGCTGTATATTATTTCTACTCCGACACTTATATATATATACTTGAAATCATTGGTGATTTCGCAATATCCATTAAGGGTGGTATTAAACTAATATTGCTGTAATATCAAGTAATTGCGCAAAAGCAGAATGATTTATCTGTCGGAGCAGAATTATGTGTACCTATGAAAAAGACTATATATAGCGCTTATCCAACATGAGAAATCAACTTTCTTTGTATCAAGATTTCCGGTACGCGCTATAGTTGACCTATGTTTCAAGACGCAAATTACCATGCATCCCGAGGAATCAGCTGATAAGATAGAGACAGGGCGAGAGGGAGAAATATCAATTGTAATGCCAACAACCTGTCATACGTTCTATTCGTAGTGAAAGAGAGGAGGTGAGGTCAAATGGTAGATGATAAACTGAAACAGGGGGGTAGAACAGAGGAACAAACGCAGAAAGCGCGAGAGGCAGACTTTACCAGACGCCAGATGCTTTACATGGGCTGGACAGTCCCTGTGATTGCTGCTCTGGCCCTTTATGAACCCAATGCCGCATTTGCAGCCAGTGGTGGTACCCACGACGATGCCCATAGCGACGGCCATTCCAACCACTGGGATTAGGCCCGGTTCGCCTAACGGACGACAGCTTTTTGTAACAAGAATGGATTTAGCTAGTCCTGACCGCAATGACCATTTTTTCGAGAGCTGTCTCGGAACAGGAACATTGCGCTGGGCCTAAAGACGAAGACCAAATATAACCAACAACAAGACAACATGAGGATCCGCGTTGTAGCTGGTGCGTGGATGAGCGAAACAGGTATCATCCTAAAACCTGTTAACCAGTTGAAATGAATAATAGAAACGAAAATTCAAAAATCTAACGAGTTATGCCGGTCGGAAAAGACCAAATAGATGAAGAAGGCGGTGCTAATGAGGGACTGAATCCTTTCCTTCATCGTTGTCCATGCCAGGACGATGGGGTTGAAGAAAGCGCCGCGCAGGGTAACCTGATCGTTTACTCCCGCAAGCAGAAAATGGCATACGCGCTTAATGAATCGTCCAGGGCAATATGGGAGATGTGTGAAGGGGATAAGACGGTCCTGGAAATCACCCGGGAACTGGGACTAAGTTTTTCATCTCCGGTGGAGGCCATTCTTCCTGACATCGTAAAAGCCATTGAGAGATTTCAGGAACTGAATTTGATCCGAAAATGGGAGGACATTGTTTACCAATACCCGTCCCGGGTTGCTGATGTTGAAGAAAATACCGTTATAGACAAACTGGTTCTCTACTTCCCTGATCCCAAGATGGCATTTACCTTGAATCATACCTCAAAAGCAATTTGGGATTTGTGTGACGGAAAGCGTACACTATTGAATATCAGTCAGAAATTGGCCCGAGTTTTTTCTTGCCCCTCCAAAAAGTTGCTTCCGGACATCATAAATACGATAAAGGAGTTTCAGGATTTCCAATTGATCGACATGCGGCAATGACCCGCCATTTTCAATGGAAGTCATCATCACATCCTTATAATTAAATGTAACCTTCTTACTCGGATTCGGCTTCTGTAAGTGCGAATTGATTCGCAGGATGGGGCGAACTGCTCAAAATGTGTAAATGAATTAGCACTTACCCTCCATATGAGCTGGGGTGTCGGTGTTAAGAACGGGACAGCACAGGAACCTCTTACGCTCACTAAATTTCTAGCCTCAAGAAAACCAGACGGAATAAACCCAAAGACGGTAAGAAGTTTAATAGAAGGCGCCTGAATCCTCGGGAATCACCCACAAGATGACGAGGGTCAAATCGTTCTGGCGATCAGTCCTGATTGCGTCATATTTCATACTCATCCATGCGACCTATACGTATAGAAAGATTTTACATCGCGTTTGAAGATCAACAGGTTGAAATCGAATCTGATTCACATGATGTAATGGATAGTGTTCGTAATGTTTTCAGGCACATGATCGAACCGGCTCCAAAACACATCGTCGGTCGTTTGCATATATACGATGAGGATGGTGTATATACCGTGACAGACGGCAGTGAAACGAAGGCAACGAACACGTCACTGACCGCTATCATAGATGCGGTGCGATATTATGCGGTTCTCATGATGGTGGGCTCTCGCTCAGACCTCTTGTGGATTCACGCTGGTGCAGCAGCCCACGGGAATGGAGCCGTTGTGTTCCTGGGTTCGTTCGGAAGCGGGAAGAGCACCCTCGTAATGAATTTGTATAGGCTGGGCTGGAAATACTTATCCGACGATCTGATTCCTTTTGATCCTCGCTCGGGAATCGTATACCCCTTCCCTTTACTTCCAAGGATCCGTGAAGGACCTGGGAAGGAAATCCCTCGTGAGTGCCTCCACAAATTGAGCAGGGTAGAGGTGAACCTGTCGCCGGGGATGGTGGGAAAGAAAGCAGTCGGTCTCAGAACACTTGTTTTCCCAAATTTCAGTTTAAGTGCACCCCTTGAACGAAAGGAATTGTGCAAGGCGACTGCCGTTTTGGAGATACTCCGAAATGCCCTGAACAGCAAAGATCATAATGGTGACACCATCAGGCACCTGTGCAATTTGGTAAAGCATACGCAGACATTTCAATTGACTTTCAGGGATGGCGAGCAGGCAGCTCGCTTATTTTCGCAATAGGCCTTAGCTTTCCAACAAGAACAGAGCCAATACGCTAAACTCTTGCGAGACCTGCCGGGGCGTCCTCGTCCAAGCTTAGCAACCTAAGGCCGGCCCTTGGGGCCAGGCCCTGAAGGTTGTTGTAACGTGTAAGCCAATCCCCGTAGGCATAAACCAGTAGATACTTACATCCCTTCCTTAAAAAATCCCTTAACCTTTCAGCCCGTTTCGCCCGAACTTCCAGCAGTCTGCCAGGCATCAAGAGGGCAATATCATATTTTTGCTGATGGGTACAGATCTGTTCGGCCTCAAATATATCCCCAGTGATAAAATGATCAGCAAAGCCAGTTATAAGAATCCTGGCGTGTTCTATACGTTCTGGATCAGCATCGATCCCGTAGGGAATCACTTTCGGTTTGACCATAAGGATTTTCTTCAGTAAGGCTCCATTACCGCAACCCAGATCTAACAGCGTTTGCGTTTCGTCTGAAAGAATTCGCATGGCCAATTCCACAATTGGTCTGTGGGCCTGATCCATTTCAAGTTCAGTTCTGAAACCGTTATCGGAGGCATACCAGCCCGGAGGAGATTCCGCACCATGATTGCAGCTTTCCCAACTGGCTACAGCTTCCTGCGAAGGCACGGCCGAACATTCATTATTCAAATGGTGAGCAAGACCTGATTCCCCATATGTATCTCTTTCAAAATATGGTTGACCCTGCCGTATGACCCGGTATTTAATCGAGGTAGCGTCGGTTCGTGTGGAAACTGTAAGGATAGGCGTTTTGATCTGTGCAATTCCCCGATAGGCTGACCACTCCACAGACCATGAAAGCATCTCCGAGAGCCACGCCATTTCATCTCGAAAGCCAGATTCGCGACCCACGGCCATCAGCGTCTTACCCAGATCCACGGTGGGCTGGCATGCGAAGGAGCACGGCAGATGCGGAACAGCACGAATCCCCATCCACCGCCAGAGGATATTGGCCTCGGCAGGTCCGTAGACCTCTATCTCTTCACAGCTTCCCCCGGGTCCCGCTGTTGCCTGGGCCATTGGCCATGTTGTATCTATCATTCCTTGCTCTACCCAAATATTGCGAAAAAAATCCTGGCAGCACCGGGGATAGCCTAGCAATGTTCCAATTTGATTCTCATCGCCTGCCTCGTATGCTTTCTTGAATAGAGCAACATCTTCGGTTTTTCCCACTACAATTCTGAAAACGAACGGTTTACCAAACTCTGGATTGATGCGCGTACTGGTATAGGTGGCATTGGACAGGCCCTGCATCTCCATGGGCAAGGAACTCAAACCGTTCTCCGTCCAACGAGCCGCCTGCTCCAAAAAATGTTGGGGAGAGGCTATCGCCACGCAACAGCGGCGGACTCCTGATAGTATCGAAAGCCACTCGATCTCCATCCATGCCTTTCTGACGCGCTGGATCCTGGGCTCCCACACGGTTCGAATTGGATCACCGTTCCAGGAAACCCTTACAAAGTCTGGCAGCAAGAAATCAAGTCGTTTCATATTGCCCCAGCCTCTAAGCTCATTCATAAACTGCCCCTGACTGGTACCAGTCGACCGGGCAGAGACCCGAAAAGAAGTGCGTACGTTGTCTGAAGGTCACACGTCTTCTTTCACGGTTTTCATCCGGCTTTAAGTTTCCAGTCGCAGCGTCGATTTGAAGTTCCATGTGAGCCTATTATCCTTCATTTCTTGGAGCATTCTGTTCGCAGAAGTCAGCTCTTTTCCTTCCAGGCCCAGTCGAATTGACTCCCTGAGCGCTTGGGCGGCACCTGAGAAGTTTTTGGCTGTATGGAGTGCAGCCCCTAAATGATAATGGAACAGAGGGGTTTCGGGACTCAGGCGAACGGCCTCGGCCAGATGCATTTTGGCAAGGAGGACAGACCCCTTCTTCAGGTAAGCCCACCCTAATGTGTCCCTCACGGCCGGGTCTTCCGGCATCCGTTCAAAGGCCTTGAGCGCCAGGGACAGGGCCCGGTCGAGGTTTTCATTCCTGTCGGCATAGAGATAAGCCAGGTCATTGGCCGCCGGCCCGTACGCCCCATCGACTTGAAGAACGGCTTCGTAGGCATCCATCGCCTTATCGAATTCGCCCAGATAGGCGTAGGCAGCGGCCATCTCCATATAGATCTCGATCGCTTCCGGGTTCCTGTCAACGGCTGGCTGAAAATAGATCAGGGCCTGCTTGTATTTCCTCTGTTTTCTCAAGGCCTTTGCCATTAAAATCACAGGGCGGTCCGATTGGGGATATCTCTTGATAAGACGCTTCAGGAGGTCTTCAGCCATCCCGTACTTTTCCTGCTTGAGCAAAATTCCGGCCTTTATGAGGCTGATCTGAAGCTCCTCCGGCCGCTTTTTCAGATACGTATCGCACACGTCTATCGCTTTTCCATATTCACCCTTGGCAGCATAGATTTTTGCCATTTCTATCAAGGCCTTGAGAGAATCAGGGTCCTGGGTTAATGCCTCTTTAACGACCTTCAGGGCATCGTCCAGTTTCCCCTGGGCCTTGTAGATCTCGGCCAGATGGAACCGTATCTCGGGTATGGAATCGCCTTTCTGAATCATGTATCGATAGTCGGATGCCGCCGCTTCATAGTTTTTGAGACGGATGTGGACGGTCGCCCGAAGGGCCCTGGCCCGTTGATTGTCGGGCTGAGCGGTTAGAACCAGATCAAGTTGGTTCCATGCCAGGAGAAATTCGCCCATCTTGAAATGGACATAGGCGAGCGCCAGACGGGCCTTTTCAGAATCAGGTCGCTTCTCTACGGCCCGCACGATCTCAGGCAGCGACAGTTCATATTTCTGGTCTTTCAAAAAGCTCAATCCATAAAAATAGCGCCCTTCGGTCGATTCCGGATCGAGTTCCAGTGCCCTCAGGATCTCTGTCCTGGCCTTGTCCGTATTTCCTTCCTTTATCCACAGAATCCCGAGGAGCAGGTGCGCCCTCGCATCGTCGGGCGCTTTGGAAAGTATCTCCTCGACATATTTCAAGGTCTCGTCATAACGGCCTTCTGCCATATAGACTGCGGCAATCCGGGTCCGGACCTGCCTCGAATAAGGCCATTTCCTTCCAATCCTGTCATAGGCTTCCCGGGCCTGGGGGTACATTTTCAGAAAGAGGTGGTAATCTCCCAGAAGCATCCACAGGTCCTGGTCGTCAGGGGGCATCTCCACAGCGGCCTCCAGGTGGCGGAGAGCGGCCTGATGGTTTTTGAGCTTATTCTCCAGGACGAACAGCCTGTGATAGAGGTCTTTGTCGGTCAGCCCCTTTCTGATGGCCTCTGTTCCCGTCTGCTCCGCCCGTTCCAAGCGACCTTGGCGCATGTAGAACTCGATCAGGGCTACGTATGGCCGGGACGATGTCTGAAAATCGTCCCGGATTTTCTGGAATGTCTTCTCCGCCATGGCATACAGACCGGCCTTTTCGTAGAACCTGGCAAGGGCGAGCTGGATGGATATATCATTGGAATGATCGGCCGCCATCTTTTCCGCTATCTCTCTTCCTGCGGCCACATCCCCTATCCTCAAGAGAGAATCGCTCAACATAAGGAGGGTATCGGGATCTTTACCCAGACCTTCGATCAGTTTTCTAAAGATTGGAATGGCCTGCTCATACGCCCCTCTTCGGTACAACGCGAGGGCAAGCAACCCCCTGGCCTCTGTAAGGCTTGGATCTTCCCTCAAGGCGGCGCTGAATTCCCTTTCCGCCAGATACATCTGGTTCGACTTCAGATAAAGCGTCCCCAACTGGTAATGGGCCCTTGCATGCCGAGGATCCTTCTCCACCGCCTGCTGAAAACAGGATAGGGCCTCGTCTCCTTTTTTCTCATCCAAGGCGTTGAGACCGCATTCGTATAGTCGTTTCGCTTGCTTTTGGCTGTCCTCGAAAGAACAGCCCGCCGCCAACCCCAGACAAAGAAGGGACAAGAGAATGATCACTTTTCTCAGGGCATTTTCCATACCTGATCTCGTCTCAATATACCTTGGCACAAGGCGCAAGGCTCTTTAGCTTTTGAGCTGCTAAGCTGTTCAGACTTATACCCGCTTATCAGCCATTAGCCAGCAGCTATCAACCAGTATCCAGTATACTACACTCCTGATTCATCAGGCAAGTTCATCTGCCCCCCTTCCTCACTGCTTCATTTGAACCTAAACTGAGCGGTTCCAGGTTTAGGGTTCAAGGTTAAAAGGTTATAGGCTAATGATATTCTTAACTTTATCGGCCTTCATTGCCGCCCGTCCGTATCACTCCTGGAACCTGAAACCTGTGAACGGTTACAATACTTCCTTAACCATATTTGTCAAGATTGCCTCTTTGAGCATTTCCATTTATCCCTATTTTATCCGAAATTATTACCAGATTAATGCTTTAACAAGTCTTTGCATAGAATTTTTCGAACACAGACCCCGGTCTTTTCCCTTTTTAAGACCTTCTGTTCCCACAAAATTCACATTTGGCTTGACAACTATTTCAAATTCATCCATAATTATGCAGCTATCATTTTGGCATGATATGACAATTTGTAGGGGTTCATAGGTTCAACGTTCAAAGTTGATGCATTCGCAAAAAGTCAGCAAATGTCCTTTTTCGTCATTCCGGCGAAAGCCGGAATCCAGTCCCGCCTGGGCGGGATCATATAGTTAACCACGCCAAGGCGTGGTTCTGGACCCCGTCCCGCCATTCGGCGGGATTCACCGGGGTGACGACTTTTTACGAGACCATCAAAGTTGGGGACAAAGGCAGAATTGACGACCCGAAGACCTGCCCAAGAAGGCTGTCTTTGCCAAATAGGTTCCCATGGGCCACTGCTTTTCGAGCGGCAACAGTGAGTGCCGGCCTTTTTATAGGACAGTGCGCCTCCAAAGTAGAATCCGGGGGGCAGAAATACAACCTTGAATCCCGCTACAGCGGGAAACCAGTGAACGGTTACGACAATTTAATAACAGACAGCCCATCATATTGGAGAAAAACCATGCCAGGATTCATCACCATTGGAAATCAAAAGGGCGGCGTCGGCAAGACAACCACCGTTGTGAATCTTGCTGATGCCCTGGGCAGGGATGGCTATCGCGTCCTGGTGATCGATGCCGATCCGCAGGCGAATTGCACCTCGATCCTGTTAAAGGAGATCGGATTGAGGGAGCAGTTTTCCCTGGTGAAGGCATTGGAGGCGCCGATCGAGGACGGGAACCTCTCCTCTATGGCCTGCACCACCTCGAATGACAATGTGGACGTCATCCCCAATACCATTCGGTGCATGCTCTGGGAAAGGACCGCCGCAAACACCCCCGACTCTATTCTCGGATTTTTGAGGCTCGCAAAACACGATACGGGACTCGACAAATATGATTTCATCCTGATTGACACGCCGCCCAACATCGGCGCCATGGTCAATAATGCCCTGATGCTTTCGGACTATGCCATCGTACCGATTCCGACCTCTGATCAATTTGCCCTGGACGGCCTCGCGACCTTCCTGAGAATATTGCAGAATATCCGCAGCCAGAACGGAAAACTGCGGCTCATGGGAGTGCTTCTCACCAAATATGACTCGAGGGCCAGCGTCTACGTAAAAAACCGGGAAAGGATCATCAGCTTCTTTTCCAGCAAAGGGATTTATGTCTTTAAGACGACCATCCGGCACAATGTGGACATAGACCGGGCCCACATGAAGCGCAAGACCATATTTGAATTTGATCCGGCCAAGTACGGCGCCAAAGATCATGCGGCCCTGGCAAAGGAAATCGCGCAAATTGTCGAGAAAGAAAACGTCAGAAAATAACAACGGATCGGAAGTGACGGTTAGGGACCTGTTCGGGTCAATCCCCAAACCGATCGACGTTGATCCCTTTGAAGGGATTGATATGGAGGGCATCAACATCCCCGGGCCCGACACCACGGAAGGGGCGCCCCCCGAGGAATTGGAGCTTTCCAGCGTCAGTCCCATCAAGGGAGTTGATCTGAGTGACATCAGCATTCTGAACATAAGGCCGAGGACCGGTTCCAGGAAGGAAGACCTTGACCGCATCAATCCTCTCACCGGAATCGACATGAAAGACCTGGGCGTTCAGCCGAAGGATCACAAGGACGCCGAGGTCCATGCCCCTGAAGAACCGGTCCGACAGAGACAGATATCCCCATCCTCTGAAGATGCGTCCGAAGTAGGGGCCCCCCTGAGGAACAAGCTGAGCAAGGCCTACCGGTATGCAGAAATCAACCGCATCAGAGAGAATGTGGTCAAGGCGCTTCAGGAGAATAAGCAGAAAACCGTCTTGATCACCAGTCCTCATGACGACGCCGGCAATACCTTTCTGGTCTCTGTGCTGGGCTTTAATGCAGCCTATTTCACCAATATGAGCGTCCTTCTCATCGATCTGAACATGCGGCGTCCCTTTCTCCATAAGGCATTCGGCCTCACACTGGCAAAAGGTTTTAACGAAGTCGCAATGGACCTAATGGACTGGAGAGACGCCATAAAGGACACGGGCCTTGCGGAGCTGAAGGTCATGACAGCCGGCGAGTCGAGTCGCGAGTTGTCTTTTTTTCTCAATCGTGCATTCATAAAAAATATGTTAGAGGATATCAGGAACGAGTTTGAGCTGATTATCATAGACACGTCGCCCGTCCTGATCAGCAATATCAATAATGTGGACCCGGTTTATCTAAGCACGGTCTGCGATATGGTCATCCTTGTTGTTCAAGACAAAATGACGTCCAAGACCATGCTGACCGATGCTGTTGATACCATCAGGGATGGCGGCGGCGATGTGAATGCCATTGTTTACAACCGACAATTTTGATCCAGCCATGTCACATCGTCGCGTCGTTGAAGGGTCGTGTGGGAAGGAGCGCAGTCAACGGGATTGAACCCGTGAACGGTCTTAAGAAATGAACGGACAGACAGAAGCCAAACAGTCGCCCTTAGACATCTCTTATCTGACGGCAAAATACCTCATTCCGATCCTGGAGAGAAAGTGGCTGATTATGGCCTTCTTCATCTCAGGGAGTATTGTTTCACTCATCTTGAGTTCGTTCATCAAACCTGAATTCTACAGCATCGCCAGCCTTCTGGTCCAGGAACCCCGATCCAAGATCTCTTCCAAGACCGAAACCAATCCCATGGTCCCGCGGACAGCCGATGAAACCTATATCCTTTCCGAAGCAGAAGCCCTTAGAAGCGTTCCGTTGGTCACAGAAGTCCTCAAGATACTCCCTGAGAAGGTCAAGGAGGAACTGGTTATCAATCTAAACCCTTATCAGCAGATTGTCAACGGGCTTAAGAGCGCGGCGAAAAACTGGCTTGGCCTCAACTGGCTCACCTCTTCCGATACACAGGAGGTCCGGAAATCCGTCCCCGCCAATCCGGGAGACATAGACAAAGAGCGGATCGGTGGGCTGCAAAACAGGGTCATCATCAAAAGCAAATCCAAGAATGCCATGATCTGGATAACCGCCAGGTCAACGAATAAATACGCGGCGCCCATTATCGTCTCCAGCTATATCTCTGTATGGATGGCCAGAAATCTGGAAGATAACAAGAGGTCAATCCAGATTGAGAAAAAATTTGCCCTGGAGCAGAGGGATACGGCCCGCAGCCATCTGAATGAAGCGGCAAAAAAACTCATGGACTTTAGAAACCATTATGAAATTCCAACCTACGTCACCCCTAAAGAAGGGCTGGGAGACATGGAACTTCAGTCCGAGTTTGAACGACTTCAGGGTCAGGTAAAGGGTGCCACAGAGCGTTTTGAGTATCTGGATCAGATCGTTCTCAGGCTGCAGATGGAGGAATCAGGCATTGCAGAAAATATCAAGTTGTTGGATTCCCCAACCTCGCCGGGGGCCCCCTCAAAGACAGTAACACCCGAGATCCTCCTGGCCGGGATCCTTGGGGGTCTGGGCGTCGGGATCGGCATCGTCCTCGGCCTTGATTTTCTCAAGAGCCCTATCCGCCACGAAAAGGACATCACCACGGCCGTTGACGTCACCATATTCGGTCACATCCCGAAGATATGAATGGGATAGAAGACAGAAGCAACCTGAAGTTCGAGCAAAAATCCCGGCTTGACAGGGAAATCTGCTGCCCATATAATCCAACGATTCAAGCGATACGTTTTGTTTTCCATCTATCTTCAGGATGACATTTCACACCCATAAAACATCTGACAGCGACCTTGGGCATGCGGAGATTCTTATGAAAGAGACAAATCCCATCCTTAACATAAAAGCCATGGCCCTCCTCGCCTGTCTGCTCACCTCGCTGATCCTCTCTTCCTGCGCATCAGACATCTCCACGCGGGCATCCCGGGTGTATATGGTTTCCGCCATTCAGATCCAGCGGGTTGAGTTAGAGTGTGAATTTCTTGGAAATGTGACGGGATCATCCTTTTTCTGGGGCGGGTGCTGCCTTTCCTATCTGGCATGGCGTGACGTTGCCTACAACAACGCCCTGAACGAATTGCTCGACAATGCCGCTGAAATCGGGGCAACGCACGTCTTTGTCAATCTGGGAACCGGCGAGGGCCTGCGGGGAGATGCCTATCGATGCACCTACTGCCGGGGGCCGGACGGAAACCCTGACACGGCCTACTGCCGAGGACCTGACGGGAATCCGGATATAGGATACTGTACGGATTCTGAGGCCAAGCGGGTCGGCGCGGCCCACTGCGAAGGGGCCGAGGGGCAGGACCGGGCTGAATGTGATAAGAACTGCGGAAAATGGATTCCCGACCTCAATCAAAAGGCTTGCAAGGAAAAGGGTTACAAATGGGCGCCCAGGGCAGAGAATCCGACCGACTGCGAGGCTAAAGGGGGGCTATGGATCCCTGTGGCAAAGGATCAGGTCACATGCGAAGGCAAAGGGGGCACATGGGTCATCAGCACGGATGTGATTATACCCAGAGCTGAGGAATCAAAAGAAAAAAAGACGAATTGAATACAATACCATGAGCTGAAACGGGGTTTGCATGTTAAAATACATACTGTTAGGGCTTTCCATTCTATCCGTATGGATCCTCTCCTCCGGCTGTAGCCACCGGACCTACTATGAGATCAATGCGTCCGATCGTTTCTATACGCCGAGACAGATCCCCATAAAACCAGGGATGATCCTCAAACCCGAATTCAATATCACAAAAACGGTCACCCTTATCAATGCGCGAACGAACACGGGTTGGGCCCTGTTAGGCTCCTTTACCCACCCATGGTGGGGAAATCTGAACATATGGACAGACACCGCCGTGGGCCTTGTGGCGACCGAACTGAAGAAAAGAGGCGTTTCAATCACGGACGAACTTCCCCTGATCCTCAAACTGCACATAACCCCTGATGAGAAGGCTTCTGCCCTGACCGGGGTCCTTGCCAGGGAATGCCCCCTCGACACGGACAGAGATGGGGTTCCCGACTACCTCGACAGATGCCCGGATACCCCCCCGAAAGTCACCGTGGACCGCATGGGGTGTCCATTGGATACGGACAGAGACAGCCTGCCGGATTACCGTGACCATTGCCCGACCCTCCCCCAGGGTTTCAGGATCGACAATATGAGGTCCGGGGAAAAGGGTCCCGGCGTCCCGGGAACCACATCAAAAGACATCTCAGAGTCATCTGAGATCTACGTTGTCAGTTCACAGCCTGCCGACACGGTCATGGGCCGTTTTAAAAACGAACTCGAAAAAGAGGGCATTGCCGTAGACAGGGACGCGTCTGACATGCTCAGGTTCTATGCCCCTGTCCCCGAGTGGCCGAAAAAATTCAAATCCATCGAAACCGCCTTAAAAAAGGAGAAGGTCCACCTTACAGAAAGGACGCCCAGAATACTCCAGATCGCCATAACGGATGCGTCTTTGAACTGGAAGTCCAGGGAGATCGGCTGCAGCCTCAATCTGAGGGTGATAACCGGAGACGGGGACATCCTCGACTTTCAGGGAACCAACTATGCCATTGACCTTCACGATAGCTGCGACGGGGCCGTTACCAAACAGGTGACGGCCATGTTCAACGATGTCCGGATCCGCAATTATCTTGCCGCGCCCACCGAACCCAGAGACTCGGACTGCGACGGGGTTGTGGATGAGATCGACGAATGCCCCGGCACACCCCTCGGAGTGGCGGTTGACGCCAGAGGATGCCCCCTCGATACAGATGGCGACGGCGTACCCGATTATTTAGACAAATGTCCCGGAACCCCGAAAGGCGTAAAGGTGGACAGCAGTGGCTGCCCACTGGACACAGACGGCGACGGCGTGCCCGACTACTTAGACAAATGCCCCGGCACCCCGAAAGGGGCAAGGGTGGACACAGAGGGTTGCTGGGTTATTGATGAGGCCTTTTTCGACTTTAACAAACACGAAATCAAACCCCGGTTCTACCCGATCTTTGATGAAGTGGTCGCAGTATTGAACAATACCCCGTCGTTAAGAATTGTGATTGAGGGTCATACAGACAACATTGGAACCAAGGCCTACAACCAGAAGCTCTCCGAGGCACGAGCCGTTGCGGTCAAAAAATACCTGATACAAAAGGGAATCCAAAGCGACAGGCTTTCCACGGTGGGGTACGGATTCTCAAGACCCAAGGCCACTAATGAAACCGATGCCGGCAGGGCCCTCAACCGAAGGGTCAAGCTGGAACCCCTGCCCACACCGGAAAAATAATTGGGTTTGTTGGGTTTGTTGGGTTGAGGGCGAAACAAGCAAAATAATTTGGGACAAGATAATTAAAGGACCCCCACGTGCTATTTGCTATTTCTTGCGGTGACTAAAAACCGTTAACGGATCGCCTTGAATCATTCTGCCCTTAATCATCTTGCCATCGCTTCTACTCAAGCAACCCGAATCATTTTGTCCTAAATGATTTTGCTAAAACTCCCAGTTATACGGCTGCGGCTTTGATGCGGTAATGGTGAACGTCACCCGGTTATCTCCAAATTCATTGTTGGGATCGTTGCTGATCCGCCTCCGGTGCGCATATCCCAGATCGGCGGAGAACCAGCGGAGAAACCGGTATCTGACCCCGCATCGGCCGCCAACCGTGTCGTCGTCTTCCTGGTCTTCGAAGGCATAATCGTTCTTGCGATAGTCCACGCCGGCATAGGCCTGAAGGTCCTGTACCGGTTCATACTCGACCCCAGCTTCTCCCCCCCAGTACCGTGTAAAGGCCCTCGGCTCCACATCCATGAACCCCTCGTCCCAGCCGCTCCGGGCTGACACAAAGGCCCTTCCCCGCCTGAACCTCTTTTCAAACCTGCCGGTGTATTCAAGCCCCGGGTTGATGTCGATGCCGGTCGGGCTGAAATAGCCGATGTCCAGGGCCAACGTCATCGAAGGGGAAAAACCGTATTCAAATCCTATGCCGCCGTCGTGGACATTATAGCTTACCGGTATCCCCTTGAAGTTCCTGTTGGCAAAACCGTAACGGGCATGAATGGTGGATCGACGGTCAAACCGATGCATATAGGCCACACCCACGTCGTGGGCGTCCAGGTCCACACGGCTATGGCCGTACGTCTCCTCCAGAGTGTAATCAAATCGCCGGTATTTATATCCCAATTCGAAGCCGTCTTTATTATTGAACCAGTAGGACAGGTTTGCATAAGGGCTGTGTTCTACAGCGTCTTCTAAGTAAGGATCGTCGTTGTCCAGATACCCATGTCTGTACCCTACGGAAAGACGGCTTTGAGGGCCGAAACGATACTCCATATTCGCATCGAAATCGTTTCTCTGATAAGGCGCCGCCGTATGGCGGATCCGTTGGGGTCTCTGATCCGGAGGGAGATCCTGATCAAAAAGGTCGTTGGATTTGAGGTAGCTGTCGGACAGGTTGAAGGTGAGGTGTCTGGTTAATCGCTGCCAGAATTTCAGGCGGCCATTCTGTCTCACAAAATCATTCTCAGAAAGATCATGGTATCTGACCCAGCCAAAGGTATACTCTAACTCCAGGCCGTTTCTGCCGGAATCCACATACATCAACAGACCGGGGGACACTGTGGTGATGAAGTCCCCCTTCTTATTGTCTTGGTACAGGAAGATATTGTCATCGTATTCCCCCTTGACGCTGATCTTCGGGGTAATCCTGACCCGGTATCGCTTGGACGGCGAACTCACGCCTCCCCCGCCGGAACCGATCCCCGTCCCGCTGCCAGCCCCTTGCGTCTCCCCCCCACTGGCCGCCTCGGCCTTGCCCGGCGCCTGATCGCCTGGAGTCTCCTCTGCGATCCCTTCTTCCGGAGGCTGCTCAGGTCGCCCCTCCTGATTAGCGTCACTGTCAACGAATTGGATCGGATTCGGCATACCCACCGCGCCCTCGGGGGAGGTTCTCGATGGACTGGCTTGAGTGGGGCTTACGACTCGAAGACGAGGCGCTGATACGGCAGCCTCTGATGAAACTCCGCCTCCGTTGTTATACATATTCACCACCAGTCGCGGGGGGGCTTCCATCATGAATGCACGCGTCTTCACGTAGCCTTTGGGAAGCCCGATCCGAACCTCGATACTCCCCTTTACCAGTTCCAATTTCACCCATGAATCGAATGTATTGTATTTGCGAAAGGGAGGAAGCGCGGTGGATACATCCCGCAAAACGAAACGGAGTTGGTCACCCTCGACTGCCGGTTCGGAAAAGGCAATCCTTTTTGAGAACTGAAAGACAATGGAGGCGTACTCCTCGTGTCGACCGCCTCTGATGGTTTCTAATACAGCCTGGTTGTTGCGGTTGGATGTGGGTGCTTCAAGCGATGTGTGCTGCGCCAAGCCCGGCTGCACGAACCAGTTGGTGGGACTCCATGAACTGTAAAAGGCGACAGGGACCATGTGCACAACGGCCAAAAAACCCACAATAAACAGACACCGTTTCCCTCGCGTTGTTTTCAATTCCGTTACTCATCCAAGGGCCCCATCCCCGCCCCATCCGTTATCCTCTTTTTGCCGCAAGTCTTTTGCCCTTCGCTCCCTGCCCCCTGCTCCCTGCCCTTTACCCCTTGCTCCCTGCCCTTTACCCCTTGCTCCCTGCTCCCCGCTCCCTGCCCTTTACCCCTTGCTCCCTGCCCCCTGCCCCTTACGGCACATAAATCGTATCCCCGGGGAAAATATAGGTATTCCACTCAGGGACCCTCCCGGCAATCCCGTTTTCAAGATTGTAGCGGAAGTTCTGCTGCTTTCCGTTTACCATGCGAACGATGATAATGTTCTCTGTATCCGCCCATTCCGTAAGGCCCCCGGCCAGGGAAATGGCCTGGAAAAGGGTCATATTGTCGGCCAGCTTATACTGATCCGGGCTCCTGACCTCCCCGAGAACATAAAACACCTTATCCTCCTCGGGTTCAAAGATCTTCAATTCCCTGAATTTGACATAAACCGTGTCCCCGTTCTTGATCGTGGGGAGGGGTTCGTCGCTTTCGCCGCTCAAAAATAATTTTAGGTTGAACGTCTGATCGATGATGCCCTTCCTGATGATAAGAACCTTGCTCAGGTCAGCGACCTCCGTCTCACTCCCTGCCGCAATGATCAGGTCCACGAGGTTCATGCCTTCCTTGGGCTCATATGTTCCTGGATTCTTGACAGACCCAAAGATCCGCACCTTGTTTTTGACATCCTCCTCCAATTTTTCGGGAGGCGGGGTCCAGGGCATGAGGGTCCGTTTGATGTTCCCGAAGTTGGGAGAGATGGGTATGAACAGGATATCGTTTTCGTGGAGCGGGGTCAGGAGCCTGGGATCGCCGGTGATGGTAAACTGGTAGAGATTGATCATGATTCGTTCAGTCGCCCCATTCCTTTTTCTGAGGATTCTGGCATCGCTCATGACGGCCCCATCCACCGCGCCGCCGGCCACGTTGAGGGCGGCCTGGACATTCGAGCCCTCTCTCACGATGTATACGCCAGGGTTGGCAACATGGCCCAAGACCTGAACAAACTGCCGCTTCTCAATAATGCTGACATCCATTTTCGCATCCCGGGCAAGGTACTTGGGAAGCTTTTTTGCAATGGCCTCCTTGATCTGGGCTGTGGTCAGGTGGTTGACATAAATATGGCCTACATCAGGGATATACACATACCCGTTGTTGTCCACCTCGAACTGGTTCAGCTTATAAACCTTATCCTGGAGATACTGGTCCCTCCCCTCCCCCCGCCCCGGCACATTGATGAAAAGGAGATCCCCGCTATCCACCTTTTGTTGATACACTTCCGGAGAGGGTACGATCAAGATATCATTGGGCTGGAGGACAAGCTTCCCTTCGCCTGCCTGGATTTCCCTATATCCCTCCGCGGTTTCCCGTCTGAGCCTGGCGCCTGAATATGTGACCCCCTCCAACAACCCGCCTGCGGTTTGAATCAGTTCTTTCAGGGTGATGGTCCCCGGAACACGATACCAGCCTGGATAACGGACCCCGCCTGTGATCTGGATATATCGTTCTCTTTTGACCAGCTTTACAGAGATCTTTTCCCCCTTATCAACAAATCTCTTGAGTTGCAGAGTCAAGCCCCTTTCCAGGCTTGCAAGGCTCAGGCCTTGAATCGAAACCCTCCCGATACTCATCATATAGATGTTTCCGTCCGGCGCAACATCGTACAGCATACTCATTTCTGCCTGGCCCGGGACTTGGATCTCTACGGTGTCACCGGCTGCCAGGAGACCGGAACCTTCCGTGTCTCCGGAAAAACCAGCAGATATCGGACTGGCGGGCTTATCTCTATCAAGGGTATCCGGCTTCTCTAAATCAGGTCTTGGAACCAACGGCTCGACAGGCAATGCCTTTCTGCTTTCCACCTGTTGCACATTCTTGAGAATTTCTTTGGGCTGGGGCGCCGGCGCAGGGCTGGCAGCAGGCGGACGTTCGTCTAAACGTGCAGCAACCTCATCGGAAAAAGAACTCTCAGGGCCTTCAGGCGAGTCAAAGGCCGTGATGGCGAAAAAATAATCCTTATTGTCTGTAAGGCCGTGGAGGGTTATCTCGGTAATGCCGCCTTTCACAACAATGGGCGGAGGGCCTTCCGCCGCATGGTCAGATGGATCGGGGGTGTAAGGCGGACCGGGTTTTGTCCCATAATGGATCTTATACCCAGCAGGTTTTGGCCCCTTTTGAGCATCCCACGTCAAGGTAATATCCTTGGTCTTTCTTGTCGCGTTAGAGACCGTTTTGTCATCGGAGACAGGTGTTGATTTGGCGGGCTCAGACGAAGAACCGGGGGTGGAAACGGACTCACGGGCATTGATCGCCTCAGGAACGGCCTTGGCGTCAGCCTTGGTCTTGACAACAATCATGTCCGTGCCGATGTTTTTTGAGCCAAGGACCTGCTTGCTGGCCAATGCCTCCTTCCTGCTGACAAAAGGCCCCAAGCAAACCCGGTACCAGAATCCCTTGCCCGGCACCTCGATTTCTTCCACAAAGGCATTGCAGGGATGCTCGACCAGGCTCCTGACAATCTGGGTCGCGTAGTTTTCGGCATTGTCTCTGCTTCTAAAAGAAGCCAGCAGAAGGCCAAACTCGGCATATGCGATGGATGAGGACAAAACCATCAGCAGCAACTGCCCTATAATAATCTGAAACAGACCCTTTTTCATGTCATGTACCTTTTAGTGTTCTGTCAAAAGGTAAAGATTCCCTCTCCATGCAGTGATGTTGCTAAAGGGCTTTTTTGGGGGGAAGGGTTTTTATTATAATCATAATAAATTCGGCAGGAAATAGCAACAACCATATGAAGTTGGGTGGCAAAATAATTCAGGGCAAAATAATTAACGGCGCGTTTCTGAAACAATGACTCAAGTCAAGGATCTATTACACTACAGGGGATGATCTGATTAGGGTCAAGCATGCATTTCACTTCGTCCGATGTCAAGGGTATTCGGTTTAAGCGGT
>Ga0172371_10005571_pt1 | contig 18618 bp, 12 predicted proteins | sample Lak12m_FD_114543 | JGI IMG/M metagenome (GOLD analysis project Ga0172371, IMG submission 114543) | Freshwater microbial communities from Kabuno Bay, South-Kivu, Congo - kab_022012_12m | ecosystem: Environmental > Aquatic > Freshwater > Lake | place: Democratic Republic of the Congo: South-Kivu...
CCATGCCGTCCAGGAAGCCGGCAGGGATGTCCTTGATCGAACTCCAGGTAATTCCACCCTCGATCGCGTCGCAGTATTCCGCGTGCCGGGCCTGCATGGCATACCCCACTGCGGACAGCGGGGCACGAGGCAGCTCCTGGCCGCCATTGACCGAGATGCCGACCCAGAGCTGGTCGAACTGCTCGAAGATCGGTGGCGAATCGAGCGGCTTCTCCGAACCGAGCACCAGGTCGAAGTGGCCCACGTAGGTCTGTACGTCCGAATGCGTCTCGGTCCAGATCGCCGCACCGCCCGAAGGCCCCTGGTAGATGGAGAACTTCAGGTCCACCTCACCCGTGATCGGCTCGTCCGCCAGGTTCGTGAGAACTCCCTGGACTGCGATCTCGGGAGGGCCCCACTGCGCTGCCGCCGGAGCGCAAAAAGCTGCAATGGTGAAGGTGAAGCATGCCACAGCAAGATAGAAGCGGGAACGTGATTCCATTTTCATCTCCTCCCGATCAGTCGTAGTAGCCGAAACGAATCTTGAAGCCCGCTGCCGGGCTCGCCATCGAGCCTACAGACGGGCGCCCAAGGATCACCCTCACCTTGAGCTGCGCGGTCTTGCCCGCGACCACGGCAAAGACCTGGTGCAAGCCGAGCTTCGTGGGCGGACAACCTTCGTCCGCCACGCCGTTGCAATTGGAGTCCAGCGCGTCGCACACCTCGACCGCCCCGTTGTAGACCTTGGGATCCTCCGGTGCGCAGTCGGCGCCGTCAGGATCTCCATCTCCGTCATCGTCGTCGTCCACGCAGTCCGCAAGGTCGTCACCGTCAGTGTCCGCGAATCCCTCGTCGACCTGGCCGTTGCAGTTGTCGTCAACGGCGTTGCAGGTCTCCTTTGCTCCGGGGTGCACCGTCGGGTCCATTGGCCCGCAATCCTGCGAGTCCGGCACGCCATCGCCGTCCGCGTCGTTGTCACATGGGTCTCCCACGAGGTCGTCGTCGATGTCGGACTGAAGCTGGTTGGGAACATCCTTGCAGTTATCGTCGCAACCGACGGTCTGCTTGTCCGCACACGGTGCATCCGAAACTACGCCGCTGTTGTTGCCGTCGTCGAGAATGCCGTCGTTGTCGTCGTCAGGGTCGGAGCAATCAGCCAGCTTGTCTCCGTCCGCGTCCGGGAAGCCTTCGTCGTCGAACATGTTGCAGTTGTTGTCCTCGCCGTCGCACTCCTCGACCGCCTTCGGGTGTATCGCCGCGTCTTCCGGTGCGCAGTCCCATACGTTGAGCGCACCGTCGCCGTCGATGTCAGCGTCGCACAGGTCCCCCTGCTTGTCGCCGTCGATGTCCGACTGGTCCGCGTTGGCCACACCCGGGCAGTTGTCCTCGCCATCCGGCGCATCGTCCCCGTCGTCGTCGTCGTCGCATGCGTCGCCGTCGCCGTCCTCGTCGAGGTCCCCCTGGCCCACGTTCACCAGCTCCGGGCAGTTGTCGACGCCATCGAGAACCCCGTCGCCGTCGTCATCCAAGTCCACGCAATCGGCCTCACCGTCGAAGTCGAGGTCGGAAAACTCCTCGTCCACGTTGTCGTCGCAGTCGTTGTCTTCGCCGTCGCACTCCTCGACGGCAGGCTCGGCCGCATCACATAGCCAGCCGTCGGGACCGCCGCAAGTCTCCGTTCCCTTGCAGGAGCCCGCCTCGCTCGACTTGATGCAAGGCTTGGGAGACAGCCCCTCGTCCACGCTTCCGTCGCAGTCCTGGTCCTGCCCGTCGCAGATCTCTTCTGCGGGTGTCTTCGCTCCGCACTCGGTCCATCCTTCGGCCCCGTCGCAGACTTGCTCGCCGTAGCACTTGCCAAAGTCGTTCGAAACGGAGCAGTCCTTCGACGTCCCGTCCAGATCGAACGTGCAGACGCAGCTCTCGGTTCCCGGGAAGCACAGGTCCGCGGGCTCTTCCATCCCAGGCCCTTTGACGCTGGTGCAGGAATAGTGGTCCGGGCACTTGGCCCCGTCGGCGCAGCTCGTGAGGCAGAACTTCCCGCTCTTCCCGACGTCGAGGCACAGGTCCCCGGAATAGAGGCAGTCCGCGTCCGAAGCGCAAGGCTGGCACAGCCGTCCCAGCGGCGGCACGCACACGAAGTTCAAGTCAGGGCCGACGACCAGCCCCTTGCAGAGCCAGTCCTTGGGGCACTCCTCGACGCACGTGATGGTGCACACCCACTCCGTGTCTCCCATCTGGATGCAGAATCCGCTCTGGCAGTCCTCGTTGCTGGCGCACGGCTTGTTCCACTCACCGTAGGGATTTCCATCCGCGCCGATGTCCGCCTCGTCGTTCTCGGGCGCGTCCGCGACCTCCTCTCCGACTTCCGGAGCGACATCCTGAGCGGTGTCTGCGATCCCATCCCCACCGGCGTCGCCTGTCACCTCCGGCGACGCTGTCTCCGGAATCTCCGGTGCAATCACAGCGGTCCCGCCCTCGGACCCGCATCCAGCGGCGCTCCACGCCAGGATCGCGACGCACCACACCTTTGAAAGGTACCCGCGCATTCTGTCACCTCACGCATCTACTTCTATTTGTGCAGACCGGAACAGTCAACAGAAAAGGATGCATCTACTCGTACTGCGGGACGCAGTCGAGGAGGTTCTGCTTGATGTCGATGATCGAGAAGAGCTGCTGGAGCAGTTTGTCGGGGTCGAGCTCGTCCGGCTTGAAATAGCTTCCGCCGCCGTCGTCCGCTATTCCCATGTTGGCAGCGGATCCCTCGCCGCCGGACATGTCGATCACGTGCGTAGTGATCATGATCGGGTCGCCCGAATAGGTTTCCAGGCGCCAGGGAGTCTCCGTGTTCGGAGGATATGCTCCGCCACCCGAGTTCGGATGGGGATACCCCTGGCACAGGTTGCCCAGGCAGGTTGCCCCGTCGAAGCAGTCGTCGTCCGACTCGCAGCCGAGCCCGTACCTGAAGCGCTTCGCCTGCGTTCTCGGGTTGAAGAAGTCCGTCACCATCGTCGGCGGCTCTTCGGCCCCGTCGGTAAACAGGACAATGAGGTTGGAACGGCATGCGGCAAACGGATCCTTGCACGTGCCGTCACCGCCGCAATGGTAGTTGCGGTTCTTGCAGTCCTCGTCGGTCTGACACGTCCGACCCGCCGGTATGATCTGCTTCCGGTACACTTCGCCGGCATAGAACATCGATCTTCCCAGCGGCGTATTGCCGATCGCTCTCAGCTCGGGGTCCGTGTGGTACCAGCAGACCTTGGCCCCCTGGTCCGGGGCACAGAACCCTCCCGGACACTGGGCATGGCTGGTACATGGCGCAACAGTCGGTCCCACTTCCTCGTTGAAATTCACCCAGAGCTTCGCCACCCCCACGGGATCCTCGTCATAGGTCTTCGGGAACGGGACCGCCATGATCTCGTGGAGGTTCTTGTCGAACCACCCGCCCTCCGTCGTCACGTGCTCACCGTTGTCGCCGGTCATCCAATCCGACGAACCGAGCCCGTACCAGCCTCTGCCGAACGAGAACATGTCGTTGCACTTCGTAGACGGCGGGTACTTGATCTGCATCGCGAAGTGAGTGATCACGAGGTTCACTATCCCAAGCTTCTCGTACTCGAAAAACTTGTTGAACACGTACTTCGACAGCCCCAGCTTCGACTGCGGACAGTCCTTGTCCTCGCACGCAGGAAACGGCTTGCTGGCGCACGACGCACAGACGCACGGCACTGTGTCCATGAAGCCGATGGACGACATCGAGCTCGACGTGTCAAAGATGACCAGCAGGTTGTGCTGGATGGGTCCGCATACGTCGATGAAGCACCCCTGGCCAGGCGGGCAAGGCACGTCCATGTAACCAGATCCGTTCGGATTACACTGGTGCTTCAACCCCTTGTCGCACGTGTATTCGCCCGGAGTGCAGATCGTCTGGACGCATTCCCCGCCCTGGCAAGCAAAGCCGGGGGAGCACTGAGTCTGATCCCATGCTTCACCGTCGTCCGTGCACGTCTGCGACAGCGTCGCCCCCGCACACGACTTCGTTCCCGGAATGCAGTAGGTCTCCACGCACTTGTCCCCCTTGCACCACTGCGTCGGAAGCGGGCACTCGTTGTTCTCGTCGCAATACAGGCAGAAACCCGTCGCCTCATCACAATACCCGGGCGGACACCCGAACGGACACTTCGGTCCCAAGTCCGGCGCAGCGTCGACTCCGCCATCGTCCTTCCCGTCTCCCGGCTGTGCGTCACCAGCATCGGCGGATGCACCGTCGGCCCCTCCCCGGTCCGACAGAGTTCCATCCTGCTTCGCTTCAGCCACCCCGTCAGCCGACACGCCGTCGCCGCCGGCATCCCCGGCTCCGTCCCCGGCGCCATCGTCGCCGCCTCCGCCCCCTCCGCACCCCACCGCCGCCAGGAAAGCCAGGACCAGCCAGAAATCTCGCATCTCCGACTCCGCAGTTGCCAACCGTCCGACATACTACACGGGCGCCCACACCCGGGCAAGGCACCGACCCGCGTCGGGTGTGCACTGCTGCGTGGCGTGGCGGGAGCCAGCGCTCCTAATCAGTTGACGCGGGGCTACCATGTGGTGTAGGGAGCGGCTGTTAATGAAATGGAGGTTAACTGATGAGAAGACCGTGGGCAGTATGTGTGGTTCTGGGGCTGATGATGGCGATTACCGCGTGCGACGAAGTCGCAAAGGCCGCCGACGAGCTGCTGGAGAAGCAGGCCGGCTGCAAGGAAGACCAGCTTGGCAAGTACAACGAAGCCGCTCTTCCGAGCTGCAGCAAAGCTTACTCCTGCTGCCAGTTCATCCAGGGCGAGTGCGGCGAAACGACGATCTTCGACTTCCCCACCGAGGTCGCACAGGCGTGCGAGACGAACAACTCGGTGCTCAAGGCAGCGATCGAAGAATACCAGGGGATCAAGGAAGGCGAATGCCCCTCCTACCTCTCCGAGCAGGCTTGCTCCGGAAGCGTCGACGACATCAAGAAGAACTACGTGGAAGTCGTCGACAAGGGTGGACCAGGAGGCAGCGACGCGGCGCCTAGCTGTAAGCTCATCGTGGACGAGACGATAGTGCCCCTCAACGCCGCGCTCGATGATACCGCCAAGTACCTCCCCAAGGCTTGCGAAGCAGGCACCGGAAACGTCTCCCCCGACTTGGACGCAGTAGCAGAATGATCAGTCCCCGGACAGCTCGCCCGGGCCATCGACCCCCTCGGCAGCCTCATCCTTTGCCGTGTCCTCTGCCGTCGGGCCGGGGAAGACCTTCGGCCAGAGCTTGACCGCTCCGTAGAACAGCGCAAGCGGGATCGCCATGAAGTACAAGAGGTAGTTGAGCACACCGACCGCGAAATAGGCCCTGCCGCCATTCGCACCCGCCAACCCCAGCCACGACGCCCACGGCAGAGCGCTGTCGATCTGGTCGATGCTGCTGTAGGCCAGGCAGTTGCCCACGATGATCGCAACGCAGATGTAGTTCAGGGTGATGTTGCCCATCACGCTCGCAGCATGCGTAAACTTGAAGCCCGCTGAGCGCTTGCTGGAGAACGGCCAGAAGAGCACCGACCCGAGCACTCCGAACTGGTCCACCAACGTGTGGCCCCAGAACGCCAGCGTCATGATCCCGAAGGCGCTCAACGCCTTGGACGATACGAACGCTTCAGGCCCCGCTCCCTGCCACATCCCGACCAGGCCGTACACCAACAGGCCCAGAAGCCCGAAAAACACTCCCAGAAGCGGAGCGTGCGCCCAGGTCCGGTGCCACGGAATGAAATCAACCCGGACCTTGCCGTTGTCCGGCACAAACGCGAAGTCGGGGCCGCTGAAGATCGCGACCTGCGTGTCCGCATGATACGAGTTCACCGCGTCCGCCTTGAACGCCGCGACCGCTTCGAGTTGCTCTCTGGGCACGTCGGGAAGCGAACGCGGAAGGAATCCGGTCCCCCCCATGACCTGGCCCATGGTCTTGAGCGGGCCTATCCGTGCGGTGACCGTCTTCGCTTTGTCGTCGACGTTTACCGAGTACGTCCGATGGTAGTTTGCCGACACCTTCAGCGTGTTCAGCTTCAGGTGCACGGCCTTGCCCGTGCGGGCCGCTTCATCAATGCTCTCCGCCACCGCCGCGGCCACGGGCCTTGCATCCAGGTTGTTCAGATCGGGAGTCACGATGCGGTGGTGCTTCCAAAGATACCGGCCAATCCTGAAGTCGAGAGTGTCAGGTAGAATGCCGAATGCGCCGCCCAGAAGCAGCATCAACGATTTCTCGTCCAGGGCGCCGCGCATCGCTTCCGGGAAGAAACTCGCTATGGCGATTCCCGTCAGGAAGTGACCAATTCCCTTCATCGCTGCCCCCTAGAAGATCCCAAGCGCCTGGGCAACGTCGCCGCCCAGCCCCGAAAGACTGAGGAACATCGGCACCAGCAGAACCGCAAGCAGGTTGATCCTTCTCGTATGCCAGTAGTTGGGGATCAGACCGATGAACGTCGCGGTGGTCATGATCACCAGCCCTTGCCATTCCGTGACGTGCCAGACCAGAGCGGCCATGATTGCCATACCGAGCGCCGAGATCCACTTGTAATTCACCTTCCGTGCAATCCAGATCGACATTCGCGAGTACCCGAACACCAACAGGAACGAAAGCGCACCGGTCAAGGCGATTATGCCCGTCACAAGGTAGAACTGTGCGTCCGTCTCCGGCACAAAGACAAGGCTGATGTTGATCGCGGCGCCGCCACGGCGCAGGAAGACTCCGGGCATGAAGAAGAAGAGCAGTGCGCCGACGTAGTACATCATCCTGCCCGCACCGCCGCCGATGATGAACTGTCGGTCCCCGCCCGTGACGGTTGCATGCCCTGACAGCAGCATCGCCGGCCCCGGAGTCATGGCCGGGATCATGGAAGCGAATGAGCCCGCGAGCAGACCGCTGGCGCTTCCCCGGACCACGTCCTCCGCATACACCTCCGCGGACTTCGCCACGTGCTGCGGCGGGTATCGGACCCCCGCAAGAATAGTCGTTATCTGGCTGGGGATGGCAAACAGCCCTACGAAGACGGGCATCAGCGATTGGAACGCGGAATCGACCGGTACCGTGGTCCTGAAGAAGGTGAAAACTCCCAGAAGACCCGACAACACGAAACAGAGGTACCCCATGAGCAGGGCACCCCAACCATCAAACATCTTCTTCAGCGGCGTCGGTCCGGTGCCGGGGTCCTTCGGCCACTCGGTCATCAGCAGGAAGACCATCACCGCACCTATTATCCAATAAAGATGCGGCGTGAGGATCTTCCTGAGACCGGAGAAGTACGTGCCGAAGATCGGAATCGCAACCGAGATGAAAAACACCGCCACCATGCCGCCGACGGCTGAAAGCAGGACCGCTTCGTGGCCCCTGCGCTCGAACAGGAACTTCTCGTGCGGAAGCATGATGTAGCGCGACGAATCGTCGCACGGCTGGAAGAACTGGGATGAGATCGTGAACAACATCGAGAACCCGACCACGAGCCCCACCATGAACGACGTGAGGACCATCATGTCCATGTTGGGGAAGAGCTCCTTCACCTCGAACACGAACACCATGGTCAGCGCTATGACGTTGTAGATGTGCAGCCCCGGGACAAGCGACGCTGCGGCAGCGATCAACATGCCGACCAGCGAAATCCCGACGCACTGAAGTATCATGCCGCAGTCCATCAGTCAGTCTCCACTGCACCGGGAGTCGGCTTGCCCCGCTCCACGATGCGTACCATCCCGGCAGTCTTCACCGCAATCTGCCTGAAGTTCCTGCCCGCCTGGAACGCCCCCTCGACGTCCACCGTGTCCCCGATTTCCGGAAGCAAACCCCCATCCATGATCTTATGAAGCACGAGGCCCTCGACCTTTATCTTCAGCCCAGGGTCGCCATCGGGTACCGACTTGTCCTTCACCCAGAACGAAAAGACGTCCGAAGCATCGTAGTCCGTATCGTCAAACTCCACTTCCGTGACGACTCCCGTCACCCTGACGTGGTCGTACGCATCTGCCCTTGTCAAGTCCGCCGACTGCGCTATCGGCGTCTCTCTGTCCCACGCCAGCGACAACAGCACCAGCGCAATCACAAGGGCCGGGACCGCGGCAAGAGCCAGCTTGAATTCCGAGACGCGCCTTGCCGGTGACGTTGCCCCCGAGCAGTAGCAACACTCCGCTGCCCTCGGGATCGTCATGCCGCAGCTCGGGCACGATGAAAGCAGCTCGGGGTCGCGGACCGCAGATGTCATGGCGTCACTCACGGTTCGCCTCCTGCGGAGACCCGCCTGAGATCGGCGCGATATCGCCTACGTGTCCGACGTCCACTGTCCAGCCCCCCTTCCGCTTCCCTTTCTCAACCTTCGGTTCCTTGTACCTGAGCGCGCCCGTCACGCTCACCTCTGCACCGATGCCAGGAGCACCTGCCCAGACGTGGTCGCCCGCTGCCACGGCTCCTTCCGACTCGAGCCTGTCCCACGGGATCGAGACACCCACGGCACCTTCCCCTTTGCCCCTGAGCCGCAGGAAGACGCTGTACTGGCCGGGCTGGCGCTCCGCACTGACGTATACGACCGTGCCCGACATCGTAATGATCGCGTTTCTCCGAATCTGGCCCGGGTCCAACCCCGGCTTCAGCGCGGCAAGCGCGGAAGCGTCAAGCACCTGCTCGGCCTCTGATCTCCTCACGCTAATCTGGTCGGGGGAGTTGATTATGACCGACTTGTCATCTCCGCGGATCGTGAGGTTCGCCAGGATCTCCACGAAATCCCCGGAAGCGGGAATCTGCCCGGCCGCAGCCATCCGGCCCGTACTATGGGCGTAGGCCTTCACCTCCAGCATGCCGGACTTGTCGTCCACGCAAAAGCTCAGCGTTTTCCCTCCTCCTTCCTCCGAATCATACATGCTGGGTGCCTTGCAGACCGTGCCGGCAAACCTGATGTAGGCGTAGTTGTTCTTCTCTGAGATCTCCTTGATGGCTTTCGACGGATGCCCCTGCCATTCTCCCAGGCCGTACAGCGCTCCCAGGGCGACGATCGCCAGCAACGGGCTCACGTACTTCACGATTCGCGTGCAGAGCCGCTTCGCATGGAAGCGCCGACAATAGACACACAGCTCAAGCGGCCCGACGTAACGCCCGCAATGCGGGCAGTTCACGACGTCCGTTGAATGGCTGTGGATGAACTCTTCGATTCCGCTTGGCATTGGGGCCATAGGTCCCGTCCTCCCGGCGCCACATTGGCCGAAGCGTGAGTAGAGCAGGCGGGCGGAGATAAGTCAAGCGACATTTCTGGAATTTGAAACTCCTTGACACCTGCTGTCTCTTCGCACAAGATATGCCCGGTTTTTGGGGTCGTGCGGTTGGTTGATTATTTGCGAGGATGGTGGAACTGGTAGACACGCAAGGTTGAGGTCCTTGTGGCCCATCAAAGCGGCCATGGGGGTTCAAGTCCCCCTCCTCGCACCAGGTTCGAAAATTGTCGTCGTGATGCTCGCCCGGTTTCTCATAGTTCTCCTGCTGCTGCCGGTCCTCGGGGCTTGCTCCCTGACGCCGGAGCAATCTGCGGCTGAAGCCCTTTCGGCTCTGTGCAGGGGCGACGCCGACTTGTTCGCGTCGCACCTGACCAGCGAGTCGCGGCGCCTGTTCAAAGGGCTGAAAACCGAAAGCCCGGACCGCTTCACATGCACAAAAGAATGTTCCCCGACCGCCGGAGTCGACAGGCGCGCGGGCCCGATTGCGCTCGTCAGCGTGGACGGCTGCGGTGATATGCCGCAGCTCGTCATGATCCACGAAAACGGCGCCTGGAAACTTGACCTCTTCAGCACGGAATCAGGACTGCCCCAAGACCTCGGCCAGGAGGATGGACCGTGATCCTTGACAGATCGCTCGGAGCGCCCGCTCATGAAGACAGCGTCGTTCCGCCCCCAGGACCGCCGAGTCGCTTGGCCGCGGCCCCGCTCGCCATCACCCTCCTTTGCCTGTGCGCGTGTGCGGAGAGATCTCCCGACGATGTAGTCATGGAAGCGGTCGAGCTCGCCCAGGCGGGCAGGTTGGAACCCTTTCTCGATAGATTCGAGCCAGAATCCAGGGCTCGGCTGGCCGCATTCTGGACGGTCTCCGATCGATACGGTTATCTTGGCCCCGACGCCCTGAGGCACCTGGCATCCCTGCAGATCGAGGAAGCACGTGAAGAGACCTCGCCCGGCGCCATCAACGGCGCAGAAGGAGGCGAGGACGGCGCCGTCGCCGTTGTACACGTCTTTGACGGAGTGAAGAGTGGTGAGATACTTCTTGTGCGCGTCGCCGGAGAATGGAAGATCGACCTGAGGCCGCGGGAGAAGGACTGATGTACATATCTTCGCAGGAAGAGAAATTGCGGCAGGAGATGGTTCTCGTTGGAAGCCGCATGCACGATCAAGGATATATCTCCGGTTACGATGGGAACATCTCCGTGCGCGTCGGGCAGGATAGGCTGCTTTGCACGCCGTCGGGTGTAAACAAGGCGTTCCTCCACCCCACGGACATAGTCGTGATCGACCTGAAGGGCGAACGCCTGCGCGGGAAGTCCGGCCCGTCGTCCGAAGTGCTGATGCACCTCGAAGTGTACTCCCGCAGAACCGACGTCGCATGCGTGGTGCACGCGCATCCACCGCACGCAGTTGCGTGCACCTTGGCCGGCATCTCGATGTCGGTCCCCCAGGTCCCGGAAACCGCGTTCATCCTCGGGGCCGTGCCCACCGCACCCTACGCCACACCGGGGACCGCCGAGGTGCCGGAATCGATCCGGCCTTTCGTGAAATCGTGCGAAGCGCTGCTCCTCGCCAGGCACGGAGCGCTCACGATGGGGCGAGATCTGAGGGAGGCGTACGACAGGCTCGAAGCGCTCGAACACGTCGCAAAGGTCCTGTTCCTCGCCCGCAACCTGGGCGAGGTCCCTCCGCTGACACCTGACGAGGTGGCACGGCTGAAGGCGTCGGTGACGGCCCGCGGCATTCCGTGGCGATACCCGGAGTCCGAGGCCATGCCTTCGAATCTTGTCGACGCAATCGTGGAACGGGTGGTCGAACGGCTCGGGCGGCGGTAGGAGGCTCTGAGATGAAACCCAAGTTGATCCTCTGGATCGCTTCGTTGGTCGTGGGGATTCCCCTGAACGATGCCGCTGCAGCGGAGCTGCTGGATGAAAAATCCGTTCTGGACGCTGCCCGCACCAGCGTCATCCCGGCCACGGTAGAGGAGTTGGAGGCCATTGGTGACGAAGAAGCCGCGGCGACGTGGCGGAGCGCCAAGGTGGAGACAGCCGTGCTGGTCTGGGGCTTCGTGCAGGAAGCGATGCGGCTGGAGCCCAGCTACTGGCTGGTACCGGTCAAGTCGGGAAAGGACCCGGCCGGACTACTCGCTCTTGATCCCGGCTCAGCCGAGTTGGTGTGGCGTGCAACGAAGATCGCTGCATACCGCAGGCCCGCCGTGGAGACCCTGCTGAAGGGACCGCAGGCAGCGGCCGACCAGGCGACGAAGAGCCTCGGGGCTGAGGAGATCAAGCGGTACAACCTGGCAGCCCCCATGGCAGCGTCGGTGAACGGGGCCTGGTACTGGTTGATGCCCACCAAGGACGAAGATATCTCGGAATCGCTGTGCGTTCCGGCCGGAACCGGCGGCGCGCCCTTGATGCTGTGGGAAGCGGTGGCCCGAGGCCAGGGGCTGCGGCCTTCGATCGGCCTCGACCTCGGCTCGGACCTGTCGCCCGACTTGCCTCCCGCGCCCTCGGCATCGGGGGCGGAGACTGGTGTGACGTGGATGCTTTCCGAGGTCCCACGGTACGTTGCCGCGGACGGGGTCGCTTCGTGGGGAGCCGCTCTTTCTACGGTCCACCAATGGTGGAGCCCGGTGTCTCTGGGGACCGCTTCCAGGCAGGCCGAAGAGGTGGCCAAGTATCTGGGTGTGTCCGCTACGGAGCCGGTCCACATGGACCAACTCCAGGAAGCCATGAAGAACTGGGACCGCGTTGCTGAAACGCACAAGAGGAAAGTCGGCTACCAGGATTTCAGCCGCGTCTGGTTCGGCAGGGGCAGCGGGCTCGACGGGCAGCTTGCATGGCGAAGCAACGACATGAGGGCGTGGCTGGCGCACGAAGCGCCGGTCCTGCTGGCGGTCGACGCTGACGGCCGAGGCCCGGACGAAAGCGTGGACCAGGTCGTCGTGGCAGTAGGTTACTCTCTCGCCCACTCGATGGTCTACGTCGTGAACCCCTGGGGTCCGGCAGATACATTCTCGATCAGAGCTTTTGCTGATCGCTACTGGAGTGCCTGGTACTCGGTGTCGTGCGACCTGCCATCGCTTTGTGCGACCAAGACGTTCTCGCGACGTGGGATGGTCGCGGGTACCCCTGGCGACCTGGTAGGTCCAGCTACTCCGGTCCCGATTTTCGCGGCCCCCCAGGCAGCATCCGACTCGCAGCCAACGACGATTTCCGGCATCGGAATGCACTTGGCGCCGCCCCTGGTCCCAGCGTTTGGAGGCGTCGATTCCTTCGGAGACGCCTACGCCGGCGAATGCACGCTCACTCTGCCGTCCGCAGCCGTTTCGGGCCAGGGAGACAAGGGCGGATGGGACGACATGAAGACCAGGCAAGGAGCGGATGCGGTGCTGGTGTCCGCAACTTCGTCGAGGACGCTCTATCCGGGCACGGTCGCAGGCGGAGCGCGCATCGATGCCGCTTTCAAGGCCAGGGGCGAGGCATCACAGGCGACGCTGGAAGCAGCCTGCCGCGTGTTCGATCCGGACGACCGGACGCACCTCCAGGAGAGGGTCACCCTGGAAGTCAGAGATGACTCGGAACAGCCCGACGGAAGCAGGCAGATGCTCAAGCCTTCGCTGCTGTCCGGAGCATCCAAGAGCCAGGCGCAGATCTCCATTCATGACGACGACCCCGCACCGCCTCGGATCCGCCTGCTCTCGCCGGAGGTCGTATACGACAGCCAGAAGCAACCATACAGGCTCAAGGTGGCAATCGACGACTGGAGCGGCGTAGCCGAGGCCGGCGTCAAGTGGACTTTCGGCGGCAAGCAGCCCCCGGGTGAATTCGAGGAGATGTCCAGCGCCGGAAGCGGCGTATACCAGGTCGAAGTGCAGCGGGACGAGTGGGTGGAGCACGTAGGAGAGACCCTCAGGTTCTGGGTCACGGCTTCGGACACGGACGACGATTCGGAAGGGGACAGGAGCAAGGCCGTCGCTTCGTTCGACGTCGCCGTCCGCGACGACGATGCACAGGGTCCGGTCGTGGTGCAGCACGTCGTGCAGCGTGCGGAGAACAACCAGTTCCAGGTGCTGGTGCAGCTCTCGGACACCAGCGAGATCCTTGTCACCGAGTCGTGGCCCAAGCTCTACTACAGCTTCTCCGAGAACCTGAGCCTCGAGAGTTTCGATGGCGTCACCAAGCTGGTGCGCAACCCGAAGTATGGCGAGGGGTGGTTTTCCGCAGTCGCACCTTGGGGCGAAGAGGGCATCCAGGAAGCGGAAGAACAGAAGGTCAAGAAGCGCGACACGCTCATCTTCTTCAAGGTCAGGGCGATCGATCGCGACGCCGACAGAGAGAGCGACGAGGCTGATTCGTGGTCGTCCCCGTGGTGGGGGGTCTACCTGCCCGCGCCTGCGGAAGACCGAACGACAATCACCGATATCTGGCCAGCAGGTGAGGACGCCGTCGTGGAAGGCACGTGGAACCACTGGTTCGAGCTTCCGCCAAAGGACCTGCCCGCAGGACTCTTCATCGAAGAACCTCCAACCGAGGAAGCGCCTCCATCCATGCCGGACGTGCTGCCCGGCGGGGACCGGGCTGTCCGGCTTCACTTCTACTTGACCCGGCCCGCGGTCGCGGGCGGTCTCACGGTAACGGTGGGGGGCAGCAGCCGGGGCAGTCGGGCATTCGCTCTCCGCGTTCTGGTGGTCTCACGCAAAGGGGTCTTCCCGCTCGCCACGTTCACGTACACCACCCAGGCCAAAGGCGGCGGCGGCGAGCAGTCGGTGAAGGTCGCACCGGAGCTGCTGTCCACCGGGGAGAACATCCTTGTGCTGGAGCCTGCCTCGAACATGGAACCGGCCGATTCATTCGGCATAGAGCGGATACTTCTGGAACGTTAGCGGCCCCCGCACCAATCCGGCCGCAGGTCCGGAGAGCGCCGGAGCGCCTACAGCTTCATGTCGATTCCCTGCGTGGTCTGCCCGCCGGTCACCGTCACCTTGGTCGGGCCTCCGATGTTCGGGTACGCCGTCGTCTTGTCTTCCGCTCCCGGGGCGTTGGGGTTGTTGTCGCCCTTGTCCAACGTGGCGATCAAGTAGTACTGGCCCGGCAGAACAGAGGACACCAGGTACTCCGCGGGGAAGGTGACCGGTTTGATCTTGGCCTGCGCCGCGATCTCGACTTGCGGAGGAGCACTCTTGGACACCAACACGCGCAGCGAGTCCTCGGGTGCCACGGCGCCGGTGTAGGTGACTTTGCCCGAAACAGCCCCCATCGGAACGGGGCTCACCAACATGTCGATCCCTTCCTTCTTCTCGTTGGCCTTGAGCGTGAGCTGCACAGGTGCCTGGTTGTTCGGATACCACGAATAGGCGTCCTGGTCGTTGAACCCCGCGGTAAGTGCATCGCCCCCGGTGTCATGTACGGCAAGGATGTAGTACGAGCCCGCGGCCACTCCAAGACTGTAGGAATGCGGATACGCTGCCTTGGCGTGGTACACGAAGACCGGCTTGTCCGCGGGCGCCAGCGGATTCGGCTGGAGCTTGGCGTATGCCAACACCATCACGTTATCGCCGTTCGCCGGCGCACCGCTGAATGTGACCGTGCCGCTAACCGTTGTCGGGGAGATCTCGTACTTGCACGAGGAAGAACACCCGTCGTTGTTGTCCAGGTTCCCGTCGTCGCACTCCTCGCCCTTGGCCGCGTCTATGTAGCCGTCGCCGCAGCACGGCATCGGCTCGCACAGCCCGGTGCCTTCCTTCTTGCACCACTGGTTGCAGCCGTCCCCCGGAATCGTGTTCCCGTCGTCGCAGCTCTCGTCGTTTATCGGCTCCACGACCCCGTTCCCGCACACGTTCGGGACAACACCCTCCTTCAGGCACTCCCAGGAGCATCCGTCCCCGTCGTCGACGACCTTCTCACAGATGAGGGGAACGCCCATAAGGCACTTGTCGTCACACATCTCCGTGCCTTCCACGATGCCGTTGCCGCACAGCGGGTCAGCGTTCGGAAGATCGCAGTTCGCACCACACGTGTCGCCATCCAGGTTGTTGCCGTCGTCGCAGGCTTCTCCGGGCTCCTTGATCCCGTTGCCGCACACCCCTTCCGCCTTGCACTCGCTGGAACAACCGTCCAGCGAGATCAGGTTACCGTCGTCACAGTCCTCGCCCGGCTCCTTGAAGCCGTTCCCGCAGACGGCGGGCACTTCTATCGTGCACGACGGCGAGCACCCGTCCGCCTCGACCACGTTGCCGTCGTCGCATTCCTCGCACGAATCGAGCACTCCGTTCCCGCACACCGGCGGCACCTCGAGCTGGCACTCCGGGCTGCATCCGTCGCAGTCCAGCAGGTTGCCGTCGTCGCACTGCTCGCCAACCTCGACCTTCCCGTTGCCGCACTCCGCAGTGATGGCGCAGCTCGTGTTTACAGACCCCGGAGAGCCGAAGTCGCCACCACCCAACAGGGCTGCCTCGTCGCACCAGAACCCGTACTGGTCGTTGTCCGTCGCGTTGTAGTGCGACGGGTCCAGCGCCATCGACTTGCCCGCCGTGTCCGGGAAACCCGGGGTCTCCGCCGACGGATCGGCGTAGGCGACTTGATCGATCACCACGTTCTCGGGCGACACAAGTATGATCTCGTCGTCGCCGTTGCCAAGGGTGAACGCGGTTCCGATGTATTGGTATGCTTCAGTGACGCCGCCGTTCTTCAGCGGATCCTTGTTGTTTCCCAGGACTACGGACTTGCCCGGCTGGATCACCAGCGGGACCGCGGGATCTATGGTCTGCTTGTCCGTCCCGTCATCCTTGATCGTCCAACCCGCGATATCCACCGGCGAGCTGGACACGTTCGTGAGCTCGAACCACTCCCCGTCGGTGTCCGACACCAGCTTCGGGTTCTTCATGATCTCCGTGATCACGATGACGCCCGGTTCGACTCCGGAGAACTCGATAAGGCAAGCAGCGCTGCAGCCGTCGTTATCCTTCTTGTTCCCGTCGTCGCAAGTCTCTCCCGACTCGATCTTCCCGTTGCCGCACTCCGCGGGACACGCACCGCAGTCTTTTGCGCACGTGGAGCAAGCCTCGCCATAAGCTGCCTCGCAAACCCCGTTGCCGCAGCACGGATTGCAGTCCTTCGAGCAGCTCTTGCACGTCTCGTTGAACGCCGGCTCGCAAATGCCGTTGCCGCAGCAGGAGCCGCAGTCCGCAGGGCACACTGCGCAAGTCTCCTCGAACAGGTCGTCGCAGACGCCGTTGGGACAACACGCACCGCAGTCTGCGACACAGTTGTCGCAGGTCTCGCCCCACTTGGGCTCGCACAGGCTGTTGCCGCAGCAGACCCCGCCGCAGTCCAACGGACATACCGCGCAGTTCTCGCCGAACTCAGTATCGCACACGCCGTTGGGGCAGCATGCACCGCAGTCCTGCGGGCAGTCGTTGCAATTCTCCGTGTCCTGGCAAATCGCGTCCGGGCAAGCGGCGGGCAACGGGCAGGCAGGGTTGGCCGCATCCGGAGTGCCGAGGTCGCCGGCCCCGAACGCCGTCTGGGCCAGGCACCACGACTCGGCAAGATCGTTCTCACCTTGGTCCAACTTCAGAGGATCCAGGCTCATCGCTACGCCCGAGGAATACGGATGCGTGTCAGACTTGTACTGCACCACGTCCACCGCTGTCTCGCCGGACATCAGGATAACCTGGTCCCCGGTGTTCGTGAGGTTCATGCCGGTGTACACATAGTCGGCATTCACGCCGCCATTCACGGCCGGATCCCCGTTGCGGGCAAGCACCACGTACCCCTGCGCCGGAACCACCACACCGCCAGCCACGAAAATCCGGTGCCAGTCGTTCGCATTGTCCGACAGTACCCAAGCGTTGATGTCTATGTCCTCGTCCGTCGTGTTGTACAGCTCGATCCATTCCCCGGCCGCGTCCGCTGCCTTCTCCGGATCGATGAGCATCTCGGAAATCACGACCGCACCGGGGTCGGCCGGCGCCGGCTCTACCATGCACGCCGGGTCACAGCCGTCCAGGGGCATCTTGTTGCCGTCGTCACACTCCTCGGCAGTGCCGTCCTGCACGATCCCGTCGCCGCACTCCGCAGGGCATTCGCCGCAGTCCCCGGGGCACTCGACGCAAGTCTCGCCGTCCTCAGCATCGCAATTGCCGTCGCCGCATTTGTCGCACAGACCGCAGTCATCCAGGCACGTGAGGCACGTCTCACCGTACGGCGCTTCGCAAACACCGTTCGGACAGCAAATGCCGCAGTCGTCCTGGCACGCATTGCACGTCTCGCCCAACTCGGGCTCGCATATCTCGTTCCCGCACGCGGCACACACACCGCAGTCCTCCGGGCAAGTCGCACAGTCGTCGCCGACATCGACCTCGCATATCGCATCTCCGCAGCACGGATCGCAGTCGGCCTCACACGTGAAGCAGCTCTCCCCGTTGGCCGAATCGCACACGTCGTCTCCGCACGGATCAGGGCATGTGTCCGCACAATCCTGCTCGCATGACTCGCACGTCTCGTCGCCGTTGCACTCTCCGTCGCCGCACTCGGGCGGGCACACGTCACAGTCCTCCGGGCAATCCCCACACGTCTCGCCGTCATCAGCATCGCAATTGCCGTCACCGCATTCGGGCGGGCAATCCTCGCAATCTTCGGGGCAGTCCTCACATGTCTCGTCGTCCGTGCAATCACCATCCCCGCAGACCGAGGGGCACACGTCGCAATCCTCTATGCACTCGTCGCACTCCTCGCCCTCCTCGCACACACCATTGCCGCAAACGGGCGGACAGACTCCGCAGTCCTCCGGACACAGGTCGCAGCCCTCCTTCTCCCCACAGACCCCGTCACCGCACACGTCCACTGCCCCGCAGTCCGACACGCAGACGTCCGACGGAATCTCCTCGGGCACCTCGGCGACCGCCGCGTCCACCTCCCCACCCGCTGCATCGCCCCCCACCTCCGCCGCGTCCACCAGATCCAGGCTCACTGTCTTCGACGACCCGCCACAAGCCGCAAGCAGCAAACATCCTCCGGCCACGATCATCATCTTCCGCATCATTGGGTGCCCTCCACTCTTGTCCACCCGGTCGTACCGGCCGGTGCGGGCGGCGCCTTGCTGCTCACCGCTTGAGACTCCTTCGATTCTAGTTTCTTGCGCATACGGTTGCAACACAACGTTGAGCCGCGCCCATACGCCCTACGCACGCGTGAGCGGAATCCTACCTTTCCCCGGGCTGCGCTGCGCTTGCCCGGGGCTACCTCAATTCGCCCCAAAAGGGCGACCGGCAAAGGACTGAGGACCCTGAGGCAATTGGCTAGGAGCGTGTTGCAGATTGGGTTCCACTCATGAGACAACGGCCTGAGCGGAGACCTACCGGCCTCGGCTTTACGCGAGATCC
>Ga0172371_10005572_pt1 | contig 18614 bp, 13 predicted proteins | sample Lak12m_FD_114543 | JGI IMG/M metagenome (GOLD analysis project Ga0172371, IMG submission 114543) | Freshwater microbial communities from Kabuno Bay, South-Kivu, Congo - kab_022012_12m | ecosystem: Environmental > Aquatic > Freshwater > Lake | place: Democratic Republic of the Congo: South-Kivu...
TTACCGCCAAGAAAACCATCTTCGATTCTTTTCTTTGCGTTGTCCCATGCGCCACCGGAATTTGCCATAAATACTGCCAGCAACTGGCCCGATAATATTACTCCTGCCAAGAATCCGCCAAGCGCCCTTTCCTGAAGAGTAAAACCTACTAAAATTGGCATCAGTAATGCCAGTAATCCAAGAGGTAACAGTTCTTTTTGTGCGGATCTTGTAGATATTTCCACAACTCTCCCGTAGTTTGGTTTTACGGTACCCTCCATTACACCCGGGGTCCTGAACTGGTTTCTTACCTCTTCAATAATTGTTCCCGCACCTCTCCCGACTGCTTTAATTGCAAGTGCCGAGAAAAGAAATGGAACGGCGCCTCCGATCAGAAGACCTATGAATACCATAGGGTCGGTAAGGGACAAGCCTATTTTCTGAAGTCCCGTTGCTTCTGTATATGCGCCAAAAAGGGAAACCGCTGCAATTACTGCAGAAGCAATTGCTATACCTTTTGTAATAGCTTTTGTTGTATTTCCTGCAGCGTCCAGATCTGCAAGTACCTGTCTTGTTTTAGGAGCGGCACCAGACATTTCACCAATGCCGTTGGCATTGTCTGCAATAGGCCCGAATACGTCCATTGAAACATTATTTCCCGTATGTGAGAGCATCCCGATTCCAGTGAGTGCAACTCCATACAGGATGAAAGTGATTCCGGCACCTCCGAAGATTACAATTGAAAGGAATATCGTAATGGCAATAATCAGAATTGCCCATACGGAACTTTCATAACCAAGCGATAAACCGCTCAATATCAATGTCGCGGGCCCGGTTTTCGCAGTTTTACTAAGGTTAATTACGGGAGAATGCTCCGGATGGGTAAAATATGAAGTAAATTTATTAAATGCTATTGCAAGTGCTATGCCGATTGCTGTGACCCAAAAAACTCTTAAGTCATGAACATAGAATTTTGCGATAAAGAAAAATGAAGTTATTGAAATAATTGAAGACAGATCGTAGGACCAGTCCATTGCTTTGAATGGATCCTGTGTCCTCCACCACGAAACCGCATAGGTTCCGATTATTGAACTTACTACACCTATGGCCCTAACCAATAGCGGAAAAATCAGCCACTTTATATCAAATGGTGCCAGGGCCAATGCTAAAATCAATGCCGATACAATCGTAACTTCGTAAGATTCAAATATATCAGCTGCCATCCCGGCACAATCTCCAACGTTATCACCTACAAGGTCAGCAATAACTGCAGCATTTCTGGGATCATCTTCAGGAATTCCTTTTTCAACCTTTCCGACAAGATCGGCACCTACGTCTGCTGCTTTTGTATATATTCCACCGCCCACTCTCATGAACAACGCAAGAAGTGTCCCACCAAAACCAAAACCTAACAGAACTTCAGGAGATTTAATCTTGAATATTATAAATATTAATGTTCCGCCCAGGAGCCCCAGTCCGTCAGTCAGCATTCCTGTAATGGTACCGGTTCGATATGCTATTCTTAAGGCGTCCCTATGACTTTTTTCAGCTGCTACAACAACCCTGCGGTTTCCGGCAATAGCCATATTCATTCCAAGATAGCCTACCATTGCTGAAAAGAAAGCGCCTGCCAGAAACGCAACTCCTCTTGCTATGGAAATACCCATACCTTGCTTTGCAAAAAATGCTGAAGCAAAAATAGCCGCAGCCAGGATAAAAACCAGGTAAAGTATTGTCTTAAACTGCCTTCGTAAGTATGCTTGCGCACCCTCTTTTATAGCTTCTGCAACTTCTTCGGCTTTACTTGTACCTGTTTTCCCTCTGAAAACCTGCCGGGAAAGAAAGAAGGCATAAAGCAGAGCCAGAATGCTTACAGCGAGGACCGCATAAAGGGAGATTTGCGCAAAAAGTCCGAAATCTGTAAAAGTCATTTACCCTCCGTTCTGATTTTTGATTAAATTTTACACTAGCATAAGTTTGCAAATATTAGTCTTATAGAAACCACTAAAAGTTTCAAATCATTATATTAATATATTATTTCAAAATCAAGCAAAAAGTGATGAAAAAAATGATGAAAAACTCGATTAATAAATAATTAGACTTTTGTAAAGTACGCTTCTGTTAAAATGAAAATTCAACCTTTAGGAATTATAAAATAGCAGGCAAATTCTTTAAAGCATAATCTAAAGGGATGATATCAATAGCTCCTTCTGACATCCGTCTCTCCGCACCATATATATAATATGCTTTGGCAGTCGGATAATCCTTCAGGAAAGCTTTCAAACCATGAAGTTCAGATGATGGGACCTTGCCTCTTCTTTTAATTTCAAATGCTTTCAAACCACGCTCTCCGTATAAAACAAAATCTACTTCTAAATTATTAGTCGTTCTCCAATAATAAATTTTGTATCCCAGATTATAATAGTCATTAATAGCTTTTAATTCCTGGAAAAGAAGACTTTCGAAAGAGATTCCCTCAACCTCTTCCGGAGCATCCAGAGGCCCCATGGGCCTCAAAGTTCTATATATCCCAACATCAAAAAAATAGAATTTTGGATGTGCAATCAATCTTCTTTTTGCTCGCTTTGTAAAAACTGGAACCTTGTAAGCCAGAAGCAAATCTTCTAAAATTGTAAAATAATTTTCCACAACTTTTCTTTCAATTGCACATTCACGTGAAACTTCTGAAGTATTTAAAACTGAGCCTTGAGAAAAACTGGCAGCTTCCAGAAATCTTGAAAATCTACTAAGGTTTCTTGTGAGGCCTTCTTGCTGTATTTCTTCCTGAAGATAAGTTTTAATATAACTTTCAAGATAACCTTTGGGATTTGAATCCATATATATAGAAGGAAGGTTCCCAAACATTAAAGAATGATTTAAATCAAAATCTTTTCCAAGTTCTATTGCAGTCAATGGGTGCATGGAATAATTTAATGCTCTACCTGCTAAAAGGTTTGGACCTTTTCTTCTTAACTTTCTTGCACTGGAACCTGTCAAAATAAATTTGTATTTGTATTTTTCAATGAGTCTGTGTACCTCATTTAAAAGTTCAGGAATTTTTTGGACTTCATCAATGATGATCCAGTCATTGAAATTACTCGGGATAAAATTTAATAATCTCTGAGGATCTGCGAGAAGGTCATTGAAAAGTCGCGATTCCAAAAGATCGATGTAAACTGCGTCGGGAAAAGCTTTTTTCACCCAGGTGGTTTTTCCGGTTCCACGTGGACCGAATAAAAAGAAACTTTTATTCTCGGGCGATTTAATAAGTCTAGAATACATAACTCCATTTTACATATATAATTGGAATTGTCAACTCCATTTTACATATATAATTGGTATTATTAATTCCATTTTGCATTATAGAAATCTTGCAATATGGGAATTTTTAAAATAGCTATTACATTTTTAAAATAACACCGGGATACCTCATATAAAAATCTAAACGAATTGTATTTGACTTACTTGTTTATTGCTGGTACTATTACGAAAATCAGGAAACAAAAAAAATATCTAATACTGAATTTTATAGATATTACGTTTTTAAAATATTTTTTCAGATGTTATACATAAAGGATAAAATTAAAATAAATATTTCAGAAATTTTGTTTGAAAGCATTATTCTGCTAAAAGACAACACTTGCTGGCGAAGCTAAATAATAAGCTTTGCCTTTCTTTTATTCATTAATTTTTTTCTTTTCTTTTAGGATTAAATAGTTAAATAATTAGTTTTAATTATTAAGTAAAATCAGAGAGTATTTCCAAATAAGGCAAGCTTTAGAAAATAAAGAAGCTGTCGGGAAATACTCTCTTTTGTTTAATTAGGCTATAAAAATAAAAAAATGTATAGGTTGGAAGTCGGCAAATAATATAAAAAAAATAATATAAAAAAATAAAAATTAAATTATTTAAAAAATGAGCGGCATATATCCATCAAAAGAAGAATATCTGGCAAAAGGTAAAAAATATAATTTAATACCTGTTTATAAAGAGTATATGGTTGATACCGAAACACCTGTTTCAATATTTATTAAAGCCGGTGGGTTGGAAGAAGAAATGTTCCTTCTTGAAAGCATGGAAGGATTAAAAAAATTATCCCGTTACTCTTTTATTGGAGTGAAAAGCAGTTCTCTTTTAAAATTTGAGAATGAAGTTTTTACCATGGAAACCTGCGGCAGAGAAGTTTTAAAAGTTGAAACAAAATCTCCTCTGGAAGAATTGGGAAAGATTATAGGTGAATACCATTTATATAAAAATCCCGAATTAAATCATTTTGTTGGGGGAGCTGTAGGATATCTGGGCTATGATCTGGTTAAATATTTTGAAAATATAAAACTTGCCGGAAATGAACTGCTGCTGCCGGAAATAATGTTATATTTAACAGATGTGGTTATAGTTTTTGACCATTTCCTGAATAGAATGAAGATAATTTCAACAGTAAAAATTGAAAGGAATACAGGCAGAGATAAAGACAATAACTTAAATAATACTGAAAAAGCTTACTTCCAATCAATACAAAAAATAGAAGAAGTAGAGTCAAAAATCTTTTCAGGCAATAAAAATAACGATGACGATAATTTTCACTATGGTGCGGATAACCATAGTGCCGGTAAATATGATGAGGATAATATTAAAAAATTTGATATTAAATCAAATTTCAGCAAACAGGAATTTTTAAAAGCTGTCAGTAAAGCAAAAAAATATATTATTGACGGGGAAGCATTCCAGGTAGTTCTTTCACAGCGATTCAGCATTGACAGTTTTTCAAACCCGTTTAATATATACAGGGCCCTAAGGACGACAAATCCTTCACCTTATATGTATTTTATCAATTTTGGAAAGTTTAAAATCATTGGTTCTTCCCCTGAACCTCTTATTAAGATTACCGGCAGAAAAATTCTTACATGTCCCATAGCGGGTACAAAAAAAAGAGGTACTGGTTCGAAAGAAGAAAGATTCCTTGTAAACAGTCTTTTAAATGATGAAAAAGAGATGGCAGAGCATAATATGCTGGTTGATCTTTCAAGAAATGATCTTGGAAGAGTATGCAAATTTGGAAGTATTAAAATCAAGAAATATATGAGTGTTGAAAAATATTCACATGTCATTCATCTGGTATCAAGGATAGAAGGCACTTTGGACAAAAGAAGTACGATATACGATGCGCTAAAGAGCACTTTTCCTGCCGGTACATTGACGGGGGCCCCAAAAATCAGAGCTATGCAAATAATAAGCGAACTGGAACCGGATTGCCGTGGACCATACGGGGGAGTAATTGGATATTTTGGTTATGATGGCAGTCTTGATACCTGCATCACGATAAGGACCGCTATTATAAAAGACGGCAAAGCCTATATCAAGGCAGGAGCAGGTATTGTTTATGATTCAGTTCCTGAAAATGAGTGGAACGAAACATTAAACAAGGCAGGTGCACTTTTTAAAGCAATCAATCTTGTAAACCAGGTGTAATTATATGAGTGTGATTAAAATGAGCATGATTAATTTAAGGTATTGCTTGTATATTACCTGCCGGGATATTGCCGGGTAAATCGTGTAAGGTAAATTGTTTAAAATTATTTTAGGGCTAAATATATGAGGTGTTTTAAATGTTAAAAGATATTATTGAAAAAATAATAAGTCTTAAAAGTCTGGATATGGATGAAGCATATAAGGTAATGAAATATATTATTGAAGGAAATGCAAATGACTGCCAGATTGCATCTTTTTTAACAGCTTTGAGAATGAAGGGTGAAACAATTGATGAAATAAGCGGTTTTTCCAGGGCCATGCTTGAGAAGGCCGAAAAAATAACGACAAAGCATAGAGATATTGTGGATACGTGCGGTACCGGAGGGGATAGAAAAAACACTTTTAATATTTCCACCACAGCTGCTTTTATAGCTGCAGGTGCAGATGTGATAATTGCAAAACATGGAAACAGAAGTGTATCAAGCATGTGCGGCAGTGCCGATGTTCTCGAGCAGCTGGGAGTAAATATAAACCTTGAAACAAGTCAAATTTCAAAATGCATAGATGAAATTGGCATATGTTTTATCTTTGCCCCAAATGTTCACACGGCCATGAAAAATGTTGCAAAGGCAAGAAGAGATTTAGGTATAAAGACTATATTTAATATTTTGGGTCCCATTACCAACCCTGCAATGGCAAACAGGAGGGTTCTGGGAGTATATGATGAAAATTTAATGGATAAAATGATTTATTCTCTTAAAAATCTTGGAGCAAAAAGAGCTTTTGTGGTTTACGGGATCGAAAGGCTTGATGAACTATCCATCTCAGACAACAGCCTGGTTCAATACTTAAATAATGGTGATGTGACAAAATATATTCTTAATCCTGAAGAACTCGGCTTAAGAAAATATAATATTGAAGAATTAAGAGGCGGGGATCCAAAAGAAAATGCGGTGATTTTGCGTAATATTCTTTCAGGAAAAGAAAAGGGCGCCAAAAGGGACTGCTCTGTGTTAAACGCTGCTGCAGCAATAGTTGCAGGGGGCAAGACTGACACCTTGCAGGAAGCAATAAAAATAGCGGTTTATTCTATCGAGAATGGGAAGGCACTTGCAAAATTAAATGAATTAATTGAATTTACAAATAGATTCTCATAGAGAACTGGTCTATGTTATGGATCAGTCTGTGTAACGGGGGATAAGGTGGATTATTTAAGAGAGATACTGCGTAACAAAAAAAATGAAATAAAAAATCTGGATGGCAGATTTAATAAAAAAGAAAACATACCGGGAAAAAGTTTAAATAAAAATTCCATAAATAGCAATTTCAGTTTTATCGAAAATATCAACAGCAGCAAGATAAACATAATTGCAGAGATTAAGAAAGCATCCCCATCCAGAGGAATGATTAATGACAGCCTTGATATCGAAAAAACTGCAATTCTTTACAGCAGATACAAGAGCTTCATCGGTGCAATATCTATAATTACTGAGCCTGTTTATTTTAAAGGGAGCACCGATTTTATAAAAGTGGTAAAAAAAGTATCAGATCTTCCGGTTTTAAGAAAAGATTTCATTTTTCATGAGAGTCAAATATATGAAAGCGCAGCTTTGGGAGCAGACTGTATCTTACTGATAAGCTCAATTTTGGGACAGAAAAAATTAAATAAACTTTATAATATTGCTAAAAATTCGGGTCTTGACGTGCTTGTTGAGGCACATAGTGTCAGAGAATTTGATAAAGCGTTCAATACAGGGGCACGGCTGATTGGCATAAATAACAGAAATTTAAAAAATATGGAAGTAAACATTAATAATATTATTGATATTTTAGAGCATGAAGCCGGTAAAGATATCAAGGAAAAGATAATTGTTTGTGAAAGCGGAATGGATAATATAGGTGACATTAAAGAGTTGTATGACAGAGGAATTAAAGTTTTTTTGATAGGCAGTTATTTTATGCAAAGTAAAAATCTGGCTCAAGATTTGAGCGATATGGAAACCAGGTTAAAAAATGAAAACCTTATTTAAAAATTTTACAGCTGTAATTATGCAGCCGTAATTGTCCAGATGTAAATATATAGCATAATTATATAGCAATAATTATGCAGTAGTAAAAACAAAAAAGTATATAAAAAGTTTAATAAAGGATCACATAATAAGATACTGGTTTAGAGGGAGACTGATTTATGGTCTGGATCAAGATATGCGGAATTACAAACAGGGAGGACGCCTTAAAAATATCGGATTTGGGGGCAGATGCTCTTGGATTCATTTTATCTACGGACAGCATAAGGAGGATAAAACCTGAAAAAGCAAAAGAGATAATACTTGCAGTGAAAAATAAATTTATAAATATGCGAGATAAAAGGGGGCCGTCATTTGCAGGAGTTTTTGTAAATGAAAATATAAGCAAAGTCATAGAAATTGTGGAGGAACTCGGCCTGGATCATATACAGTTATCGGGTGATGAAGCTCCGGGTTATTTGGAGAAAATAAAAAAACATAATAAGAAATTTAAATTGATAAAGGTTATAAGAGTCAAGGATGATGTTTCGTCTTTTATATCCATATCAAAACAGATGCTGGAATTTAAAAAGGCGGCAGACTTTTTCCTGCTTGATGCTTTTAAGGAAAATATTTATGGGGGCACGGGTAAAAGTTTTAATTGGAAACTTGTGAAAGGATTTATCGAAGAATATTCTGTAATTTTAGCGGGAGGATTGGAATGCGAAAATATAGCTGAAGCAATACAGATAGCGAGACCTTTTGGTATTGATGCCTCGACAAGGCTGGAAGAATCACCGGGTAAAAAAGATATAAAAAAAGTGGAAATATTTATTAAAAATGCTGTTAAGAAGGCAGATTAAATGAGAAAAAATGCAAAGGATATGAAAAAAGATCAAGGTTATTTCGGAAAATTCGGTGGAAGGTATGTTCCTGAAATACTTATCAGTGCGTTAGATGAGCTTAAGAAAAACTATATAAAAGTAAAAAATGATAAGAAATTTCAGGAAGAGCTTTCGTATTATTTAAAAAATTATGCAGGCAGGCCAACACCTCTCTATTTTGCAGAAAGGCTCACAAAATATTTGGGAGGGGCAAAAATTTATTTAAAAAGGGAGGATTTGTGCCATCTTGGTGCCCATAAGATCAATAACACCTTGGGGCAGATACTGCTTGCACGAAAAATGGGTAAAAATAATATTATTGCAGAAACAGGTGCGGGACAGCACGGGGTTTCAACTGCCGCCGTATCGGCGCTTTTTGATTTAAAATGTAAAATATTTATGGGGGAAAAGGATATCGAAAGACAGTCCCCCAATGTGTTCAGGATGAAGCTGCTTGGTGCCGAAGTTATTAAGGTAGAATCCGGCAGTAAATCCTTAAAAGATGCTGTAAATGAAGCTATCCGTTATTGGGTATCAAATATAGACGATACGTATTATGTGCTGGGTTCAGTCGTGGGCCCGCATCCATACCCGGCAATGGTTAGAGATTTTCAGAAAGTTATCGGCATTGAGACAAAAAAACAGATAATGGCCGTTGAGGGAAGATTACCCGACTATATAGTTGCTTGTGTGGGAGGCGGCAGCAATGCAATTGGAATTTTTTACCCTTTTTTAAAAAATCCCGGTACGGTCAGTCTTATCGGTATTGAAGCAGGGGGCGAGGGTATAGCCGGCCGGAAGCATGGAGCCTCGCTTTCAGCCGGAGAAAAAGGAATTCTGCAGGGCAGCTTCAGCTATCTGCTTCAAGATGAGTACGGACAGATAAGGGAAGCTCATTCCGTATCGGCAGGTCTTGATTACCCGGGAGTCGGCCCCGAACATGCATATCTGAAAGAAAAAGGTCTGGCAAGATATGAGAACATACTTGATAAGGAAGCACTGGAGGCATTTAAAATTCTTTCACATCTGGAAGGTATAATTCCTGCACTTGAGAGTGCGCATGCCGTTGCATATGTCATAAAAATTGCCCCAAATTTGGATAAGGATAGAATTATTGTTATTAGTTTATCGGGCAGAGGTGATAAGGATATTGATACCGCATATAAATTATTAAAGGGTAATCTGTAGTGTGATTTAGAAAGCATCGCTGCCACAGATTGAATTAAATTTATTTTTGATTTTATAAAATTATTAAAATTAAACAAATAAAAATATGAAAGTTATAAAGAAAGAAAAAATAAGAGAGAATACAATAACAGGAGAGAATAGAATAGATAAAGTTTTCAATAAATTAAGAAACAGCGGCCGGAAAGCCCTTATCCCTTTTATTACATGCGGATATCCTTCTATTGATGGTTATTTGAAACTATTTGATATCCTGGAAAAAAACGGAGCCGATATTATTGAAATCGGAATTCCATTTTCGGATCCTCTGGCTGATGGACCGGTAATTCAGGCGACATCTAAAATTGCTCTTGAAAACGGTATTAATACGGATGCTGTTATGGATACTATTGTTAAAATAAGGACCAAAAGCAGCGTTCCTATTGTTGTTTTGACTTATTTTAATACTGTTTACAGATATGGTATCGATAAATTTCTTAGCAGAGCTTCAGCCGCAGGAGTAGACGGTCTGATAATTGCCGACCTTCCTTTGGAAGAATTTTATAATTACAGGTCGTTTTTTAATAATTCTTCTATCGAAAAAATTATGCTTGCTTCTCTTACATCAAGCAAAGAAAGGCTATATGAAATTTCAAATATTTGTAAAGGTTTTCTTTATTGTGTAGCGGTAAAGGGAGTGACCGGGGTAAGAGATGGAATAAGCGGTGAAGTAAAAGACTTTTTAACAAACCTCAGGTGCATTACAAATCTTCCCCTGGCCCTTGGATTTGGAATATCAAATCCCGGGCAGATAAATGAAGTTAAAAAATATTGTGATGCAATAATTATCGGCAGCAAGATACTTTCGCTGCTTCTTGATACTGATGATTTTAACAAAGGATTAAGTAAAGTAGAAGATTTTATCGTAAAAGTAAATGCTGTTTTAAAATAATTACTTTTTTAAAGTAAATTACGGATTTGCAGGAGTTGACAAATTTAAAGAAAAAATGAAAGAATAAAAAAATGAAAAAACAACAAATAGACATATTGATGATTGATAACTATGACTCCTTTACTTTTAATCTGGTGCAGTATTTAGGAATATTGGGAGCTAAAATAAAAGTTTGCAGAAACGACAAGATAAGTCTGTCAGATATAGATGAAATGAATCCGTCAAAAATTGTAATCTCTCCCGGTCCCGGAAGACCTGGTGACGCAGGGATTTCCAGCAGTTTAATAAAACATTTTTATAAGAATATACCGATTCTGGGTGTATGTTTGGGACATCAATGCATCGGAGAGGTTTTTGGGGCTGATATTATAAATTCAGGTGTTGTCGTGCATGGGAAAACTTCACTGATATGCCACGACGGGAAGACAATTTTTAAAGGTTTGGACAATCCTTTTAAGGCAGCAAGGTATCACTCACTTATTATAAAAAAAGATACCGTTCCTGCCTCCTTTGAAATATCGGCGCATACTGAAGATGGTATCATTATGGGAATAAGACACAAGGAACATAAATTAGAAGGCATACAATTTCATCCGGAATCTTTTCTGACACCTTCAGGCATAAAATTACTTAAAAATTTTTTATCTTATTAGGATAATGCAGATTTCTCCAAATAATCCTAAAATCCGGTCCGTCAGGTCCGGCAATACTATCCGGGAAAATATTTTGAGATTATGTTTAATTTAATAAATTTGATAAAATATTTACTTGATTTTTTAATCACTGGAATTAATCTTTAGGGCATGCCGGGTTAAGAGATATACCCGGTTTATGGGCATATTATAATTTTAGCGGCTGCTCATCTAACCTTAAAAGTATATGAACATTATATCAAAAGAAGATGTCAAACATGTAGCAAAGCTTGCAGAGCTTGACTTCAGCGATGATGAAGTTGAGAAAATCACTCCGCAGCTTGATAAGATTTTGGGCCATGTTGCAAATATCAGTAAGGTTGATACCACATCCGTTTCACCAACATCTCATACCCTGGAGATAAAAAATGTATTCAGGGAAGACAATGCCAAGGAATCGCTTTCAAAACAAGACGCTCTTCTGAATGCACCCGAAGAAATGGATGGGGGATTCAAGGTTCCAAAAATTGATTGACCCATTTTGATTGACCTGACAATGAAATTATCAGGAAACCGGGACATGGGATCTTTTACTGGATAATATGCTGAATTTTATGTTTTAATTTTAAATATATTTGATATTTTAATAGTAATAATTTTAAAAAAGGTTAAACGGCAAGGCAAATCAGTTGAAAGAAGAAAGTTTAAATTTCTTTCCGGCTCACAAATTAAATAAGATGCTTAAAAACAGAGAAATATCCGCCACTGATATTGCCGGCACCGTAAATTCTGCAATACAGAAGGTTCAGGAAAAGTTAAATGTTTATATCAGGCTTGAAAGTGAAAAAATGCTGGAGCAGGCAAAACAAGTTGACAGCTATATTGGCAACGGGGGAGAAGTCAAAGACTTCACCGGAATTCCGATAGCAATCAAGGACAATATATGCACCAAAGGCATTACCACAACCTGCGCCTCAAAAATACTTGAAAACTATGTTCCCGTTTACGATGCCACAGTGGTCAAAAAATTAAAGGACCAGCATTTTGTTCTTACCGGAAAAGCTAATATGGATGAGTTTGCGATGGGCTCTTCTAATGAGAACTCTTATTTTGGAAACGTTAAAAACCCTTGGGCCACGGCACGTGTCCCAGGCGGATCAAGCGGGGGGCCCGCTGCAAGCGTTGCTTCGGGAACCGCAATTTGTGCCCTGGGTTCAGATACGGGCGGATCGATACGTCAGCCTGCGGCCCTTTGTGGCATAGTAGGGCTAAAGCCGACATATGGTCTTGTTTCCCGATACGGCCTTGTGGCATTTGCTTCCTCTCTTGACCAGATTGGACCCCTGACAAGAGATGTCGAAGACAGCGCGTCACTTCTGAATGTTGTCTGCGGGTGGGACGAGAATGATTCCACCTCAATTAACCAGGCTCATCCTGATTATACCAGGTTCCTCAGCGGCGATATGAAGAATATGAAAATAGGCGTACCGCGTGAGTTGATGGTTAATGAAATGGACAGCGAGATTAAGGATTCGGTTACCAGGGCCCTGAAGCTTGCCCAGGATATGGGTGCGGTAGTAGAAGAAACCTCACTGCCTTCACTTGAATATGCTTTAAGTGTTTATTATATAATTGCCCCATCGGAAGCCAGCTCAAATCTTTCCCGTTTTGACGGAGTAAGATATGGTTACAGGAACGGGACGGCCGAAACTTTGCGTCAAATGTATAAAAAAAGCAGAGCGGAAGGATTTGGACCCGAGGTTAAAAGGCGCATAATGATTGGAACTTACTGTCTTTCGGCAGGCTATTATGATGCTTATTATGAAAAGGCCCAGAGGGTAAGAACCCTTATTATCGAAGATTTCAGAAAAGCTTTCGAAAAATATGATGTGCTCATTTCGCCGACATCTCCCACGACTGCTTTTAAAATAGGTGAAAAAGTCGAAGATCCGCTGACGATGTATTTATCCGATATCTGTACGATTCCGGTAAATCTTGCAGGCCTGCCCGCAATTTCAATACCGTGCGGACTTTCTTCAAAGGATAATCTCCCCATGGGGCTGCAGGTAATCGGTAATATTTTAAGGGAAGATAATGTTTTCAGGGCCGCCAGCAGCCTGGAAAAGGCAATAGGTTTTGATAAGATACCTGAAGAATTATATAAAAGTTAGAAGTTTACATAATAAATTTCATTATATGATTTAGTTTTTTGCCTGAATAAATTTAAAAAAATAAGTTTTAATTAAAATAAAGTAAATTTAATTATTAGAATGAACCAACAAAAAGATACTTATAAAAAAATGGAAGGCCAGGATAGTAGTGGTTCGGTCAAGGCTGGTAAATATGAAACTGTCATAGGGCTCGAAACTCATGTGGAGCTTTTCACAACTACCAAGATGTTCTGCGGCTGCAAGCTTTCTTTCGGAGCTGACCCCAACACTTGCACATGCCCTGTCTGCCTTGGGCATCCGGGGACACTTCCTGTTATTAATAAAAAAGCTATAGAATTCGCCATAAAAATTGCCCTTGCATTAAATTGCACGATCAATAATTATTCAATATTTCACAGGAAAAATTATTTTTATCCCGATATGCCGAAAAATTACCAGATATCCCAGTATGATTTGCCGGTCAGCAGCAAGGGTTATCTTGATGTTGATATGGGTGATTATATAAGAAGAGTCGGAATTACGAGGGTTCATCTTGAGGAAGACACAGGCAAGCTCATACATACCGGCGTTACAGGAAGAATAAGTGAATCTGCCGCCAGTATTGTTGATTTTAACCGTGCCGGCACACCGCTTATCGAAATAGTCACGGAACCTGATATTAAATCGCCTGCAGAAGCAAAGGAGTACCTGATAAGCTTGCGTAATTTGCTCCTGTATCTTGATGTCAGCGACTGCAGCATGGAGGAGGGGAGCCTGCGCTGCGACGCAAACGTTTCAGTCAGACCAGCAGGAACTGCCGGCTTGGGAACAAAAGCGGAAATCAAAAACATGAACTCCTTTAAATTCCTGCAAAAAGGGCTCGAATATGAGGTTTTAAGACAGGTTGAAATTTTAGAGTCAGGCGGGAAAGTTATACAGCAGACAAGACATTACGATCATGTCACTGACACGACAAAGGCCCTGCGCTCTAAGGAAGAGGCTCACGATTACAGATATTTTCCCGAACCCGATCTTGTTCCGATGCAGATCGGGGACAGTATCATAAAGGAGATAAAATCTGCAATTCCCGAGCTTCCTTTTGAAAAAACAGCAAGGTTCGTCTCTCAATTCGGAATTTCAATTTATGACTGCAGGTTCCTGGTTGCAGATAAGAATATGGCGGAATATTTTGAAAAATGCTGCGTCCTTTACGGCAATGCAAAGACCGTGGTCAACTGGCTGATGGGTGATTTCAGCGCACTTTTGAATAAAGACGATATTTCAATAAATGAATCAAAAATAACACCGGAAAAACTCACACGGATGCTGGAAATGATTGATAACGGCAGGATAAACTCAAAAATTGCAAAATCAGTTTTTGAAGAAATGTTTGCAACCGGAACCGATCCCCAAAAGATAATTGAGGGCAAAGGTCTTGAGCAGATAAGTGATGAGGGCATGATTGAAAGCCTTGTAGATAAAGTCATAAATGAAAACCCCGGGACCGTGGAACAGTTCAGGAGCGGTAAAGTAAAGGCTCTGGGATTTCTGGTGGGCCAGGTAATGGCTGGGACCAAAGGGAAAGCTAACCCCAAGCTTGTTAACGAGATATTGCTTAGAAAATTAAGATAGTTTTTATAATAGAGAGGACAATGAAATGTTGAAAGGAAAATCAATTGGTATCATTACGAGCGGAGGAGATTGCGGGGGCCTTAATGCCGTAATTAAAGGAGCCGCAGGTATGGCCCTGTCTTGCGGGATAGATGCATATGTAATTCCTAACGGTTATGCCGGTTTGTATAATCTGTTCGAAAGAGGAAATCTGATTAAGATGGATATTGAAAAAATAGAGAATATTTCATCTATGATTGCAGGCTCCGTGGCCGGAAATTCCAGAGTTAAGATCTCAAAAATTGAAGATACGGAAAAGTATAAAAAGATAACCAAAGGTTTGGCCAAGTTCAATATCGGGGCCCTGATTATTTCAGGCGGTGACGATACAGGCGGCGTCGTTGTTGACTTAAACAATAATGGAATTCCCTGTGTGCATGTTCCGAAAACTATGGATCTTGACCTTCACACATATTCTGTTGGCGGAGATTCAGCGGTAAACAGGGTTGCCCAATATATAAATGACCTGCGGACAACCGGAAACAGCCATAACAGGATAATGATATTGGAAGTTTTCGGACGCTATGCCGGTCATACTGCTTTCAGGGGCGGGATAGCGGCAGATGCCGATTGCATATTGATTCCCGAGGTTCCCATGGATTTTGATGTGGTATATGAGCATATGAAAAAAACTTTCATAAGACGTGTAAAAGAAAATGAATATAAAGCCGGTACCTACATGATTGTGGTTGCCGAGGGAATGACTGATTCAACCGGCAGCAGCATAACCGATGATTCGATCGTGGTTGATTCTTTCGGGCACAAGAAGCTTTCCGGTGTCGGCAAATATGTGCGGGAAAACCTCACTGCAAGGATGAAAAACGATCCTGAAGTCGTACAATTTATGAAAGAGCAGGGCCTGTTTGTCGAAAAAATGAATGAAGTGCCCCAGATCAGGGAAACGGTTCCGACTTACCTGGTACGTTCAGGCAATACTACAGCTCTGGATGCAAATTTTGGCAAGGACGTAGGAGCCGGAGCGGTCATTCTGCTTACAAACGGCATTTCAGGAGTTACCGTTACAGGTGTAACTGATGGAAATGTTGAGTATATCCTGACAGAAAAAGCTATAAAACAGAGACATGTAAGCGAAAACATGGTGGCTTTTTACGAAAAATTCGGTATATGCTTTGGAAGAAAAGGAACCTCGGCTAACCTTAAGTGCCTAAGCGTAGATAAAGCTTCGTGGTGCTATCTGTAATAAGTATTTTTTAGCTTTGCATTTATTTTAGAATAAATTAAATCGTACCCGGAAACTCTTCTATGGGGAGCCTTAGCTTCATCATAATCCAAACCCTGTTCTTGTTTTAAAAGATTGGGCACAGAGTCCTTAAGTTAAACCAGGATAGGATATTATTATGAGGAATATCAGAGATTTAAGGAAATTCTTCAGTAATAGAAAATTTGTATAGTTTTTTAGACGCCAAATAAAATAGCGCCTTATCTTTTTTCATAAGAATTTGCTTCTTTCGGGTATACATCCACGCTCTATTTTTTTCCTCATAGATTTTTTGTCATGCCAGTACCTCTCTCTGAGATTAGCCGTAGATAAAAAATTTTAAAGATTTATAAAAATATATTACCAATAATTTATTTAACAATTAAATAATATTAAAATATAGTATAAAAACTATTGACAAATACTTCGTAATGCTTTATTCTATCTTCACATCCTTACTAATTTTAATATTATATATTAATATTTAAATTTAATATTTATTAATAATTATATTATCTTTCTGATGAATGAAAAACTTTTTAGAAAAAATAATCTGTTAAATGAATTTGAAAACCGATTAAATGTAGTTGTAGCAGATGTAGACTGGGAAACCTTTGAGGTAGTTTCTCAAATAAAAAGAAATTTCAATTTTATAAACCTAAGCAGTGAATTCGCTGTTAATTTTATTCTGGAATACGAAAAAGTAGACATATTGATTTTAAGCAGGAAGATTTCAAATACTGAAGAAATCATAAAAAAAGCTGCTAAGAGGAAATCTAAGGTTTATATAATAGGGAAGGATCTCAGATACCCTCTTGAAACTATTGAAATAGAGAACTTGTTGACTGGAGAATTAAAAATAAAAACAGGCAAAACATTTGATAAGGAAATATTGGGGATAAAAGACAGATTTGTAGGTCTTTTTAAATTAAAAAACCACAGCATAAGTAAAACACCAGCCAATACAAACATATCTCCTGTTAATAAAGAAAAATTGTTAGTTGAAATTGGCAAGTCAAATACAAAGCATATTTTATTAGATATTAATGAAACCAAACCTGCTAATTCTGAAAAATCTTTATCTCCGGACGAAGATTACTTTACAGAAAAAAATAATACTTCAGAAGAAAACAATATTAATAAAAATATAAAAGCCATAAAACAAAAAATAATAATTTTTACAAAAGCAAAAGGAGGTGTAGGCAGTACTATCCTTTCAATATTCCTGGCACATGCCTTCAGAAAAATGAAAACCCTGCTGATTGATTTGAATTTCTCCGAAGGTGGAAGCGATGCAGGATATTATCTAAATATTCCAAAATCTCCAAATATGATTGTTTTTACAGAAGGTTACAACAGAAGTGCCATGGACAATTCAACAGTAAAAATTGCAGAAAATTTTGATTTGCTTCAACCTCCTCCTACTTACGATCTGGCAAAGAAAATGGATATTCAGGATATTTACAGCTTAATTGATCTTGCTAAAAGAAAGTACCATCTGATTATTTTTGATTTGCCAAATCTTATTAACGAAATGTTTCTTGGTGTTCTTGATTTAGCAGATATTGCAATAATGATATCTGACAATACATTAGGTAGTATAGGCAGGCTTATGAGTATCAATAATAGATTTATTTACAATGACCTTGAAAAAATACTAGTAATAAACAAGACGAAAAATGGTAACGGGCTTGAATATACAAAGAATCAACTCAGACAGTTTTTTAATTTAAAAGAACTCGTCTTTCTCGAAGAAGATAATTCTTTAAATGGCAAAACGGATTTTAGTAATTTCGATTTTGATATACTAAAAAACTTTGAAAATTTAACTAATAAAGTTCTTGATTTATTAACATATGATTAAGGAAATTTTTAAATGAACTTTTCTTATAAAAAATATTTATGGTTTGCTGTAATTGGTGCGCTTATCATTGGAGCAGGAACTTATCTTTTTTTAAGTAATTATTTAGATAGACAGGAAATAATAGTTGCTGCCAAAGATTTAAATGCAGGGATTTTAATAAATGAAAACGATATTTGTCTAAAGACTTATTTAAAGTCATCTCTTCCCAAGAATTATTTAACCAAAAAATCGGATTTAATTGGAAAAGTTACAGTAATTGACAGAAAGCAAGATGACCCCATAACAAATGATATTTTTGAAAAAAACCTAAAGCAAAGCATCACCGATAGCTTGAAAAAAGGAGAAATCTTATTAGCTTTAAGTATAGACTATCCTGATCCGATACTTGATGAGCTTAAAAAAGACGGTACTATCTCAATAGTCTCAACCGTAATAGACAAAGACCTGGTAAATTTATTTTATTATAACAATTCAGTTACCGATGAAGGGCCAAAAGACAATAATAATGAAACTAATTATCTTAATTCCAGTATTTTAGAGGTTTCTGAAAAAATAGTAGTAATAAGCAGCCAGATAGTTATCAGAAACCTTGAGATAGTCGAAATTAAAAAAATTATAAATAAA
>Ga0172371_10005573_pt1 | contig 18612 bp, 13 predicted proteins | sample Lak12m_FD_114543 | JGI IMG/M metagenome (GOLD analysis project Ga0172371, IMG submission 114543) | Freshwater microbial communities from Kabuno Bay, South-Kivu, Congo - kab_022012_12m | ecosystem: Environmental > Aquatic > Freshwater > Lake | place: Democratic Republic of the Congo: South-Kivu...
CGCTTTGTGAATAGATATACGCGCCCGCGCAATAAATGGTGTCTATATCGTATGCCGGGTTACAAGCGTTGAGATTCGCGGTGATGTTATTGAGCGTTACCAGACCCTTGGTGTAGATGAGCAACCCGTTGCTGGCATTTGCGTTAAAGGCGTTCGTGCCGCTAACGGTGACGGTCTTCGGCGCAGTTGCGCCAAAATTGTTTAGAAAAACGCCCTTGCCGCCCGCATCGTAGGCATAATACTCGTCAAGAGTAGCGGGGATGCCATCCGGGTCCACATAAGTTGCGGCGCTGCGTGTAGGATTACCGCCATTTCCTTCGGCTGTAATATTGCTGACGCTAATTGCCCCGCCAGACCACACGCGCAGCCCGTCATAGCCATTGCCTATAAAGGTGTTTGCGCCTTTTACCGTTACGCCCGCGCTTGGCGTTACGCCGCAAACTCCCGTTGCAAGGTCAAAATCGCAGTTATCCACATAGACGCCGTACTGGCTATTCCCCGCAGCCGTGATGTTGCTCAACGTGACCGCGCCAAGCGAGTAAACCACTAAGCCAGAAGAGTTATTGTTGTTGAACGTATTGCTGCCGTTTAGCGTCACCGCTTTGGGCGTAGCGGCGCTTGTGTTGTCTAGTACGGCTCCATATGCTATATTGCCGCTGGCGTCCACGTCTTTTAACGTTATCACTCCATTGGAATACAGTTTCAGCCCAGACGCAAACCCACCGGAATTATTGCTAAATGAGCTGTTATTAACGGTTACAGCGCCGTTTCCAAATGCGTTATCTACAAGGGCGCCGCCCAAAAAGGAAGTATTGTTGATAGCGTCTGTGTTATTCACAATAACATTCCCGGTCGTTTCAACCGACAGCGCGTAATTGGCTCCGCCCGCGCCGGTGATGAGCAGATTATTAATCGTGATTGGCGCGTTCCAGCCGGTGATAACAAACGGCACATTAAACTCGGATGGGTCGGTACTTATCAGCGTTGTGCCAACGCCAGACCAACCGCCGTTTACGGTCAGCGCAAAATCGTTCATCGTGGTCAAAATAGAGCCGTCCAGCGTAAAGCCTGTTGCGGCGGGGTCATCCACGCTGCTGTCGTAACTGGCGGCAATCCAAATGACGCCCGCTTTGGCGGGACCCGCCGCGCCGTACATCCCATTCAGGTTCGTCAGCATGGTGGCAAAACTATTGGTCGCCGCCGTGCAACCCGCGCCGCCGGGCATGACCCCAACCGGACACCACATCGGGTCGTGATTAGAGGCGATGTCCGCCGCCTCTTCGCTTGCCAACGGAAGCGGTTGCCCTTGCTCATCCAATACGATAATGGGCGTATCCGCCGGAAGGGGAGCAGGCGCTTCTTCCGCCGCTGGCGCAGATTCTTCCGCCGCTGGCGCAGATTCTTCCGCAACTGGGGCTGTCTCTGCGGGGGCTGCCTCTTCCACCGGAGCGGCGGGCTGCGTCTCACTTCCCGTTGCAGAATCATCCACTGGCGGCGGAGTCTGCTCCTCTACAACCACAGGCGGCGGCGCGCCGTCATCGGCATACGCCGGAATGACAGCCGCTGCGCCGAACGTCAGCGCAAGCGCCGCCGCCCATGCAAATAGACTGGAACGAAAACGTTTCATAGTCTCTCCTCATCGAATAAATTTTTTTCTCGCTGGAATTATTTGACCCACGCGAGTCCACTTATTCAATTCTAATAAATTAGGCAGAAAATGTAACATTTACTTTGGTACTATTTTTTCTGCTCTTTTTGTCTCTGTTACAATAGCTGCCATGAAAATCGCCGCCCTTGTTCCCATGCGTCACCATAGCCAGCGCGTGCCGGGCAAAAATTATCGCCCGCTAGCAGGCAAGCCCCTCTTTCATCACATCCTTGATACGCTGCTTTCCGTGCCGGAGATTGAAACCGTGATGGTAGATACCGACTCCGCGCCGGTGATGGAAGGCGCGCGCCGCGACTTTCCTACGGTGAAGTTAATCCCGCGCCCGCAGAATCTCCGCGCCGATGACGTTCCCATGAATGACATCCTCTTGTATGACACCGCGCAGACTCAAGCGGATTTTTACCTGCAAACCCACTCCACCAACCCGCTGCTCAAAGCCGAAACCGTCTCGCGCGGCATCCGCGCCTTTTTAGATTCCTACCCCAAGCATGACTCGCTCTTTTCCGTCACGCGGCTGCAAACGCGGCTCTACTTTGCGGACGGACGCGCCATTAACCACAACCCGCTGGAATTGATTCAGACTCAAGACCTGCCGCCAGTATATGAAGAAAATTCCTGTCTCTATCTCTTCACCCGCGAGAACCTCATCCGCAAACATCATCGCGTGGGCGACAGCCCGCTGCTCTTTGAAATTCCCGCCGAAGAAGCGTGGGATATTGACGAAGAACTCGACTTCGCCATCGCCGATTTTCTCAAAGGACGGATGTAAACCATGCAAAAAAAATATGGGCTGGCGGCGCTGCTGCTGACTCTTTTGGCTGCCCTTGCCTATTTGCCGCTCGTCTCGCAAATTGGCTACCTCAACGATGACTGGTATCTCATGTTTGACGGCAGCGTGGGCGGCGCTTCTTTTTTCCATCAAGTCTATAGCATAGACCGCCCGCTGCGCGGCTATTTAATGCAGGCGGCTTTCTCGCTTTTTGGCATGAACCCGCTGCCTTATCACCTCAGCGCTTTTGTCTTTCGTGCGCTCAGCGGCTTGATTCTGCTTTGGGTGTTGGAGCGGCTCTGGCAAAAAAACTTCTTTGCCAACCTTGCGGCGGCGGCGCTCTTTTTGCTTTATCCGGGTTTTCTCTCGCAAGTGAATCCCATTGATTACCAATCTCAACTCTTCAGCCTTGCCTGCGGACTATTCTCCGTTGCGCTGACTTTGGAAGCGCTGCGGATTGAATCCAAACCCGCGCGTGTTGCGTTGACTCTCGCTTCCATTCTGACGGGCTGGGTGTATCTCGGTTTGGTGGAGTATTTTCTCGGCTTCGAGGCGCTGCGCCTGCTGGCAATTTTTCTTCCGCGCTGGCGAGATTCTTCCGCGCCCGCGTTAGCGCGAGTCAAAGCCGCGCTGCTGGCTTGGCTGCCTTTCTCCGCCGCTCCGCTTGGATTTTTGCTCTGGCGCGTTTTTCTCTTTGACGCGGCGCGCAAAGCCACCGATGTGGGGCTGCAACTTTCTCAGGGTTTTTCTTCCTCGCTGAATCTTTCTTGGCAGTTCAATTATTTAATTCAAGACACCTTCAACGTGCTGGTGACGGCGTGGGCGTACCCGCTTTATGCCCTTGTCTTTCCGCTGCGCCTGCGCGAGATGTTAACGGGCTTGGGGCTGGCGGCATTCTCTGCCGCGCTGATTTTCTTGGGGCTGCGATTCTTATTCCGCCATGAAGAAGATGCCCGCCCGACGCCCCGCAGCGAAACGCTCTGGCTTGGCTGGCTCACGCTCATCGCTGGACTGATTCCGGTTATTCTGGTGAATCGTCACATCATCTTCCCAGATTATTCGCGTTACGCGCTTGCGCCCGCTGTGGGCGCGGCGATTCTCACTGCCGCGCTGCTGGCGAATTTTTCTTCGCGTTCGTTAAGGTTGGCGTTGATGGCGGCTTTGGTTGCCGCCGCCACGCTGACGCATTATGGCAACGCCGCCCGCGCCGCGAGCGAGACGGAAGCCACCCGCGCTTTTTGGCAGCAGGTGAGTTGGCGTGTAATTCAAATTGAACCCGGCACGACTCTGATTGCTTCTTACGCGGGCAGCGGGTTGAGCGAGGATTATTTTGTATGGGGTCCCGCTAATCTCATTTATTATCCGCAGGCGCAAGAATCCAACCCGCTGAATGTGCCGCTGCCTGCCGCCGTGCTGACGAATGACGCCGCGCTGCAAATTCTTTCCAATGGCGGCGTGGAGTCGCCGCTGCGGCGCGGAAATCAATTGACGCGCGATTTTGGCAATGTGCTGGTGATAACGCAAGCCACGCCGCAGTCTTGCGCGCGGGTGATTAATGGAAACGCGCCGGAACTTTCGCCGCAAGATTCGCCGCGCATTTTCTTAATCGCGCCCTCTTCGCGTTTAGACGCGGTGAAGACGGAGGGTAAATTCCCCGTGCCGCCTGCGGTAGTCTTTGGCAATCAGCCGCCTCAGGGCTGGTGTTATTTTTACGAGCAGGCAGATTTCGCCCGTCAGATTGGCGCGTGGGAACTCATTCCCATTTTGTTGCAACAGGCGCGCGATGGCGGGCATTATCCAAATGATAAATTGGAATGGATGCCTTTCTTGCAGGGCGCGGCAAAAGCGGGGGATGTTGAGTCGATGCGGACGATGATGAAACTGCTGAGCGCGGATAAATTTTTGCGCGCGCAGACTTGCGCTTTGATGTCGGATTTTATGCAACGCGAGATGGTGACGGATGAAGTCCGCTTTGCGGTGGAGCATGGCGTATGCCAATAGATTTTTAATGAAGAACTTTTCCAACATCTTTCAATGGGTTTGGTATCCCTTTCTGGTCAGCGCGTACCCGGCGCTGGCTTTGCTTTCCGCCAATAGCGGGCAAATTCGCGCGGATGCGGTTCTGCGTCCGCTGTTGATTTCGCTGGCGTTTGGCGCGCTGCTCTTTGCGCTGCTGCGCCGCCTTCTGGGGACGGCGCACAAAGCCGCCTTTTTGACCACGCTTTGGCTGGCGCTCTTTTTTTCTTTTGGGCATATCAAGATGTACCTCATAGCCGAAGAACTGCCCGCCGACTGGCTCATTGACCTCTGGCTGGCTTTGTTTGCGTTGACCTTGTTTTGGGTCAGCCGTCCGCGTTTGACTTTTCAATCGGCGGCGTTGAGCATGAACGTCCTTGCCGCCGCGCTGGTAGCCATGAGCGTTTGGCAGTCCGTTCAAAGCGTAAAGACGAGCGGCGCGCGCGCGTTAGGCGCGGAAAACGCTCCCGTTCAAATGGATGTGCGCGCGCCCGACTCCGCGCCGGACGTGTACTACATCATTTTAGATTCCTACGCCCGCGCCGATTTTTTGCAGCAAGTTTATAACTTTGACAACAGCGCGTTTATTCGCGCCTTGGAAGAGCGCGGCTTTTATGTCGCCGCGTGCAGCCGCAGCAATTACTCGCGCACAGAAATGTCCCTCGCTTCCTCGCTCAACATGAGCTATTTGCAAGATTTAGATTCTGACTTTACGCCCAAAAATAAAAATCGCTCCACTTTGTGGAACGCGCTTAAACATTCCGCCGCGCGCGATAATTTTGAGCGCATGGGCTATCAGACGGTTGGCTTTGAAACCGGCTTCGCATGGAACGAATTGGATGACGCCGACTTCTTCATTGCCCCGCCGCCCGCCACCTCCGCCATGACGGAGTTTGAAGGACTCTTTCTTGATTCCACGCTGGCGCGTTATCTCAAAGAATGGAACTGGCTCGACTCGGATGAAATTATGGGGCAGACCTTCCGCGATAGATTCCACTCCCTCTTTAATAACCTGCCGCGCTTCGCGCAGATGGACGGCGGGCAGTTTATCTACGCTCACGTCATCTCGCCGCACCCGCCGTTTGTGTTTGACGCGCAAGGACGCCCCACGCGCCCCGCCGACTTTTGGAACGAGAAAAAACTTTACACCTATCCGCTCTATCAACAAGGCTATTTGAATCAACTGCAATACTTAAATCAAAACGTCCTCAAAACGGTGGATGAAATTCTCGCCGCGTCCGATACGCCGCCCGTCATTGTCATTCAAGGCGACCACGGCGCGTGGATGCAATCCAAAGACCGCCATTCATGGATTCTCAACGCCTACTATTTGCCCAATCATCCAGACGCGCCGTACAAAACCATCTCCCCGGTCAATACCTTTCGGCTCATCTTTGATTTATATTTTGGCGGAAAGTACGGCTTGCTGGAAGACACAACCTATTACTCGCCCGTGCCGTACCTTTATGATTTTTCGGTTGTGGACGGCTCTTGCAAATGAAAAAAATCCTCGCCTTTTTTTCGCTCCCGCTGTACCCGCTTTACTTTGCGCTATACATGAGCGTCTCGCTGCTGGCGTACAATCTCGGCGAGGCATACCCGCCCGCTACGCTGCGCGTTCTGCTCTTCTCCGCGCTGACCGCGTTGGCGCTGTTGGGCTTATTTGCGCGGCTGCTGCGCCATGCTCACCGCGCGGCGTTTGCGGCAGGCGGCTGGATGTTCCTCCTCTTAAGTTACGGACACCTGCAAATTCTCTATCATCTTGGCGCGGCGCTACTCGGCGCTTGGCTGGCGGGCTTTCTCTTTTTCTTGATTGTCGCATGGCGTTGGAAGAAAATTTCCCGCGTTTGGACTCTAGCGCTGAATATTTTTTGGCTGGCGATGCTGGCTTCGCCGCTGCTGACGACGGGGCAATATTTTCTGCGTGAGCGGCAGATTCTCGCCGCAAAGATTCTTCCCGCCAACGAGATTCCTCTGCGCCCGTCAGAGAGCGGCGCACTCCCCAACATCTACTACATCATTTTAGATTCTTACGCCCGCGCAGACGCGCTGCAAGACGTATACGGTTTCGATAACTCGCCCTTTTTGCAAGAGATGGAATCGCTGGGCTTTTACGCCGCCGCGTGCAGTCAGAGCAATTACAACAGCACCGAACTTTCGCTTGCCTCTTCGTTGAACTTTGACTACCTGCAAAATTTGGATTCCTCCGCGCCGAACAAACAGGCTTTATGGGCGCTGATGCAAAACAACGCCGCGCAGCGCTGGCTAAAACAGGCGGGCTACAAGACCGTTTCTTTTTCCACTGGCTTTACATGGTCGGAGTTGAGAGGCTCGGACGAATATCTTGCGCCGCCGCTGGGCTTCTCTCAACTGAACGAATTTGAAGTTTTGTTTTTAGACACCACGCTCGCGCAATCTTTTCAACCCGCGTACAAAGAACAGGAATTTTCCCGTTATCGCGAGCGCACTCAATTTATTTTGGAGCGCCTGCCCGAACTGGCGCGGCGCGGAGACGCGCAGTTTTTCTTTGTTCACCTGCTGGACCCGCACCCGCCCTTTGTGTTTGACGAGAACGGCGCAACGCCCGGCGTGGGCGTGTATACCAATTCCAGCGGCTATCTGGCGGAGGTTGCCTACCCGCGCGGCTATTTGAACGAGTTGAAATTTCTTAACGCGCAATTGCCAAAATTGATTCGCGCCATTCAAGCCAATTCATCCACGCCGCCAATTATTGTGATTCAAGGCGACCACGGCATGTGGTTTCAGCCGCCGCAAACGCTCGCCAAAAATTTGAACTTGTATCTCTTACCCGAACACAGCGCCGCCTTATATCCTAGCATTACGCCCGTCAATACGTTTCGCGTTATCTTCAACGAATATTTTGACGCAAATTTGCCGCTCTTGGATGACGCAGCGTACAATGACTTTCAACCCATTTCCAACTCTTGCCCGTGAGGAAAACTATGCCAGATGTTTTAATGACCGCCCCGTACATGATTCCATTTTTAGAGCGCTTTAAGTCCGTGTTCGATTTTTACGGGCTGCGTTTAATTGTTCCGCCGGTGGAAGAACGCATGGAAGAAGAAGACCTGCTGCGTTACGCCGCTCAATTTGACGGAACGATTTGCGGCGATGACCGCTACACCGCCCGCGTCCTCGCGGCTTGCGCCCCGCGTTTGAAGGTGATTTCCAAATGGGGCACCGGCGTGGATTCGATTGACGCGGAAGCCTGCGCGCGTTTGGGCGTAACGCTGGGGCGCACGCCTAACGCCTTCACCACGCCCGTCGCCGATACGGTTTTGGCGTACATGCTGGCTTTTGCCCGCCGCCAACCCTGGATGGACGCCGCCATGAAGCGCGGCGAGTGGCGCAAAATTCCCGGCAAAACTTTAAGTGAGTGTACGCTTGGCGTAATTGGCGTGGGCAATATTGGCAAAGCGGTGGCGCGCCGCGCCCGCGCCTTTGGCATGAAAGTTCTCGGCGCGGATATTGTGGAAATTGACCACGTTTTTCTGGGCGAGTTTGGCGTTCACATGACCAGCCTTGAAGCCTTGTTGAAAGACGCGGATTTTGTTTCCATTAATTGCGACTTGAACCCATCTTCGCGGCATTTGATGAACGAGAAAACTCTCGCCTTGATGAAACCCTCCGCCGTGTTGATTAACTCCGCCCGTGGACCTATCATCCGCGAGGCGGATTTAATCGCCGCGCTGCAAAAGGGAATCATCGCGGGGGCGGCGTTGGATGTTTTTGAGGTGGAGCCGCTGCCAAAGGATAGCCCTTTGTTGAAGATGGATAACGTGATGCTCGCGCCGCACAACTCCAATTCCAGCCCGGCTGCGTGGGAGCGCATTCATTGGAACACCATCAAAAATTTATTGGACGGGCTGGGCATAGATAGTTCCGCGTTGGGGCAAATGCAGAAATAAAAAAAGGCGTTGAAGAATTTTTCTTCAACGCCTTTTTTTTAGAAGATGAACGGAATCATAAACTTGCGTTCTTTGGGGTAATTGGCAAAACGCTCTACATACCATTGGCGCGTTTTGACGCTGCGCGCCGTGAGATAGCCCAACATGGCAATGAAGACCAACAGCGTAAAGAGGTGGCGCGAGATGAGCGTAATTCCCAGCCACGCCAATAACTCAAAAAAATAATGCGGGCAGGTCGCATACTCAAACCAGCCGCCGCGCGGAATGTGATAGCCTTCCTCTTTTTGGCGCAAGCCCGCCAGTAGTTTGTGATGATAGAAATTCGCCGCTTCGCCTATTATGATGAAGATAATGCCCGCGTAAAATAGCGCGTCCATTGCGGGGATAGTTTCCGCATTTAGCCAACTAATCAGCCCGCCCATGAGCGCATACGCCGAGATGATAACTCCCCATGTAAACGGCTGAATTTTGCCGGAATATTTATGCACAAAAAGAACTTCCAACGTGCGTTTGCCAAAGTGAAATAAAACCGCGCCAAAGACCACCCATTGAATGGCGCTGGCATGGGCAAGATAGGGCAACGCGCACACAGTCGCCACAAGTACCGGCAAAAAGTACAAAATGAACATTCCCAGCCGCGAGGGAACGCCCGCGCCGAGGTTAAACTTGCTGTATCGCATGGGCATCCACTCGTAGTAATCTAACACGCCGAGCAAAAGAGCAAATGCGCCAAAGACAACGTAGAACCCGATAGTGAAAGGCGTCCAGTTTGATGGAAATATCATGGGGGTCTCCTCAATGGAAAGAATGAATTGACCTCTTGCGTAAGTTTAAGAGATTGCTCGTTATAAAATTATTCGCCGCCGAGACGCGGAGACACAGAGTTCTTGGATTGGCTTTCTCTGCGTCTCGGAGTCTCCGTGGTTAGAGTTTTGGATTTTTGCAAAAAGTCTAATTCATTTTACTTGATTTACGCCGTGCTACAATGCGGGTATGAGCGCTCTCAACCTTCGCCCTTCTCCTATTGCAGGCGCGTGGTACGAAGCCGACCCGCGCAAACTTTCCGCGCAAATTGATTCTTATTTGAACAAGGCGCAACTTCCCGACCTTCAAGGCGAAGTCCTTGCCGTCATTGCCCCTCATGCGGGACACATCTACTCCGGGCAGGTTGCCGCTTACGCCTTCGCCGCCCTGCGCGGGTTAACTCCCGACCTTGTAGCGGTTCTTTCGCCCTTTCACGCCTTTGCGCCTTATCCGCTTTTGACAACCGCGCATGACGCTTACGCCACTCCACTTGGAAGCATCGAAGTGAGTCAAACCGCGCTGGCAGAACTACAATCTCATGTAGAGATTCCCATTGCGCGCATCCCAAATGATAAAGAACACGCGCTGGAAATTGAACTGCCTTTTTTGCAGCGCGTTTTTCCGCATTCCTTTCAACTTTTGCCGCTCATGCTGCGCGCGCAAGAACCGCGCCTTGCTGAACAACTAGGCAACGCGCTGGCGCAAACTTTGAAAGGAAAGAATGCCGTTCTAGTCGCCTCTACCGACCTTTCTCATTTTTACGATTCAAAGACCGCCTCTATTCTGGATGGGGAAATGTTGCGCCGCTTTGAAGCGCTCGACCCCGCTGGCATTTTCTCCGCAGAACAAAGCGGAGCTGGGTTTGCCTGCGGACACGCCGCCGTAGCCGCCGTTCTCTACGCCGCCAAACAACTCGGCGCAAACCGCGCCCAAATTTTGAAATACGCCACCTCTGGCGAAGTGACCGGCGATACCTCCTCCGTTGTGGGCTATGGCGCGGCGGCGCTTACGCGCGTAGGCGCTTAACTTGCGCTACAATGCTCGGATGTTTGCGCGCATTGCCGTCAATCTCCCCGCTGTCAGCGGCGTGTTTGATTATTCCATCCCTGCCGCACTTGCCGTTCAAGTGGGTTGTTTGGTCGTTGTGCCGTTTGGCAACCAAACGACTCAAGGCGTAGTGTTGGAATTGATAGACGCGCCCGCCGTAGAGAACCCAAAATCTATTTTAGATTTGCTCGACCCCGAACCCGTATTAACCGCCTCTCAAATTGAACTCGCCAAACATCTGGCAGAATCTACGCTCAACCCGCTGGCTGCCATCATCAACTTGATGCTGCCTACGGGGTTAAGTCAGCAGGCGGATGTGCTGTATGCGTTGAGCGCGCAAGCGTCCAACGCCGATGAGCCGTCTTCTATATCGCAGCGTTTGTTGAATTTATTGGCGGAACGCGGCGCGTTGCGCGGGCGGCAAATTGATTCCCATTTTGCCAAAGTGGATTGGCGCAAGACCGCGCAAAGTTTAATCAGAAGGGGAGTTCTTACGGCGCGGCAGGTGTTGCCGCCGCCGCGCGTCCGCCCGAAATGTTTGCGTGTAGCCCAGTTGGCGGTTACGCCGCAACATGCCGAGGCGGCGATGAATGACTTGGGGACGAAGCAAACCCTCGCCCGTCGTCAGGCGGCGCTGCGTTTCCTCATCCAACAACCGGAGCCAATTAATCTTTCTTGGGTGTACGCTCAAACGGGTTGCAATCTTGCCGATTTGCAGGCGCTGGAAGAGCGCGGATTGATTCGTTTGTTTGAAAGCGAAATTTTCCGCAATTCGCTGGCGGGGATGAAGCCGCAGGAGAAAGCCGCCGCCGAAATTGAACTTACGCCAGAGCAAGCCGCCGCGTTGTCGCAAATTGTTGCGCGGTTTTCCGCGCCGCAGTCTTCCAGTTTTCTTTTGTATGGCGTAACGGGGTCGGGCAAAACGGAAATTTATTTGCGCGCCGCCGCAGAGGTGATTCGGCGCGGCAAGCAGGCGCTGATTCTTGTGCCGGAAATTGCGCTGACGCCCCAAATGGTTCGGCGCTTTGTGGCGCGTTTTCCGGGTCAGGTGGGTTTGGTTCATTCCAAACTTTCGGAAGGGGAGCGTTACGACACATGGCGGCGCGCGCGCAGCGGAAAGTTGAAGGTGGTCATTGGCGCGCGTTCGGCGTTGTTTGCGCCGCTGGCGAATTTGGGTCTTGTGATTGTGGATGAGTGCCACGATAGTTCTTACGTTCAAGCGGAGCCGCCGTTTTATCACGCTGTTTCTGCGGCGCAGATGTATGCGCGGCTGTGCGGCGCGGCGTGTGTGTTGGGTTCTGCCACGCCAACGGTGGAGCAGAGGTTTACGGCGGCGCGTGAAAGTATTTTATCTTTGCCCAAGCGCGTAACGGATTCTGCGCTTCCGCCGGTGGATGTGATAGATATGCGCGCGGAGTTGAAGAGCGGCAATCGCGGCGTTTTTTCGCGCGCGTTGAGCGAATCTTTGGCGGAGGTTTTGGCGCGCGGCGAGCAAGCCATTCTCTTTCTCAATCGGCGCGGCGCGGCGACTTATGTCTTTTGCCGAGATTGCGGACACGTTTTGAAATGTCCGCATTGTGAGACGCCGCTGACTCTGCATCAATTTGAAAATTTACAACCTTCCACGCTGCTTTGCCATCGCTGTAACTATTCGCGTCAAATTCCAAAGACCTGCCCAAATTGTCAAAGCGCGCAAATCCGCGCTTACGGGTTGGGCAGCGAGAAGGTGGAGTTGGACGCCCAAGCCATGTTTCCACAGGCGCGTATTTTGCGCTGGGATTGGGACACCACCCGCGCCAAAGATTCGCATGAGATGATTTTGACGCACTTCGCCAACCATCAAGCTGATATTTTGGTGGGAACGCAAATGCTCGCCAAAGGCTTAGACCTGCCGCTGGTGACTCTGGTGGGCATTGTGCTGGCGGACGTGGGCTTGACTCTGCCAGACCCTTTTGCGGGCGAAAAAGTATTTCAAACTTTAACGCAGGTGGCAGGCAGAGCCGGACGCAGCGCGCGCGGCGGCAAGGTCATTTTGCAAACGTTTATGCCGGAACATTACGCCATTCAATTTGCGGCGCAGCATGACGTGGATGGATTTTATCGGCGCGAGTTGGAGTATCGCAAACAGTTGGGCTATCCGCCTTTTATGCGGTTGGCGCGGTTGGAATATCGCCATGCCGATTCTGCACAAGCGGAGGAAGAAGCGCGGAGGCTGGCGGAAAAGTTGCGCGTCAAAATAGACGCGGAGCGGCGAACGCAAACCGAGTTGATTGGTCCCGCGCCGTGTTTCTTCTCTAAGATGGATGAAATCTATCGTTGGCAAATTGTGATTCGCGCGCCAGACCCCGCCGCGTTGTTGCGCGAGCTGCGCCTTAAGGATTGGCGCGTGGAGATTGATCCGCTCAGTTTGTTGTAGCAAACGCGCGAGTCGCTTTCATTAGAAATGATGGTTACATTTTCGCCTTGCTTGTGCTAAAATTCGCGGAACTTTTATAGGTAACATGGTGATTTAGAGGTGGGATAAAAACCAAGAACGCGCTGAACGCTTACTGATGGAAGAATCTGCAAGTTTGACTTGTTAGCCGAACCGTATAACACCGCTACTTTTGCTCTTAAGGAGATTCTATGTTGCGTGGATTTACGAGCAGTTTGAACAGCAGTCGTTTAAAAGCAGGCGAAACCCAGTTGAAGGTGGATAACATTCAACTGAACTTTGGCGGACTCACGGCGCTTTTAGATGTGAGTTTTGAGGTTCGCCAAAGCGAAATTCTTGCCATTATTGGTCCTAACGGCGCGGGCAAAACGAGCTTGCTGAATTGCATCAGCGGGTTGTATCATCCCCAAAAAGGAAAAATCTCTTTTTATAAAGCGGGCGAGGAAGGGCGCGCCATAGAGCAGGAAGTGACGCGCATGAAGCCGCATCAAATTGCCCAGTTGGGCATTGCGCGCTCCTTTCAAAACATTGAACTGTTTCGCCACATGACCGTGTTAGATAACCTGCTCTCTGGCTGCCATGTTCATATGAAGAGCGGCTTGCTGCAAAGCATGGTTTATCTTGGAGCGGCGCAGCGCGAGCAAATTCAATTTCGCCGCTTTGTCGAAGACATCATTGACCTGCTGGAAATTGAAGCCCACCGCAGCCAAACCGTTGGTTCGCTCTCTTATGGCTTGCAAAAGCGCGTAGAGATGGGGCGCGCGCTTGCCATGCGTCCCTCCATCCTTTTATTGGATGAGCCAATGGCGGGCATGAACTCGGAAGAAAAAGAAGACATGGCGCGCTTCATTCTGGACATCAACGAAGAACACGGCGTCACCACAATTTTGATTGAACACGATATGGGGGTGGTCATGGATATTAGCGACCGCATTGTCGTCCTCAACTTTGGACAAAAAATAGGAGAAGGCACGCCCGAAGAAGTCCGCGACAACCCGGCGGTGGTGGAAGCCTATCTCGGCGGCAGCCATATTAGCCTGCCGACCAAAGCGGAAGAGGAGTAAACATCATGGCGGAAACTCTCCCTCAATTTCTTTTTGAACACGCCCAAACCACGCCCCATAAAATTGCCATCCGCGAGCGTAACTATGGCATTTGGCAAGCCGTCACTTGGCGGCAATACGCCGAACACGTTAAAAACTTTTCGCTGGGCTTGGTCAGTTTGGGGCTGACGCCCGATGAAACCATCGCCGTTATTGGCGATAACCGCCGGAGTGGGTCATCTCGGAACTGGCGGCGCAGGCGGCGGGCGCAAAATCCATTGGCATCTATCAAGACTCTGTCGTCAAAGAGATGATTTACATCTTCAATCACGCGGACGTTTCCTTCATCATAGTCGAAGACCAGGAACAGGTGGACAAGGTCATCGAAATGTGGGACGAGTTAAAAAATGTTCGCAAAGTGATTTACTACGACCCCAAAGGTTTACGCAGTTACAGCGAAGACTTCCTCCTTTCTTTTACAGATGTAGAAGAGCTGGGCAGTAGATACGACCGCGAGAATCCCGGCTGGTTTGAGTCGCGTCTGGCGCAGGGCAAGAGCTCCGACCTTGCCATCCTCTCCACCACCTCTGGCACAACCGGCAATCCAAAACTTGCCATGCTTACGCACGAGTCGATGATTAGCATGGGGCGCAACCTCATGTCCATTGACCCCATGTTGCCCAATGACGAATTCGTCTCCTTCCTGCCGCTGGCGTGGATTGGCGAACAAATGATGTGCATGTCTTGCGGTTTGCAAATTGGCTACACCATCAACTTTGCCGAAGAGCCAGAGACCGTTCAACATGACATCCGCGAAATTGGACCCAAAGTCATGTTTAGCCCGCCGCGCATTTGGGAGAACTTCGTCAGTCAGGTGCAAGTTAAAATAGACGATAGCACGCGCCTAAAACAATGGATGTACCATTGGGCAATGAAGGTCGGCTACCAAATGGCAGATACGCGCTTCAAAAAACAAATGCCCTCCGCCCTGTTAAAGTTCCAATACTTTCTTGCCAATTGGACGGTCTTTCAAGAAATTAAAGACCATCTTGGCTTGCGGCATGTCAAACGCGCTTATACCGGCGGCGCGGCGCTCGGTCCGGATGTCTTCCGCTTCTTTCATGCCATGGGCGTAAACCTCAAACAAATTTACGGGCAGACGGAAATTAACGGCATTGCAGTCGTTCACCGCGATGGCGAAATTAAGTTCCAAACGGTGGGCGTTCCTATTCCCCAGACGGAGATAAAAATTGCGGACAACGGCGAGATTCTGATGAAATCGCCCGCGTTGATGACTGGCTACTACCGCAACCCCGAAGCCACCGCCGAAGCGCTCATAGACGGCTGGCTGCATTCTGGCGACGCCGGATACTTAGACGAGGATGGACACCTCATTGTCATTGACCGCGCCAAAGATGTGATGACCCTGCATGACGGCACAAAATTCAGCCCGCAATTCATTGAAAACAAACTCAAGTTCAGCCAATACATTAAAGAAGCGGTGGTCTTCGGCGGAGATTATCCCTTCGTCACCGCCTTCATCAACATTGATTTTGCCAACGTGGGCAAATGGGCGGAGAATCACCAAATAGCCTACACCACTTACACAGACCTCGCACAAAAGCCGCAGGTGTACGAACTGACGCGCAAATTTGTAGAAGCCGCCAACGCCGACCTGCCGCCCGCCGCGCATATTAAGCGCTATGTGCTGCTTCACAAAGAACTGGACGCAGATGATGCCGAACTCACCCGCACGCGCAAAGTGCGCCGCAAATTAGTGGCGCAGCGCTACGAAGACATCATCAACGGGCTATATAGCGGAAACCCGCATGTAGATATTGAAACCGTCATCACCTATCAAGACGGACGCACCGCAAAATTACAAACCCGCTTAAGAATTGAAGCATTGGAGGCTGAATAATGCCGCTGTTCATTCAACTCACGCTCACGGGCTTAACCAACGGCGCAATTCTCGCGCTGGCGGCGCTGGGATTTGTCCTTATCTACAAATCCAGCGATGTGATTAACTTCGCGCAAGGTGAATTTTTACTCATCGGCGCATACGTCATCTTCGGGTTGATTGCCCAATTCGGAATTTTCTGGCCCCTTAGCATGATACTCACCATCTTGATTGCCGTCTTGCTGGGCGTGGCGGTGGAGCGGTTGGTCTTGCGCCCAATGATTGGCGAACCCATTATCTCAGTCATCATGGTCACCATTGGGCTGTCGAGCCTGCTCAAAGCCATCGTCAGCGCCATTTGGGGAACTATCCCGCAGGCGTTCCCTGCCTTCATCCCCTCTACGCCCGTTAAAGTTTTAGGCGCATCCATTGGCGCGGATAGACTCTGGGCGCTGGGCGTTGCGGTGGTCATGCTGGCGTTATTCAACTTCTTCTTTACGCGCTCGCGCGAAGGCATTGCCATGCGCGCCGTAGCGGATGACCAGCAAGCGGCTCTCAGCATGGGCATCAGCGTTAAGCGCATCTTTGCTTGGGCGTGGTCTATTGCGGCGGTAACGGCGGCTTTTGGCGGAATGTTAGTGGCGAACATTGTTGGCGTTAGCGGCGAGCTGGCGGGCTTTGGCTTGCGCGTCTTTCCGGTGGTCATTCTCGGCGGGTTAGATTCCATCCCCGGCGCCATCATCGGCGGAATCATTGTCGGGCTGCTGGAATCCTACACGGGCGGCTACATCGGCGAGGGCTTAAATCAAGTCTTGCCCTTTGTCGTCCTCATCGTCATTTTGATGGTGCGCCCCTACGGCTTATTCGGTCAAGAAATCATCGAGCGCGTATAAACTAGCCAACTAGCCAACTAGCAGACCAGCAGACTAGCCAACTAGCAGACCAGAGGACTAAACATGATTTCAGGAATCTTTCACAGCACATACGAAGACGATATGGCTTTGCGCCGCACACACGCGCAAAAAATTCGCTTGGTCATTCTAATCATATTTCTACTGGCATTCCCGTTCTTCGCCAACCGTTATTATTTAACCTTGGCAAATCAAATTGGCATTGCCGTCATTGGCGCAATTGGATTAAATATTTTGGTCGGCTATACCGGGCAAATCAGCTTGGGGCAGGGGGGCTTTATGGCGGTAGGCGCATACGCCGCCGGTTTGCTAACGGTGAACTTGGGGCTGCCGTGGTGGGCGTCCATCATCCTGGCGAGTTTATTCACCGCTTTGGTTGGCGCGTTGTTTGGCATTCCCTCCCTGCGGCTAAAAGGCTTATACCTTGCCATTGCCACGCTCTCGGCGCAAGTGATTATTCTGTGGGTGGTCACGCATTGGACTGCCGTCACCGGCGGCAATGACGCGCTGGTTGTGCCAGACCCCTATCTTTTTGGAATCAAAATCAACGATGATTTTAATTTCTACTGGCTGGTCTGGATTCTCGCCATCATCGTCACCCTGCTGACGGTGAATCTCTTCCGCACCCGCTTTGGACGGGCATTTATCGCCATCCGCGACCAAGACATCGCCGCCTCTGTCATGGGCGTGGACTTATTCAAATATAAATTGCTGGCGTTTGCCATCTCCTCTTTTTGGGTGGGTATGGCGGGCGCGCTCATTGCCCACTACCGCAACATCGTCACCTGGGAGCGCTTCACGGTGGATGTCTCCGTCTTGTACCTCGCCATGATTATCATCGGCGGGCTTGGCTCGGTGACGGGCTCGTATCTTGGCGCGGCATTTATGACGCTGCTGCCCGTTACATTGACCAACCTTGGGCGCGCGCTCAGCCGCGTCTTTCCCGTAGTGGACACGGTTATCCCTTTTATCCAGCAGGGCGTGTTTGGCTTGGTTATCATCCTCTTTCTTATCCTTGAACCAGAGGGCTTAAACAAAATTTGGAAAAACATTAAAGACTATTTTCGATTGTGGCCCTTTAGTTATTAAACATATTCCCGCGCGGAGGAGGTGGTTGCAAAATAGATTTTAAGTGTCCTCGGTTTGTTGCCTATGAAAACCATTCGATAAAGGAGAGAAAAGGAAATGTCTCGCATTAAATACCCCCTGTTTGTTTTGGTCGTCCTTGCCTCGTTGATTTTGTCCGCGTGCGGCGGCGGCTCTTCCAGCGCGCCGATTAAAGTAGGCGCAGTTTTTGACCTAACCGGCGCAACCGCCGATGTTTCTACTCCGTACTCTGAAGGCGTAAAAGATTATGTGGCGTGGGTTAATGCTAACGGCGGCGTAGAGGGACGTCCCCTTGAATTGACCTCCGCCGATTACGCCTACAAAGTGGACCAAGCCGAACAACTCTACACTCAATATGTTTCTGAAGGCGTAGTGGCGTTTATGGGTTGGGGCACCGGCGATACCGAAGCCCTACGCACCAAAGTCGCCGCCGATAAGATTCCCTTCATGTCCGCTTCTTATGCCGCCAGTCTGTTGAACTTGACGGACGCGCCCTATAACTTCCTAGTCGGCACATCCTACTCCGACCAAGGCATCATCGCCGCGCGCTGGGCGTTTGAAGATTGGGCAGCCAAAGGCAACGCGGGCGCGCCCAATATTGCCCTCATTCACCATGACAGCCCCTTCGGCACGGCTCCTGTTGCCGATACGCAAGCCTATGTGGAAGCCCAAGGCGGCAAGTTCACCGACCTTGCCATGCCCAAGGGCGCAACCGACTACGTCGCTGAAATTGCCCAAATGACCACCTTTGGCGCAAATTACGTCATCATTCAAAACGTATCCAGCCCGGCGGCAGTTTTGCTTAAAGACGCAAAAGGACAAGGCTTTGGCGCGCAATTCATCTGCTTAAACTGGTGCGCCGACGAGAACCTCATCAAATTAGCGGGAGACGCCTCCGAAGGCGTAGTGGGAACTTTGCCCTTTGCCCCGCCCTCCTCGCCGGAAAAAGGTCACGAAGACGCAGCCGCCTACCTTAAATCCAA
>Ga0172371_10005574_pt1 | contig 18611 bp, 25 predicted proteins | sample Lak12m_FD_114543 | JGI IMG/M metagenome (GOLD analysis project Ga0172371, IMG submission 114543) | Freshwater microbial communities from Kabuno Bay, South-Kivu, Congo - kab_022012_12m | ecosystem: Environmental > Aquatic > Freshwater > Lake | place: Democratic Republic of the Congo: South-Kivu...
ACTCTGCGACGGAGACACCGAAGGACTAATGGAAGGTGAGATTGAAGGTGAGACAGATGGAGAGACCGATGGAGATACCGACGGACTTATTGACGGACTAATGGAGGGTGAGATGGAGGCTGAGGGACTTAAACTAGGAGATTGGGAAGGTGATTGAGATGGACTTGCAGATGGGGAAACACTAGGGCTAACAGATGGGGATTTGGAAGGACTAACCGAGGGTGAGATGGAGGCAGACGGACTTAAACTAGGAGATTGGGAAGGTGATTGAGATGGACTAATGGAAGGAGAAATACTGGCAGATGGAGAAAGACTAGGACTATTTGAAGGACTAACTGATGGTGAAATACTTGACGAAGGGCCAAATAAAACATTCCAATAATCAATCGATAAAGTGTATTCAACCGGACTGGGAGAAACGCTTGATGACGGACTTAAACTTGGAGATTGGGAAGGTGATTGTGAAGGACTGACAGACGGGGAAACACTAGGGCTAACAGATGGGGAAACACTAGGGCTAAGAGATGGGGAAACACTAGGACTGACAGATGGAGATTTGGAAGGACTGACAGATGGAGATGCACTTGCTGACGGAGAGACACTTGGGCTTTCGGATGGACTAATTGATGGACTTCCTTGTTCGGTTGAATATACATATGCAGATGTAGGGGGTGTAAAGTCACTTGACCAGCGTACTACTCCTTTTGAAATTCTAAGTTCGTCAATATAACCTAAAAAATCACGTGTACCAGCATATCCATACTGATAACCAGACATTACTCCAATAGTGCTACTTCCAAAAGAATATGAGCCTACGGTGGCATTGTTATAACTTCCTGCCGATGTTCCGTCAAAATATAAAGTTACAACATTTCCATTTCTGGTAACTGCGATGTGATGCCAACTACCGTCAGTCCAGCTAATGGTATTGTTGTTAATTATTCTGGTGCCACCCATCCAAAAATCTAAATATGCGCCATTTTGGAATATTAGCCATGCGTTTGCTGCGGTGTATGCTGCGTTGTGTTGAAGGATTCCGCCATAGCCAGTTGTTTTTGTGGTTTTTAACCAAAAATCAATCGTAAAAGTTCCTGTTCCAAAATTAAAATCTGCTGAAGTTCCAGAAGTTAACGAATCCGAAGAACCGGGAAAATAACCTGAAGCAGTGCCAAATTTTGGTGAACTGGTTGAAGTAACGACATCTCCACTTCTCGTCCATGTTTTTCCGGTTTCGTCCGTAAAAGTTGTTCCGTTATTGTCTCCGTCAAAATGTAGAAGTGCTGAGGTGTAGGCCATATATGGTTATCAGCGTTGATTTCTTGAATTAGATAATAATTTCATATTTCTAATTTCCCGATATTTTGTGTTTCTAGATAGCTAATTGATAAATTCGGCAACTAATAAGTGTACTTTCGTCTTTATAATTCGTAAGATCGGAGACTGTACCAGAAAGGGTAAAATCGGTTGATACTGTTGATGAATTATAGGAATCAATGGTGTTCCATTCGTTTGTGGAGCGATTAAAAATTTGTAAATAGACGGTTGATAAACTTGGATCAAGATCTGTTTGAAGATCGCAGGATACATCACAAGAATTTGCAGTTCCGACATAGTCTTTATATTCATGAATCATATATTCTTGCAAACCAATTTGAGGAACTCTGGTTGTATCATTATTGGAAATATCAATAATATCTTGAGCAGAATATGATGTTTCAAGATCGTTATCATTATTTGTTGGTAGCACAGCATAATTTCCTCTGGAATAATCAATATATTCTCTTGAAGGAACAGTGAAGTCGCTTGTCCATCTCGCAATGCCTTTTGAATACCTAAATTCATCAATCCAACCATTTAAAGAAGATGTGCCACGTCCAATAGTTGTACTATTTGAATCATACGAAACCGTATCTCCGGAAGCAGAAATTGTCAGTGTTTGTGAATAACCATCAACAAAAATATATGGTGTTTTATTGTCATAAACAACAGCAAAATGATACCAAGTTCCCGTTGTTAAACTTGTGTAATTCGCAGAAAAATATATAACATTTACTCCCGAAAAATCATAATATCGAATATATCTATTAGTATTCCATACATAGACAGTAATTAATTTCCATATGCTTGCATTATTACCATCTTGAATACGGAATATATTATAGTCACCGCCATGATCTAGAGCGTTGAATTTAACCCAAAAATCAAATGTAAATGTATTTGTTGGATTGTTGAATACAGAAGAAGTAGTAGTAATTGCATCATTAGCATCTAGTAGTAAAGAAGACCCTCCGAATTTATATTCTGCGGTGTCCAACTGGGCGGATGTGGCACCTTTTGACCATGAATTTCCACATTCATCCGTAAATGTTGAACTTCCATCGTCTCCGTTAAAATGTAATAATGCTAAGGTATAAGCCATAAAAATTTACTAACTTTTGATAATCAAAACCAGATGGAAACAAAATCATTTTAGTAGCTTTCTGACGTTGTCCCACCCGGGAATGGTGTCTATGTTTGCTTCTTTCCAGTCGGTTGGTTTTCGTCTAAATTGATCTTGACTCCATCTTTTTTTGGTAACATTTTTTCCATGACTAATGTCAATGTTTGGTGCTGTAGATTTTCTGAGTTCCATGTTGAACCAATTTTTCCATTTGATTCTGCCATGAGTCATCGGTTCAAAACCGATTTGATAACTAAATCCTTCTTTTTCAACAAGAGCAATACGTTCTTTGTAATGTGTAATCAAGGCTTTGCGATAGGCGCAAAGTGAAGATAGTGGACTGACGTCGTAATGCAGGGCAAAACCATCTTCTAAACGTAAAAACCAGTAGTTGTTGTTGTAGTAATAAACATCTTCTTTTGGAGGAATGAAATCAAAATGAGATGGATGATACAAAACGTCATGTTCACAAAAATAAACAATGTCAGTATCTAGAGCTTCCAGTCCGGCAAGAATTTGTTTAAACATCGTGAGATAACCTCTCTCCAAAGGAAGAACAATATTTTGACCAAAATCAAGAGGATTTAAAGAAACAATAACAGTTTTCTCGACGCCGGCTGCCGCGCTCAGTCGCTTTTGACAGCCCTTCATTATTTTTTCGTCAAGTAAATTATCGGTATAGTAAATACAACCTATGGAAGGAAGGGATACTTTTTCACCTTTTAGCTCTGCGAGATTTTCCGAAGTCCATCCCGGTACGGGCCAGAATTTTTCTACAAGCCACGATAGTGGTTTAATTTGTTTTTCCCATTTTCCAGTAAAAAATAATTCTTTAGCAGTTTTTTTTGCGTGACCGACCGCTTGTCCGGATAGTTCATATGGAAAACCGAAATCACCTCCTTGTGTGCGAAACATGTGAGCATACCAAGTGTTGTGATTAATCATCACTTTTCCACCAGATAACCATGTTTTTACCGCAACTTCAATTCCTTGACTTCCCCAGCTACCAAACTGCTCATCGCAAATATTTAATTCCCAATATTTATCTCTTGTTAACATAAAACAACTTCCTTGTAGTGACATTGATTCGGTAATTTCACCTTGACCTTCGGGCCTTTTTTTGAATTCATTGAAGTATTGGAAGTGTGGTTCCGGATCAAAACAGTATGAACAACTTTGGGGATTATTTTTTGCTATCCAGACGACATCTTTTTTGGTTTCCTTACCACATTGAACGCAAGGTCCACTTGGTCCTTGATATCTAATATGTCCATCAGGACAAACCCAGTTAAAGGCATGTAAATTGCGCATGATTGGCGCCATAGTCCAGTCATCATGCATGACGGACATCATTTTGACATCAAAACCTTTATCAAAAGCACAGTGAGCATCAACCTTCATGATGTATTTGGCGCAAGAAAGACGACAAAGTTGATTTGTCATGGCTCGTTGCCCGATTGATTCAGAAACGTGAACAATAGTTACTCTGGGGTTATCTTTTATGGGCGGTTCCGACCAAAGTCCATCAAGGCCGACAATAATTTCAGTATTGCCTTCAATATTACATAAAATATCTTCAATAGTACGTGTTAAAAACTGTTCATTACGACTTGGAATGAGAATACTTAAATCATATTTCATAGTAGTTAAATTTTATCTTAATTGGGCTATTATTACACTCTTTTTAACGAAAGTGAATCTATGAAATATTTTGTGGATAACCAAAAAAATTTATTTATTTTTTCGGTGCCAATTATTGCGTTTGAAAAATGTTTAAACCAACATTTTTTGCCTTAAATCCGAAGCAGAGCCCCAGTATTCAATTGAAGGAGTCGGCGTGTAGTCAATACACGCAGTTTTTCTTCGCATTGCTCCTTCAATTTTAAAAGTGATGACGGGTTTTCCGGTCCAGTGATTTTCGGGCTTGGAAAAGAGCTGAAAATCATAAACAAGTCTATTATTGTTTGACCATTTAGGTTGATCTTTAAAACCGATAGCTAAATGTTTCAGCCACATTTTGACATCAACGGCTTGAGCACAATGGGCGAAACCTTTTTTAAAAAAGACCGGTTCATAGCGGGGATATAAGTTTTCAACCCAAACATTGTTGTAGCGATAGCACTCTCCAAGCATTGGTGGTTTAAAAGAAAAATATTCTGGAGGGTAAAGACAATCTGCTTCGGCAACCAAAACATAAGGAGTTTTAATTTCCTTTAAACCAATCTCAATCTGTCTAAATTCATTGAAATAGGAACCATCTTTTTTACCGACACAGATATTTTTACCCAATTCGGGCATGGGAATTTGAGTGACAGAGATCAAAGGTAATTTGCCAATGGTTTTTAAGAGGCTATCGGTGATTTTCTTTTCAAAAGCCGGATTTTGAGTGTTTCCCGAGTAGTATAAAACGGAGGTCTTCATGGCTTGTTCGGTTGGATTTCTTGAGCTTGACTTAAATTGTGAAATAATCCATGAGGATTAAAATTGCAGGTAAGTGTATATCTGCCGATAGGAAAGTGGTAGATTTTGGAACCAAGGCTCGGAAGGATGCCTTTTTGTGCAGCCCAGCGATTCCAAACTGCATTAAAAGCGCCGTCTTCACCCTTTTTACTTGCTGCGTGATGACCATAATTGCAATGTCGTGGGTCATACATTCCTAGTTCAAAAAAAGTTTTCTTCTTAATACAAAAAGTGTTCCCGTGGACACTGGCGTAGAGACCTCTTTTGGAGGCGATTCGGGCGGGATCAAGACCGTAATCAATGAGAACCTCCGTTTCCTGACTAAGACGACCATCTTCGAGGAGCACACCAAAGTAGCGCGGGAAAATCATTTTTTCACCAGTAAAATTGTATGATTCCATGATGGCTTCTTTTGACAAAATATGATCAATATCGGTCATTAATAAGTATTCACCGAGAGCTATTTTTGCACCGGCATTTCTGGCCAGTCCTTGAGTCCAAGGACGTTTATCGTATGTGTGATGGAGGATTAGATTTTTTAGAGAGTAGTCTTTGATGTTGTGGGGTGGATTACTACCGTCATCGACAAAAATAAATTCAATGTCGTCAGGTAAATTCATGGCTGCAAAATGCTTTATTTGTCTTTTAACTGCACCGTGACTGTTATAAAAGGCGATAATGATTGAAAGTTTCATTGGTTTTTTTAGTTTTCTGTCGGCACAGTTTACATTACAGTCCCGACACAAATCCATATCAAAATCCAGAGCGGCGTGACGATCACGTAAGCTTTGGGCATTATCCCAAACTTCACGCAAACTTTGAGTGTTTAGGTCGCCAATGATAACCTGGCCATCGGAGTCAAAGCAACACAAACAAACTCTGCCATCCCAAAGAACATACAAGTTACCAAGAGCGGAACAAGGAACACGGACACCAGTGGTTTCCCTAGTATCGTGTCTTTTTCCGGCCCAGTTCATAAAAGTATTGATGTGATTGTGACCTTTCCATTGTTTAACAAAGTCTTCAACCTCGTGAATATTTTCTTTAACAATCGTCATCTCGCACGTCACCCTAAAAGGGGACTTCTCAATGAGATACTTAACATTATCAACCACTGTTTGGTAGTCCGGTCCACGTGTCACTTGATCATAGGTTTCTTTGGAGGCGGCGTTTATACTGCAGTTTATTCTTTTGATATTTTTGTATTGCACAAGGCGGTCAATTTTTTCTTTGGTTAGCAAACCGGCATTGGTATATAAAAGGGTCTGGACGCCTTCGTTTTGCAGATAATCAAGCCATTTAAAAATTTTGGGATTAGCGAAGGGTTCGCCGTTTAAAAAGGGAACAAAAAGGCCGACTCCCATTTCCTTGCCTTCTTTAACGATTTTGTGAAATATTTTATCGGACATGATGCCTTGAGGGCGAGTCATGTCGCCGTGAGGACAAAAAATACAATTAGCGTTACAAATGGTGGAGATTTCAAACTGAATACTTCGTGGACTGGTGCTCATGATAAAAAAATTGTGGATATTTTTCTAAAAATTTGTCTAGCGATTTTGGTTTGGTTTTACTAATATCGACGATAGTTTGTTGTCGCTTTTTTAGATCTCGGCCATAGGGGTCTTGATGTTTAATCATTTTCTTAGTTATTTCTTCATCAGTACCCAATAATTTTAAGTAGTCACGTGACTCGTATATATTTTCTACTTTTTTTCTAATTTTTTTAGGGTCACCACCGGCGAGATAACTATAATGCCAACCGGAATGAGTGATGATGTTGTAAATTGTATCACCAACATACCAGTATCTTCTTTTGGCAAAACCTCTTAGCTGTTGGGGATTTTTAAAGGTGCCGTAATTGGCCATGACTGTTCCTCCCATAGGGCGCGACAACTGACAATTTACATAGTAGTAATAAAGATCTAGCTGAAAATACATCCAGTCTTTATAACCGATATTTTTTTTAATGGAAGAAGGCCTTGGAATCTCGTCAAGATCGGAGACAAGAATCTTATCACCTGGCTTGGCGATTCCTTTGAGACCTCTTTCTATGGCGTTGCGGTGGAAGTTTTCAATGTTGTCTATATGTTCAGGAGAATAAGCGGGACAGTCTTCAACCTTGACATGAATTACTTTATCAAGATATTGTTTATATCGGTTTTTATTTTTTTCAAAATAAAATGGTTTGTCTTTGCCGGTATGGGTTTTGTTAGCTTCAACAAGAACAAAATAGTCAACGGTATCGTAAAGCTCCATGAAGCGCAGTTCCAGTAGTTCCAGTTCGTTAAAAAACATGAAACAGTCAAAAATCTTCACGGTTTATACTCTTTTACATTACTAACAACGGCAGTCCAAGGAAGATGTTTGGTGTATTGATAAATATATTTAAAATGTTTGTAAACTTCCGGATAGCCATAGATTTCGGCTTCGGCGGGTTCGGTGTCGTGAAGCACCAAAAAATCAGCATGATCTTTGAGTCGCATCACGTCAACACTTCGACGTTTATATGGCCAGTGGTCAATAAAGACTAAGCCCCAATGTCTATCGGTGAGATCTACTGTGTCCAAATCGGGAACGAAATAGATTTCGTGACCATCGTTACCCCACATTTTTTGGGCTCGTAAGTACCATTTTTCGATGGTGTCATAAGAGACTAATTTTCGTCCGGTCATGACGCACATCCAGTGGAGGAGGAGAGTACTAAAGTAACCTGTACCAAGCTCCAAGACATCTCCTTCGGATTGATCAAAGGCGCGAACAAGAGTAAATATGTGAGAGCAACCCATCATTTTTTTCTGTGGCATATTTTTTGGTGTTTATATTTTTATTGAGGACTTGTTATTTATATGGTTGGTCGTATTTTTTTCAATATTTTTTTTGTACTACCGTTAAAATGGACGACTGAAAAGAGTTCTCCTTGAGCGTTGACAACCTGTTTTTGCTCATTTATTGTGGCGATGCCTTTTTCCAGATTGGCATAAATAGAGCAGAAAAGGTTGGGCAATTCCGTGATTTTCTTTTTGATGTTTGGTTGTCTCAACCAAACATTAAAGATTAATTGTTCGCAAGATGAGCCATCGGTACCCATTCGCATATTTCCAATAAAGTTGACCCAGTCGTCCATGAGTTCTCCGGAACAGGCAAATGTGCCGACATTGTAAATTGTTTCTTCCCTTAGCCAATTAAACTGGGGGTTATGGCGGAACATATGTCTCCACCAAGAGTTATTGACATGAATTTCACCTTCGTTTGCAACATAGACTCGTTTGGGAGAAAGATGGGGTATTGGTTTTTGAAAAAAGACATCAAAAGAATCGGTAAAAATAAAAACACGTTTCTTGTCCAAATTGCGAGGAATATAGTCCCAACGAAAAAGATGACCGGGATATTTCTCAAGATTCACGTTTATTGGCTCAACACTATCGTTTAGTTTCAGCATAGATTGGTTGTGAGCTTCTAATGCCGGTGAGTATGAACAAATAGAAATAAGATATGGTTTTTTATTTTCTTTTTTGTCTTCCCATTTGTATAAGTAGGTTTGGTGTTTTGGCCAACCCTTTTCTAACACATAGCCCGGTAAGAGTTTGTTATATTGCATATCTTTATCTTCAATGAGGATTAAGGGGTGACATCTCTTTATCGTTTTGTTGGCTCCGGCAAGTACGAATGGTTCGTGCCCTTCAACATCAATTTTCATCAGAGTGACGTTTTTTAGATTGAGACTGTCTAAGGTAATGGCTTTGATATCAAGAACACCATCTTCTGCAACTCGGGAAGCTCCCATGTTGCGACGATTGGGGGTCATTTTTAGAGTCGTCTCCTTATCACTTAAAGCGAATGGGTAAAGTATGGTTTTTGGATAAGTAAGATTTTGCTCCAATAGTTTGTAGTTGGCGGGAATAGGTTCAAAACAAAGTATCTTTTGATATTTTAAAAAGTTGGCGAAATAAACAGCATGGTTGCCGAAATTGGCGCCAACGTCAACAATCACCTTCTGTTTTTTATGATGTTCCTTTAGGTAATCTAAAATGTCCGGTTCAAAGAAATCTTGCTCACGACGAAGATGGTTGGAAAGAGATTCATTTGAATGCAGATTAATTTTTAGACCGCGAATATTTATGGTGGGAGTCATTTATTTAGTAAGTCCTTTAATTATTTCTAAAAATTGAGTGGCTCTAACCTTATTTGTGTGATATTTGGTGAACCAATGATATCCTGCAAGTCTGATTTTATCAACGTAATTTTCGTGAGTCAGGCAAAATGATAATTTTTCCTTCATTTCTTCAATGTTTTGGAAGAAGATGGCGTTTTTTCCATCCGTAAAATCGTTGTTAATTATAATATCCAGTTTTTGGGAAAAAAGTAAACCTCCATATGCGGGAATTTCATAGTACCTGACAGTATCATCACCTAAGCCTTTGAGATTTAAGCCAATTTTATAGCGAGCAAGTTCTCTTTTATAGCGACTTTGTCGGTATCTGTTATAAAATTTTTTGTTGAGAATATCTTCAGCGGCAAGAACAAAAGGTTCCCTTGTTGCATAAACCTTACCCGCCCAAAACACATCTAAGAGCTTTGAGGAATTTGCATCATAAGGAACTTCCGGGTAAGAGAAATTGAAGGGAACAATCAGCGGATTATTTTTATATTCCAAGTGATACTCTCGTTTTAAATATACTTTGGCATGAAGGTCTTTTATTAAGTCGTTATTTATTTCCGGATCATCACCTTGGTCTATCAAGATGGTGGGAATAGTTAGGCTTTTTTCTTTGAGTAGTGCATAAAAATCATCATCAATATGTCGGTGACTGTTTCGGTGATAAGTGTAGTGGGCAAAAGCACGACAGCCAACAACGAGATAATCAAACTCTTCATTTTTTAACATCTCATATTTTTCGGCGTCCGTTTTGGTTTTTGGTAAATCGAAAAACGCAGGATAATTAACATAACGATTATGTTTTTCGCCATGAAGAATTACTTTTTCGGGATAATCAAAGATACTATCGGCACCTAGTATTTCATGAATACCAGAAAATAAAGTATCCAGGCCAAAATCAGGAAAATGAAAAGTGCAATATAAGATTTTCATATATTTTTTATTGTTTTACCCAAAGCCAACAGGTATCGTGTCTGTTAATTGGGCTTCTTAAAATAAACCAAGTATCAAGGTGGTGTTCCTTTGTCCAATTGTTGACTGCCTTTGTAACCTGAACGAAATTACCCTTAACGCCATAATCATGTCCCGAGACAATTCCACCACTTCTGACTTTTTTACTCCACTCCGTTATGTCGGTGATGACACTATCGTAGCGATGGTCGGCGTCGATAAAGACAAAGTCTAGTGAGTTGTCTTCAAAGTCTTTAACGGCGTCAATACTCCATTTTTTGATAATTTGATTGTTTGGATAATGACTCAGTCTATTTTTGGCTTCTTCGTAAATGGGAGGATAGTGACGTGCTCTCCGAAAATTCTTCCAGACTGGATAGAACTCCCAGGCGTCGATGGAGAAAAGCTTTAAATCAGGATTTGATTGACAGAGGATTTCGGAGTAATCTCCTCTGAGAACACCAATTTCAGCCCCTTTGTTAAAGCCCAACTCTTTAAAAATTATTGGCAAGTCCACCAAGCGATTACAAAAAAAAGTGATGGGGGAGGTTTGTTTTAAATCCAGGTGAAATTTATTTTCAAGATATTTTAAGGTGTTCATGTTGCAGTAACTTCATTTTTGAACGTACATCCAACTGGGAGTACTATCGGCCCAGATAAAAAGAGGGGAGATGTTGTATTTTTTGACCCATTCGTCAACGGCTTTAATGACACCCACATTTTGTTTTTCGTTTTTGACATAGTCGTGGCCCATGACTAATCCACCGCTTTTGACTTTCTTTGCCCACGCTTCAAGATCTTCTTTACAATGTTCATAATCATGGTTGGCATCAATATATACAAAGTCTAAGGAACCATCGTTGTAGGTCTTGGCGGCGTCAAGTGACCATGCTTTTTTAAGTTTCATATTCGGTATTTCACTAGCACGATGCTCTGCTTCAGTTTGAGCTTCGGATTCTAGTGAGGTAATATCGGTATCTTTATAACCCTTATAGACTGTCCAAGCATCTATTCCGGTAACTTCGGTATTTGGAGACTTTCTGGCAAGACTTGCGGTAAAAACGCCTTTAAATGCACCAACTTCAACTCCTTTTTTGCACCCTAGTTCGTTTAATAAAAAGCCAATGTCCCAACGACTTTTGTCAATTTTGATGGGAGAGGACGAGTTTTGGGGAGTAAGGCAATATTTTTTATAGATATAAGCAAGAGTGTCCATATTATTTGAATCGTTTTAATAATGGATAAAAGTTACTGAAGACGCTAGTCCAAGGCTCAACTTTTTTGAAGTCAAAACGATATTTAAATAAAGGGTAAATGCGTGGATAACCATAACCATTTTCCGATCTGGGTTCGGTATCGTGAGCCACAATGTAGTCTGCCTTGTCCTTTAATCTTTCTATGGTGTGGGCTCTTTCTTTATGAGGGTCGTGATCTACAAAAGCCAATCCCCAGTGTTTTTCTTCAAGGGGAACATCGTTCCAATTTTCAACAAAAATAATATCATGATAATCAGACTGCATTTTTTTAGCTCTGTTGTACCAGTTTTGGTCGGTTTCGTAGGAAACCAATTTTCGGCCGGAAAAGGAACACAACCAATCTAGTAGAGTAGTGGAGAAATATCCGGTACCAACTTCCAAAACGTCGCCTTTCGAGATATCAAAAGCTCTAGTCAAAACGGGAACATGTGTGGCCATACGGGCAATATTTTTCATATATTTAAAGCATCTCTTAATAATTGACCATTACCCCAAAACGGTAATTCTCTTCTGGGAGGAACCGTTCGATTTAATTGAGTATGACGACGAACGCCAAAAGTCGTTTTAAAAGTAATGACAGGATTTTCGGATTCCCAGTGATATTTGGAGTCGGTGTGTGTTGCAAAACTTGGAGGAGTTGGGTCGGTTTTGCTTGACCATTTTGGTCTTCCTTCTAGAGCTTTATTGATATGACTTAACCAAAGATTTTTGTCAATGATTTGGGCACCATCGGAAAAACCTTTGTAATAAAAATAGGGATTTCTTTTATTTAAATCAAGCATGAATTGTACCCAAACATTACCATAACGATAAATTCGTCCGTTTTCCGGTGGTTGAAATTGAAAATATTCCGGAGGGTAGAGACAGTCTGCTTCCGCGGTAAGAACATAGTTAGTTTTAATGGCATTTAAGCCTATTTGGATTTGACGAAATTCGTTAGCATAACAGTTATCATGACGACCGACATAAATATTGTGGCCAAAATCAGGAAGCGGTTCTTGAGTTACCGATACAAGAGGTAAGTCTCCCTTATTCTCAAGGAGTTTTTCTCGAATTCTTTGTCCAAAGATTGGGTCACCAGTACTGGCTGAGTAGTAGAGTATCGTAATATCCTTCATAAGTAGTATTTTTGGATAATATCACATGCTTGTCCCCAAAAGGGGATATCGTAGGCCTGAAGTTCGCCAAGTTTTTTGCGATTACCTTGATATTCGTAGCCAATGGCTTGCGAGTGTGAAAAAGTAATTGAAGGTACTTTGGCATTATATAGTCTGATTTTTTGTGTTTTGACTCCTAAGTATTTTTCATATTTTCCAAGTTCACTAAAATAGCGAAGCGGAATTTTTGATTCATCCGGGAATTTGGCAAATCGTTCTTCCAGTGCTTCTATTAATAACTTGCGTGGAGCAATCATGGTGGAGTTACTAATTCTATCTTTGTAGGAAAATACAGGAGGGTCACTCCAAGAATAGATGGACCAACGAGATTTGTCGTAGGCAAACTCGTCAGTACGAGGACGAAACGAAAAATGTTCTTTGGAATAGAGACAGTCGTCTTCGGCCATCGCTACATAATCGGTGGTAGCGGCTTGGGAGCCAATTAATATCTGTCTGTAAATACTAACAATACTACGATTTAAATTAACAACAATGTTTTGGCCAAAATTTAGTGGTTTATGAGAAATACTAATGAGTGGGTAGTCTTCCTTTGCTGTCCATAGAACTTCTCTAACCTTAGTAGCAAATGGCTCTTTGAGGACGTTGGCTGTGTAGTAGAGAATAGTCAGGTCAGTCATATCGTTTTACTATTATATCGGTACAGGTAGGTTTGGTGTTCTGGCCAAACCTTTTCAAGAACATAGTGGGGAAGAAGCTTTTGGTAAGCTTTAGAAAGTTGGCAAAATAAACGGAGTGATTACCAATGTTGGCACCGGCATCAATGATGACTTTTTGGATTTTGTGACGATCTCTTAAATAGTCAAGAGTGGTGGATTCAAAAAAATCTTTCTTTTGACGCAAGTGATTGGATACCGATTCATTATTGTAAACAAATAGATTGAGACCACGAATTTGGAGACAATCGTTTGTAAGACTTCTCATTTGATATAGAGCCAGCTGGGGTGTTTGTCCTTGGCGATGATAAACCAAGGATGAATTTGGTAAGAGTTGCACCAACCGGTGACGGCAGCGGGGACATGCATATATCTTCGACGCCAGTTGTGAGACCAGTCTTCAAAATCGTGTCCAAAAACAATACCACCTTTTCTAACTTTAGGAGACCAAAGAGCTATATCTTGGACGGTGTATTCGTATGAATGATTGCCATCTATATAAACAAAGTCCAAACTGTTGTCGGTAAAACCCTTGACGACTTCGTTGCTCCAACCTTTTATTAATTGACAATCGTAATCTTTCGTTTTGTTGAGTGCTTCATTGTAGGCATCAGTAATGTCACCATGTTTGTAATCCCGGTAGCCCGGATAGAGTTCCCAGAGATCAATACCGTAGAGTTTTAATCCCGGAATGCCCTTTAACAATGCTTCCGAGTAACCTCCACGATAAACACCAACTTCGGCTCCAACTTTAAAATCTAGTTCTTTAAAAATCTGAGGAATGTCTGTTTCCCGGCTGATTGGTAGCCTGAAAGGTGAGGGTTGGGCCAAATCAAGACTAAATTTTTCAACGAAATAGGCTAAGGTTTCCATGACATACTTTTTATGCTCCCCACTCTTTTTTTAAGTCATTCGCTATGCCCCAGTACGGCAAGTCACTTTTTGGTTTTAAGCCTCTGAAAAGATTAGAATATTTTTTGGAAGTGTTGGGAGTGATTAGCCTGACAACAGCATTTTCCGAGTTCCAGGAAAGATAATCAATAACTTCAAAAACAGGTTGAGTATCCAATTTTTCCCAACCCTTTTGTTTTTTTAAGGCTTCTTTAATACTGGATATCCAGAATTTTCGATTGCAAACTTGAGCTCCATCTAAGTATTTTTTTCTCCAAAATCTATCTCCTAGAGTCCAAACATTACCGTAACGATAGACGATATTGTCTTTTGGGGGAATAAATGAAAAATATTCAGGTGGATAGAGACAGTTGGCTTCAGTGGCAACAGCGTATTCGGTATTTGCCTTTTCCAAACCCTTTAAAAGCATTTTTAAAAGTGATGAGTCACATATAGGTACTTTGCCGACGCAAATATTTTTTCCAAACTTGATGGGTTTTCTGGATACGGAAATAATTGGTAAATCGCCACTATTTTCACGAATTTGTTTTCTTATTTTATTTTCCAGCTTGTCGTCTTCAAGATTGGCTGTGCAGTAAATAACGGAAAGGTTTTTTGTGTTACTCATATTTTTTTATTTAACCTCAATAATTAGTATATTACACCAATTTAACAATAATAATTATTGAGGCCATAATAGCTCTTTCCAGTTATCTGGCCATCCAGGCATAGGCATAAATTTTTCAATTATGCTAATAAAAAAGTCTTTGTTTTTATTTAACCAAAAATCATAAGCATATTCGTAACTACAGCGATTTTCATTACGACTCATCCAGTACATTCGGCCGTATTTGACTCCTTTGTGCAAATGAGCGTACCAGGTATTTTTATTTGTTTTTACCTCTCCTCCATTTTTCCAAGTGGTAAGAGAAATTTCTTCCGCTTCTTGTCCCCAGCCGGTGTAGCCTTCAATTTGCATAAAACCCATTTTGTTGAACCATTCTTTTGTCATAAACCAACACGAACCTTGAAATTCAATGGTGTCATCAATGGGAGTGTTCCACCTGGCGAGAGTTTTTACATCCCATTTGAAACCATGGAGAGAATGATCTTTGAGTAGGGGAGGAAACATAAAATATTCATAATCTATCGGCGGACGATTATCACTTTGGGGTTGAAGACACCAATTTTCGGGATCAAGGCGGTTTCTTCTGGGAATTTGTACCCAGTTTGGTTGATGATTTTTGGCCAGTTGGGTATCAAAACCATTTGCCATCATACAATGAGCATCAAGAGACATAACGAACTCACCTTTGGCTTCGGAGACTGCCTTGTTTACTCCGTGTCTTTTTTGTGTGTAGTTTTGTGGAGGAAGATAGATATAGCGAACTCTTGGATCGTTAACTATTTCTTCTTGAGGTGGATGATAACCGTCAAGAACCGGAAGTACTTCAATTTCTCCGGTGGCTTTTTCCAAGACATCCTGGATTGTTCTTTGTAAAAATCTCTCCGTTTTTGAAGGAATGATGACAGTTAGCATTTATTGTTGTTAAGTTATACTAATTTGACAGTTGTGTCAAGATACCTAAATTTCATCAAATTTGATTTTTTTGTTTAAAACTGAATCTTTACGAGTCAGTTTATTTTTTGTAGTGATTATGGTTCCCTTTAAAAAGACATATATTAACGGAATTATCAACAAAGCTCCCGCGATCGACAAAGACAGGGCCCATTCAATAGATATGTTGGTGTTTCCCGAAATAATAACTTGAATTGATAAAAGCTGAGAAAGAATGCCAACAGATAAAAGAAAAACTAATTTTAGAAAATACCTATTTTTGAAATATAAAATTAATAGCAGGGGGATTAGAAATAACGATATGGCTCTAATTGCGATTACAAAAGAAGTAAAAGGATATTTGGTAATGTAAAAAAGATTTAAAAATGAATAAGGTGACGATAATTGAATATTAATGGGTTTAATAATCGTTTCCAGTAGATATGAGAGAAGGAAAAACAATATGATAACAACAAATATTTTTTCCTTAGCGATTTTCATTTGTTGTCATTTTGATTAACCAAAGATAGCGTTAAAGTAACCATAGCTAAGAGTGGTTTTGCGATTGTTCCAGTTGGTTGTGAAATCGGTGGTACCTTTGGCGTACAAATACTCACCGGATGCATCTTCACTCATAATGTACCAACCTCCAGTTTTGTTGATAAAACCATAGTAGTAAGGATAGGTGGCGTTATCAATATTGGTAATAGCATAACCATCAGTGGGATTTTTTTCGGCAGGATCAATTTTGTTTCCGGCAATATTTTTGATGGAAACTACACCCGGTCCAGGTACACTACCAAAAAATGAAGCCTGAGCTTTTTTGGTAAAAAGAGACATAAGAAGAATCGTAAAGCTGGTCGAACCAATAAGTTTAAGAAATAATCGTTTATTTTTATCGGCAACTCTGGGAATTATTTCCGGTTGAAGAGGTGATATATTTTGAACCACTGCCGGAATTTTGTTTTGGGTGGATATTGGATTTACAGTTTTTGACTTGATGTTATTTTGTGAAGGGGAGTGAATAATCTTGGTTGCAAAGAGAAATACCAGCGGTAGAAAAATAAAACTGCTTAGTAGTTGACTTATATTCTGAGCCGAGAAAATGCCGACAATGGTTAAAAAGAGACATACTGCAAAACCATAGATGATTAATGCTTTGTTAAGTTTCATTTGAGATTATTTAAACTAATACGGAAAAAGATTAGACTAATGGAAAGAGCAAGAAGAAATAAATTAAACATGAAGCTGTTCTCTGATTGTTTTATGAAAGTTAATATAGAAAAATCGCCAAAATAGGGGTGTCTATGATGATTATTGTTTAATAATTTGTTTGTTGTTTTTGAAATAATAACAAATAAACGAAGTAAAAAATATATTGATACAGGTAAAAAAAGGATAAAGGTAATAACACTGCTGAGGTTATTAAGATTAAATAATGCGATACCGGTTAGAGCAAAAGAAACAATACCCCCATAAAGAAAAAGTACGTTATCAATTAATTGACGCTTAGTTTGTTTCATAGACGAACTGGGACTGAACCCAGCCCTCAGAAAGATTGGTGAGTTTTATTTTGTACCAATTTGGTTGTTTTTCAATAACAAGATAGTCTTGATTGTTAATAATTTGCGCAATAATGCGACTGCTTGGTTTGGCTGATTCGTAAATATCAATATTATTCCAACCGGATTTTAATCTTAACTTGGTTTCGGTAGTTGATTGAATTCCCAAAGTTTGAGATAAATTTGCATTTGAAAGTACGCCATTTGGATCGGTTTCGGCGAGAAATGCTTGATTGGTTTGTTGTTTTACAATGTCCGAGGCGGTAGTTTCGTTGTTAAGTTTTATGAGTGAAGCTGTCATACGATCTGTGTCGGTTTGAAGAATGATCAATTTTTCAGATATGTTTTTTATTTCTTTTTGAAGTTTTTGAAATTGAATATTGGTGTCGGCAAAAATAATTCCCTGAAGGATGAGGGTTAGAATCAATCCGCCAACAATGATTGAGGGGAAATACGTTTTCATTTTTTAGTAAAACCCCCAAATTGATATGATGCCAAAAATAATAAAGAAATAAAGCTGACCTTTACAAAAGCGGCAAGAGGCGAAAAATTTTGTGATAAAAGAAGGTCCACAATAAATAAAAGAAGGCATAACGATAAAATGATTCTAGTTACTTTTACGGCTAGAGTTGGAGGAGTCACTTCAATAATAGACTCATTGCCATTGGAGTTATTGGTTAGATTTGAGTTTTGTGAGCCTTCACTTTCTTTTGGCGGACTGTCCGGAAGTTTTGAGCCCAAGAAGTTTTCCAGTGATTTGGTGGTAATAATAAATGTACCTCTTTGATGTCCGCGAGCAGCCTTAATTCTTCCCTCGTTTAGGTATTTGTAGGTTGTGTTGGTGGACAGGCCGAGAATTTTAGCTGCCTGTTTAACGTTATAGATGTTATTTGGCATTATTCAATAATCTTAACAAACTATTAGTGATTAAATACGTTTTCAATTGTTTATTTTGGTTTAATATTTTTTGATTCTTTTAAACCGATACGAAATTCTTTGATTGATTTAATTATGCTTTGTATGATTTGAGGGAGCTTATTTGCACCAAAAAGGATAAGAAGAATTAAAGCAACTAAAAGAAGCTCTTGAATGCCAATATTTCTAATCATGATAAACGATCCCTTTCATATCTTAAGAATACAGTTTTTGAGATAAAAATGAAAGATAGGCTTCATATATATAGTAATAACCCCCAAGAATGGGGGTTATAGAAGATTTGTTAGAAAAATAAAATTTATTTTTCCTCTGCAACTTCAGATGTCTCCTTTTTGGAGTCATCGGTTTTCTTTCCTTTTTTGAAAAGATACTTTCCTCCAAAAAGAATAAGAAGTACCGCAACAACGATTAGAACTTCTTTCCAACCAATGTTTTGAAACATATTCTTTTTTTAATATTAATTAATAACTAGGACAGCTAATCTTTATTTTTTGATTTATTACGATATCCTTTGATTGTTTTTGATAGAGATCTAAATAAATCAGGAATTTTCTTGGCGTAGAAAAGTAT
>Ga0172371_10005577_pt1 | contig 18609 bp, 16 predicted proteins | sample Lak12m_FD_114543 | JGI IMG/M metagenome (GOLD analysis project Ga0172371, IMG submission 114543) | Freshwater microbial communities from Kabuno Bay, South-Kivu, Congo - kab_022012_12m | ecosystem: Environmental > Aquatic > Freshwater > Lake | place: Democratic Republic of the Congo: South-Kivu...
CGCGAGCGTCTTGATCAAAACCGCTGTCTGGATGGTCATGTGCAACGAGCCCATGATGCGCGCGCCTTTCAAAGGTCTTTGACCTTTATATTTTTTCTGCAAGGCCATCAAGCCCGGCATTTCTTTTTCCGCCAGCTCGATTTCTTTATGGCCAAAGGTCGCCAAGGACATATCCTTGACCTTGTAATCATATGTCTTCATTTTTATTACCATGCGTCTTTCCTTGTCATGAACCCCCACCGGTCACGGTGCAGGAAATGGATCTCGGCGCCGCTTCAAGCCGCGCCGAGGTAAGTTCAATTAAACGGATCTATCGTTTCTTTGCGTCTTTTGCCAGGATGTTTGCCTTGTCGGTCTTTTCCCATGCAAACTCTGAACGACCAAAATGACCATAAGCCGCTGTTTTTTGATAAATAGGCTTTAACAGATCAAGCGTTTTTATAATGCCGCGAGGCGTCAGGTCAAAATGCTTGCGGACCAGGTCAACAAGGAGCTGCTCCGGTACGTTGCCTGTTCCGAAAGTATCAACCGTCACACTCACAGGATCGGCGCGGCCGATCGCGTAACCAAACTGGATCCAGCAACGTTTTGCCAATTTTGCCGCAACGATATTTTTTGCGACATATCGTGCCATATACGTAGCTGAACGGTCGACCTTAGTCGGATCTTTACCAGAGAAGGCGCCACCACCGTGAGAAACAACGCCGCCATAAGTATCGACGATGATCTTTCTTCCGGTCACACCCGTATCTGACTGCGGACCACCAACGACGAATTTACCTGTTTCGTTGACATAAAATTTTGTTTTTGCATCGACTAATTTACCAAGGATCGGACGGGCGATCACATTGATGATCTCTTTTTTTGCCTTATCCGTGATCCTTTTGCCCGTTTTGTCCAAGATCTTTGTCGTATGTTGACACGCAAGAACGACCGTATCAACGCGAAGCGGCCTGCCGTTATCATACTCGACCGTTACCTGGCTCTTGCAATCCGGGCCCAAATAATCCAAGCGGTTCGACCTGCGCACATCTTCAATACGCTTAACAAGTTTATGCGCCAGCATGATCGGGAGCGGCATAAGTTCCTTGGTCTCGTCGCAGGCATAACCGATCATGATCCCCTGGTCTCCGGCGCCGCCGGCATCAACGCCTTGAGCGATATCCGGCGATTGGCTGACGATCGCGTTCAACACGGCACACGTATAGGCTGAAAACCCATAGCGTTCATGATTGTACCCGATATCAAGGAGAACTTGTTTAACAAGTTTTTGCACATTGATATAGGCCGTCGTTGTGATCTCTCCACCGACCACAACCAAGCCTGTCGTAACAAAAGTCTCGCATGCAACGCGTCCTTTGGGATCATCTTTCAAAACAGCATCCAAGACAGCGTCTGAAATTTGATCGCAGACCTTGTCCGGATGGCCCGCCCCTACAGATTCTGATGTAATAAAATAACGGCCTTTCACGTGACTTCCTCCTATTGTTTATTGGTGTTGAATAAAAGCTTCCTGGGCCTCATGATAGGCCTCAAGACTTCCGATATCATACCACGAACCGGAGAATTGGAAACCGCAAAGTCGTTTTTGTTCGCACAGCCAGCGAATATAATCGCCGGCCAGATCAAGCTTGCCCCCTTTAGCGATATAATCTTGGATAAGCGGCAATGTTGCCTTGGGCATATAATAAAAACACATCGCGATCAAACTCGATTTCGGCTTTGCCGGTTTTTCTTCAAAATGCGTGACGATCTGCGCCTTATCCATGGCGACGACACCGAACTTCTGCGCCATATCGATGTGTTTAATATCAAAAACCCCTAACGTAACCTTCTCTTTTTGTGTTATCGCAAAGGCAAAGAATTTATCAATATTAAAATCGAACAGATTGTCCCCGCCTATCACCAAGATATCCTCGGCAACCTTGCGCCCTCGAACGGTGAAATCAATATCGCCGATCGAGCCTAAGCGGTCTTCCGGCGTCTTTGTCCCGTCATTGATGATCGTAATCGACGCAGAAAGATGGGAGAAACTTTTTGCCCATTGCTGGAATTGCCCAAAAAATTTATCGTTACTCACAACAAAAATCTCGGTCAGCCCCTTTAAATCAGCCACGCGTTCAACCAGATAATTGATCAGCGGCTTCTTCGGCTCTATCGTCAAAAGAGGCTTAGGCCTGTCCTTGGTCAAAGGGTAAAGTCTTGTCCCATATCCTGCGGCTAAGATCAAAACCTTCATTGATCACCTTTTAAAACTATAAATATGCGGGGCATATTTTCTTAGTTTCATTTTTAAGAATTCTTCCACATGCTCTCCCGAAGAAAGCGTCAGCGCCTCCTCGGCGATCTCCTGTGCGTCTTTAAAATGAAAACTACGTATGAGCTCCTTGATCTGCAAAATATTCAATGATGACATGCTAAATTCATCCAAGCCGAGACCCAACAACAACAAGGCAAAGATCGGTTCGCTGGCCATCTCTCCGCAAAGCCCTGTATGGATACCTGCCTGATGGGCCGCTTCAATGGTCTGCTTGATCAAGCGCAGGACAGACGGATGCGCAGGCTGATAAAGATTGGCAGTCTGTTCATTGGTGCGGTCAACCGCCAGCGTATACTGAATAAGATCATTGGTTCCAAGGCTAAAAAAGTTCGCTTCCTTGGCCAAAAGGTCCGCTGTCACTGCTGCCGACGGCACTTCGATCATGACACCAACGGGCATCGTCCCCTTGAATTGGATCTTATCTTTTTTCAAGCTGTTTTTTGCTTCTTGTAAAATATTGTTGGCCTCGCGCAGCTCTCCTACCCCTGAGATCATCGGATACATCATCCTTAGATTCCCATAAGCGGATGCCCGTAAGATCGCCCTCAATTGCGCCTTAAAGATATCCGGACGTCCGAGACAAAAACGGATAGCCCGCCATCCTAAAAATGATTGCATTTCTTTAGGGACTTGAACGCTTGAGGCAAATTTATCACCGCCTAGGTCAAGCGTACGGATAACGACCGGATGCGGCGCCATCTTTTCGGCTACATACCGATAGGCGCTGAACTGTTCCTCTTCGGAGGGGAGATCCGTGCGGTTCATGTATAAATATTCCGTACGATATAATCCGATCCCTTCGCAATTCTGTTTTAAGACGACCGGGATCTCCTCCGGAAGTTCTAAATTCGCCATTAATAAGATGCGTCGACCGTCCTTGGTTTCTGCCGGCAAGTCACGGATATCATCAAAACGGGATTTCGACGCAGCGATCTTTGTCTTTTCAATGTTATATTTCTCTTTTGTCTTTTCAGACGGATGAATGATCAAAAACCCTTTTCGGCCATCCACGATAACATAATCCTGGTTATGAACGTGCAAGGTGGCTTCCTTCAAACCAACAACAGCCGGGATCCCTAAAGATTTGGCCATAATGGCCGTATGCGAAGTGCGCCCGCCGACGTCGGTGGCAAATGCCAAGATCTTCTTGTTATACATTCCGGCCGTATCGGACGGAGAAAAATCATGGGCAATGACGATCGTCTCTTCGGTCAAGTCCTCCAAATCATGCAGCTTTGTTTCTTCCATCAAATTCTTTAAAACACGCTTGCTCACATCGTTGATATCGCTCGTGCGGTCACGCAAGTATTCATCCTGGATGCCGGCAAAGACCTTGATGTATTTCTTCATGACCTGAGAGAACACATATTCAACCGATGCTTTTTCTTTCTTGATGTTCTTGATCACTTCTTGAATGATGGTGCGGTCCTCCAAGACCAACAAATGGGCATCAAAGATCTGGGCATGGCGCACCCCCATATCCTTTGAGATGCGGGCCTGAATGTTCAAGATCTCTTCTCTTGTTTTTATCAAGGCTTCTTCAAAACGGGCGATCTCGATCGGAATCTCTTTATCAAGGATCGTCCGCGGCGATATAAAGAAATCCTGCTTATCCAAAATAAAAACAGGGCCTGAAGCGACACCCGGAGCCGCAGGGATACCGCTAAGAACGATCTCTTTATTTTTCTCTTTCATTGTCATAAGAACCTAACTATTGTTGACCAAAAATGCTGTCAGTTCCTGAACGGCCTTTTCGGCGTCATCGCCTTCCGCTGAAACCTTTAAAGTGCTCCCGCGCTCCGCTGCGAGCATCAAAACCCCCATAATTGACTTTCCGTTGACGGCATCATTTCCTTTGCGAAGGATGATTTCGCAATCAAATTTATTGGCCAGCTGAACAAACAAAGCCGCTGGCCTTGCGTGAAGGCCTTGTGCACTTTTAATCACAACTTCTTTTTCACTCTTAACCATAAATCCTTTGCTAGCGCTTAATAAAGCGCTGTGTCTCAATAAGGTCAATCAATGCCTTGGTCAGCTTTTTCGAATCATGACGCACGTAATCATCAACCCCAAGTAAATCCGTAGCAACAACTTTGCACCCTAAGTCCTTGATATCATCGATATCCGGCTCGACAGGAAAAGAATTTTCATGACGATATCGCTCCAGGGCATCTTCAGGAACGACTCCATTATTAATTAAGCAGGCATCAACAACGCGCGTTGATGTATGCTTCATAAGCGCCTTTAAATGATCCCTTGCGCTATAGTCGTCGGTCTCGCCAGGCTGAGTCATAACATTGCAGATATAAATTTTATAAGCGTTTGTTTCTTCCAAGGCTTGAGTCACTCCCTTGATCACCAAATTCGGAATAATGCTCGTATAAAGACTCCCTGGGCCTAAAATAACAATATCAGCGCTCTCAATGGCCTCTAGGGCTTCCTGCGTTGGACACGTGTCATTCGGAATCACAAAAAGACGATCAATTCGTTTATCTTTTTGTGGAATCTTGGCCTCGCCTTCTGTTCGCGAACCATCAACATATTCAGCCACCAAATGAACATTATTGACTGTTGAAGGAATAACTTTCCCCCGAATGGCTAAAACCTTGCTTGACTCCTTCACGGCCTTCTCAAAATCGCCACCTGTGAGCTGCACCATGGCTGTTAAAAAAAGATTTCCGAAATTATGTCCCTTAAGCTCGGAATTTTCAGCAAACCGAAACTGAAAAAGTTGTCCCATTAAAGCTGGAGCATCCGCGAGCGCCACCAAACAATTTCGAATATCACCCGGAGCAACAATGTTAAATTCTTCCCGCAAGCGGCCTGATGACCCTCCACTATCAGCCACGGTCACAATCGCTGTCAAGTTTGACGTATATTCTTTCAAACCAAAAAGTAGATTCGATAGCCCATGGCCTCCGCCGATGGCCACCACCTTAGGCCCTCGCTCTAAATAACGCCTCTGATAAAGAATATGAACCAAATCACGTTCTCGCTCAGGAAGGAACAACGTAATTAAAGAAATGATCGTCTTTGTAATCCCTAAAACGACAAGAACGATGCCGCAAAAAATAATGACAAAACCAAAAACAGTGACAAGCGTATAATTGGATACGGCAAAGATCACACCAAGCGAAACGATAAAGATACCCAAAACAGTGGTTAGAAACCAGCGCTTAATACGCATGCCGGGATAAAACCATTTGACAATATTGCTCAAAAAAGAATATGGATTATCAGGGCTCATTGTTTTGGATTTATAAAATTTATATTGTGCGAACCGATTACGCTAAAAAAACTTGGCCTAGCCGATTCGTTCGTCTTCTAATGCAATCAACTTCAAAACTGCTTTAGCGTTCTCGGCAGCTTTGAGGCTGTCGCGGAAGAACTTGTCTTTCAAAAGACGGGAAATTCTCGCCAGAGCCTTTAAATGAGGCCCCGCAGAATCCACGGGTGCAACAAGGAGAAAGAAAATATACGCAGGCTCGCCGTCTAAGGAATCAAAGTCAACACCATTTTTACTAATTCCTAAACTGGCCGTGAGCTTATCCACGCCTTCAAACTTGGCGTGAGGAATGGCAACACCTTGACCGATCGCGGTTGAGCCTAACTGCTCACGCGCTATGATCACATCAAAAATCTTATTCTTATTTTTTTTATCAATCGCTTCGCCTTCAGCCAGAAGCCCGATGAGCTCTTGAATGACTTCTTTTTTGCTTGTTCCCTGCAAGTCAACCGTAATAGCCTTTTTGCATAAAAAATCAGCTAATTTCATCACAACCTCCTTAAAATCAAAAAACATTTCCTAAAGTTTTTCTTTAGGTTGGGTTATTATATTCAAACAAGCGGCGGACGGGGCTTGAACCCGTGACATCCACCTTGGCAAGGTGGCATTCTACCACTGAATTACCGCCGCAAACATATACATCGCTTTGATAATTATGGGCGGAAGAGGACTTGAACCTCCATGGGTTGCCCCACTAGTTCCTAAGACTAGCGCGTATACCAATTCCGCCATCCGCCCTTATCCACCGTTAAAAACGATGATCCATTCTTATTGAAAGAGGGCGAGGGACTTACGCCCTCACCCAAATGGTGACCCACCCGCGACTCGAACGCGGTACACCAGCCTTAAAAGGGCTGTGCTCTACCAGATGAGCTAGTGGGTCAAAATTTCAAAGAACTGACAATTTATACGCCGTAATCAACAAGTTCTTTATTTTTAGAAGCCAAAATATCTTCGACTTCTTTAATATATTTGTCCGTTATTTTCTGAATCGCTTCTTGTCCGCCGAAGCTCTCATCTTTGGAGGCCTGCTTGTCCTGCTCCATCTTTTTGATCTTTTCGTTTCCTTCACGGCGAATCGAGCGTAATGACACACGCCCTTTTTCTGCCATGTCATGAACAACTTTTTTTAATTCTTCTCGACGCTCTTTAGACAACTGCGGAACGCTCAAACGGAGAACCTTGCCGTCGTTCGATGGCATGATCCCAAGCTTTGAATTATTAATCGCCTGCTCAATCAAAACAATCGCGGATACATCCCAAGGCTGAATCATAACGGTGCGCGCATCAGGAACAGAAATAGAAGCAATTTGTTTAATCATCGTTGGTGTCCCGTAATAGTCGACATGGAGCCCTTCAATCAAGCCTGGATGAGCTCGTCCTGTTCGCACTTCAGAGAATTCTCGCGCCACAGACTCAATCGCCTTCTTCATCTTTGTTTCCGTCTCTCGAACGACATCTTTTGCGGCCATACCCACCCCCAAGTTATTTAACAGTTGTCCCGATAGCTTCTCCCAAAACAACTCTTTTGATATTCCCTGCCGTCGTTAAATCAAAAACAACGATCGGTAAGTTATTATCCATACACATGCTGATCGCGGTTGCGTCCATCACTTTTAAATGCTTATTTAAGACATCAATGAATTGCAGGTCGGAAAACTTTTTCGCGGTTTTATCTTTCACCGGATCCGCGGAATACACCCCATCAACTTTGGTTGCTTTTAAAATGACTTCCGCGCCAATTTCCTTCGCACGAAGGGCAGCGGCGGTGTCTGTCGTAAAATACGGGTTCCCTGTTCCCGCAACGAAAATCACAACACGTTTCTTTTCCAAGTGGCGCATGGCACGTCGCCGGATATAAGGCTCAGCCACGGCATGCATATCAATAGCAGTCATTACACGTGTTTCAACGCCAATCTGCTCTAAGGCATTCTGAAGGGCTAACCCGTTCAAAACCGTCGCGAGCATCCCCATATAATCGGCAACTGAGCGATCAAGGCCAAAGCGCGCTGACTCGAGCTGTCCGCGAAAAATGTTTCCTCCACCGACAACCAAGGCGACATCGACCCCTGCTTCCCAAACCTCTTTGACTTGCAACGCAATTGATGCGCAAACCTCGGCATCAATGCCATGACCTTGTTTGCCTTGCATGGCTTCGCCGCTTAATTTTAAAAGAATACGTTTGTAAATGGGTGTTTTATTCAACGTCGCCAACCTTGAATCTTTTAAAACGGCCAACAAACATATTTTCGCCAATTTTAGCAACTAACGAATTCAGATAATCTTGGATCGTCAGCTTTGGATCTTTAACAAAGGACTGTTCCATGAGGCATTTCTCTTTAAAGAATGCTTCCCTGTCCGGATAGCCCTGGAGAGCTTCTTCAGGAACATCTTCTCTTCGAATATATTGTGGAGCCATAGCCGCAATATGCATGGCCACATCTTTTGAGAATTGACAAAAATCACTATTTTTTGCAACAAAATCTGTTTCGGCATTCACTTCAACCAAAACTCCGATCTTTGACCCCAAATGAACATACGCTTCAATGCGGCCTTCTTTTGCCGTGCGGCTTCCCTTTTTGGCGGCAAGCTCAAGCCCGCGCTTTCTTAAAAGTTCTTTGGCCTTATCAAAATTTCCGCCTGTTTCTTCTAATGCTTTTTTACACTCAATAACTCCGCACGATGTCATATCGCGAAGCTCTTTAATGGCATCAACGCTCGCTCCCATGATCAATCCTTTCATCAATGACTAAATTTTTGTCTAAAAAATATTCTGCTGAATACCAACGAAAACTACTTATCCCCATCAGCGTCTTTATCTTTTTTCTCTGCCATAATACTCGTCATATAACCTTTACGACCTTCAACAATACTATCGGTAATAATAGAAAGAATAAGGCGAATCGATTTTAAGGCATCATCGTTACCGGGAATGGGATAATCAACCATGTCCGGATTGCAATTCGTATCAACAATACCCACGACAGGAATACCTAGTTTTTTCGCCTCCTGCACGGCAATTTCTTCTTTTTTAGGATCAATAACGAAGACCGCCTGCGGAAGTTGTTTCATATCGCGGATCCCACTTAAACTGCGATCAAGCTTCACGCGCTCTTTTTGGAGCAAAGAAATTTCTTTTTTGGTGAGTTTTGAGGCAACCCCGTTCTCAAGGATACGCTCGATATTGAACAATTTCTCCAAAGACTTTCTGGATGTTTCGAAATTGGTGAGCAAGCCACCCGGCCAGCGATAATTCATATAGAACATGTCTGATCGCTTGGCTTCTTGTCCCACGATCTCCTGAGCTTGTTTTTTTGTTCCTACAAAAAGAATGCGGCCTCCCTTGGCAGCAATCGTATGCAAGAAATCACGAGCTTGGTTCAGGCATTCCGCTGTTTTTTCCAGATCAATGATATAGATGTTACTTCGAGCCCCAAAAATAAATGGCTTCATTTTAGGGTTCCAGCGCTTAGTTTGATGTCCAAAGTGAACGCCTGCTTCTAACAGTTTTTTAATTAATTCGTTTGTCATTCTTTCTCCGTTAACCTCCCCTTGATTTTTTTTGATAAAAACACTATTTTAAAAATATAGTACACTATCGGCTTTTTCATTAAAAGCATTAAGGACGCGCGATATAATGACCTTTGCCTCTAGAAAAAGCCTTATATTGACTACCGTATACTTTTTTTATTTGCAAAGGTCAATAGTATACATAATTATTATATTTTATGCAATATTTAATTTCTTGAGTATTTTAAGGCAAAATTACTTAAAATTAGGCCTGGAATTGAGTTTCATAAAGGGTTCTATAAAGCGGACAAGACTTAATAAGCTCTTCATGGGGGCCTGAGCCAACAATTTGACCAGCTTGCAAAACAACAATTTTTTTAGATTTTTTAATGGTAGAAAGCCTGTGCGCGATACAAATAACCGTGCGATCTTTCATCAGCTCATCGATGGCTTCCTGTACATACCGCTCCGATTGAGAATCCAGCTGTGACGTTGCTTCGTCCAAAATAAGAATCGGGGCATTTTTTAAGATCGCTCGCGCAATTGCAATGCGTTGGCGTTCTCCGCCTGAGAGCCGAAACCCGCGATCCCCAATCATCGTATCGTAGCCTTGGGGCATTTTCATAATAAAGTCATGGGCAAAGGCTTTTTGTGCAGCTTGCTCAATGCATTCATCAGAGGCTTCCAAGTGTCCATAGGCAATATTGGCGCGCACTGTGTCATTGAACAAAATCGTTTCCTGCGTCACGATCCCAATTTGCGCTCGTAACGATTTAAATGTTACATCTTTTAAATTAACTCCATCAATAGCAACGGATCCCCGAACAGGGTCATAAAAACGCGGGATAAGATTCACGAGCGACGTCTTCCCTGCGCCTGTAGGCCCGACAATCGCGACAATGTCCTTGGCGCCAATTTCAAGATTAATATTATGCAAAATAACGACATTTTCATCATCGTAATAAAAATCTGCATTCTTGATGCTGATTCTTTCTCTGATTGGTTCTAAATCTTGTGCGTCTAGCTTTTCCACAACAGTTGGCTTGGCATTTAAAACATCATAAACCCGTTCGTTGGCAGCTAAGGCCTGCTGAACAAGGGCGTTGACGTTGCTCAATTTCTTAATGGGGCTCAACATAGACAACAGGGATCCAAAAAATAAGCCAAAAACACCAAATGAAACTTGGCCAGAAATCACTTGCCGCCCAATCCATAGCAAAACACCGACGCCGCAAAGCGCCCCGACGAATTCCGTAATCGGATTGATCCACAGAGTGCGGCGGATGGCTTTCATTTTTAATTTATAAAAATCCTGATTTTGAGCCTTAAAACGATTCGTTTCATAATCTTCCATATTAAAGGCCTTGACCACCCGAACGCCAGAAATGGTTTCGAACAAGAGTGAATTAATGTCTGCCATTTTGTTCTGAGATTTAAACGAGAGGGTCTTTAATTTCCTTCCAATCTGACGCATAGGGATCAGGATGAGCCCGGCGAGAACAAGCGTGATGACAAAAACTTTAGGATAAATAAAAAGAATGATCACGCCGAAAACAAGCAAGCGAAACGATTGATAAAAAAGATCCGTCACTCCGTAAGATACAGCATTTTCAACAACCTGGACGTCATTGGTGATACGCGAGATGAGCTCGCCGGTACGTTTCTTGCTGAAATAATCCAGCGAGAGATTCTGAATGCTTTGATAAAGACGAAAACGCATGTCCCTCATGACGCGCTGAGAAACATCATTCATCAAAAATCCCTGGAGAAAAGCAAAAATACCCTTAATCAGAAAAATAAATAAACATCCAATCGCCACAATCGATAAAAGACGTTCGGAAGGAATGGCATTAACCTGATTCACAAAGTTTGCGAGCCAATGTGGGGCTTGACCCGGCAAGGTAATCTGCCCCTTGCCTAAGATTTTATCAGCCATCGGAATGATCAACGATAGCTGAAATCCATCAAACACAGCGGAAACCAGCATACAGACCGTGGCCCAAACAAGGACCCTGATATGACCTTTAAGAAATTTGAGGAGTTCAAAATAGCTTTTCATTTTTTTCTAAATATTGCAATATTCTAATCTTGGGAAAGCAAAATCGTAGCATGCGGTTTGACTTTTGTCGAGCGATTTGTTATAGTGCTGCCATACTATTTTTTATAAATAATCTTATCTTCCCAGGAAGTCGTCATGGCATCTAAATTAAATATCGCAATCATCGGTGTTGGGCATCTCGGCTCTCGCCACTTAAAAGTTTACAGCGAGATTTCTGACCAAGTAAATATTGCTGGCATTGTCGATCTGCAAGAAGAACACGCGCGCCAGCTTGCTGCACAATATCATGCCCCCTGCATGAAAGATTACAAGGACCTTATCGGAAAGGTTGATGCGGTCAATATCTGCACGCCGACGATATCACACTTTGATGTTGCGGTGTACTTCTTAAAAAATGGTGTTCACACCTTTATTGAAAAACCCATCACAACGACGCTCGATCAAGCGGACAAGCTGATTGCTCTTGCGAAAAAAAACAAATGCCTGATTCAGGTTGGACATATTGAACGCTTTAACTCTGCCTTTGAAGGAATCCATCATTTTGCGAAAAATCCCCGCTTCGTGGAGTGCCATCGCCTTAATCATTTTCCCAATCGATCTCTCGATATTGGCGTTGTCATGGATCTGATGATTCACGATATTGATATTGTCTTAGGTTTAACCAAATCCAAGGTATCCCGCGTTGATGCCGTCGGCGTCCCCGTCCTGACACCGCTTGAAGATATCGCTAACGCCCGCATCACTTTTAAAAATGGCTGTGTTTGCAATTTGACCGCCAGCCGCGTTTCCGATGAAGTCACGCGTAAAATTCGTATCTTTCTTGCCGATGCCTATATTTCCTTAGATTATATTAAACAAGAGGCGTTTATTTATAAAAAGCACGGGGCACTCATCAGTAAGCATGCCTTACCAATCGAAAAAGAAGAACCTTTAAAAAAAGAACTCCTTTCCTTTGTCGATTGTGTCCAAGGCAAAAAGAAACCTCTTGTCTCCGGCGTAGAAGGCCGTGATGCACTAAAGCTAGCCATCGACATCACTCAAAAAATATGGAAAACCAAAAAAAGCATCTGATCATTGTTGCCGGCGAAGCCTCTGGCGATGACCGCGCAGCCGAGCTTATCGCGGAAATAAAAAAACGTGATGCGGCCATTTCATTTTCCGGACTTGGCGGCCAAAAAATGGCGGGACAAGGTGTTACAATCTATTTTGATCTTACCAATGTTGCCGTTGTAGGGTTTGTTGAGGTCATCAAACATTTCACGACAATCAAAAACGCTTTTCATCTCATCCTTAAAAAGATTGACGAGCAAAAACCTGCCGCCGTTATCTTGGTTGATTATCCAGGATTTAATTTGCGTCTTGCTAAAGAACTTAAAAAACGAAATGTAAAAGTAATTTACTACGTGAGCCCACAAGTCTGGGCATGGAACGCCAAACGTATCGATCTGATTAAAGAGGTCGTCGACAAAATGATCGTTTTCTTCAAGTTTGAAGAAACGCTTTATGCCCGCCACGGTTACCACGTTGATCTCGTTGGTCATCCTTTGATTGATCATGTCAAGGTGGCTCTTGAAAAAGATGAATTTCTAAAAAAAATGGGGCTTTCTCCTTGCGGCCGGACAATAGGTCTTCTTCCCGGCTCCCGTGAAAAAGAAGTTCAGAAAATTTTCCCTATTATGCTTGCCACCGCTCAGCATCTGTACCAAAAAAATCCAGAATTCCAATTTTTTGCCTTTAAAGCCCCAACGATTGATATGAAAATCTTTGACCAATATTTAAAAAATTATTCATTTCCTATAAAAATTGTTTGTGAAAAAACCTACGATGGGATTAATGCTTGCGATTTCTGCCTTGTGGCGTCGGGGACAGCAACGCTGGAGACCGCGATTCTTAAAAAACCCATGATTGTTATTTACAAAACTTCCCTCTTGACCTGGGCCTTAGCAAAATGTCTTATTAAAATCCCCAACATTGGACTTGTTAACGTTGTGGCGGGAAAAAAAATTGTCCCTGAATGCGTGCAATTTGATGCCACCGCCGAAAATATTGCCTACCAAACAATTGGCTTGTTAAGTAATGATGAGAAGATGAAAGCCGCTCAACAAGCCTTAGGGGATGTCAAAGACGCCCTCGGCGCTCCGGGAGCCAGTGCACGTGCGGCGCAAAAAGTTCTCACCTATATTAGCGCATAAAACATTATAGTTATAAATATGTAGGCCAATCTAAACGCGAGAGAGAATAAGGCTCTTCATGTGGTTGATGAGCATTTTGGGATCCACAGGCTTTGTAATAAAATCATCCCAGCCCATATTGTATTTTTCCATGAGGGAATCCCGGTAGGCCGTCACCATAATCACAAAGCTGTCCTGCTTGCAATCTTTTAGTTTTTTTTCATGAGCACGGATGGCTTTTAAGACCTGAAATCCGTCCATTTCGGGCATGGTGACATCAAGCAGAATAAAATCAAAAGGGGTTTTTGCTTTGGCAGCCTTTTGATATAAGTCAAGGGCTTCCTGTCCCGTCGCGGCAACGGAACACTGGGCTAAATTCTTAAGGCCATCGAGAAGAATTCTTTGATTTTCTATACTATCTTCAGCCACAAGAACTTTCCACATAATTTCTCCTCAAAGCCCTTGGTCGTTAGTTGTCTATATTATAAGCCTGCGAAAATAAAATGGGAATATTTTTACAAGAAATTATTTTGGATAACCGACGGGCTGGGTCAAAATAATGCGCTGATTGGACTTGAGGTTCATGGCCTTGGCCAAAGCCTCTTTATCAATCCAGCCTAAGACAACGGTTGCTATCCCTTCGGCGGCGCAAAACAGATAAACGTTTTGGCTAATGTAGCCGGTATCTGTAGCGGAATAAAACATGGCAATGTCTTCAGGGCCGCCTAAACGGTCAAGATTCGAAACAAAAATGAGATCAATGGGCGCCTGCTGAACAAACTCCTGAATGCCGGTGGATTTACGGATATCTTCAGACAAAACAAAGTCTAGCGTATGGGTCCCGGCATTGTACAGAAAAAGGCCTTTTTTCATGGCTACATAAATATCAATTTCCTGGGCATTTTTTGCCGAAGGCGCAGTGCGCATGCCTGAATCAGGACGATTAATGCCATTGGCCGCCCACAAAAGATTCGAAATTGTTTGCAGCGATAAATCATCTGTTTTGAATTCACGTGTTGATTTTCTATTTTGCAGCGCTTGAACAAGAGAAATATCGGATGAAAGATTTTGCTTGGGCAATTGAATAGAGGCAGGCGCTTGCTCTCCCTGAGCAAAAAAAGGCAAAGGATAAATAACGATAAAGCAGAGAATGAAAAATGTGAAAAAGGTCTTATAGCGTATCATCTTTATTGATAAACACGAACGTAATCCACTTCCATGCGCTGAGGAAAAATGCTTGTGTCAATGCCAAATCGGCCGCCCCACGACCCTCCCACCGCGACATTCAGCAATAAATAAAAATCTTTAAAAAATGGCCAATAACGCCAATTATTTTTTCGCTGAAAAACAGAAAAATATTTCTGACTATCGACAAAAAAATCAATACGCTTAGGATACCATTCAATGGCATAAACATGAAAGGCTTGTTCAGCATCAGGAACGCTAATCTTCTTTGTTTCAAGATTACCTTTGCGAATATTGTGCTGAAAGGTGTGAACGCTACCATGTACCTGACCAGACATGTAGCCTACATATTCCATGATGTCGATTTCACCGTTATCTGGCCAATAATTCTTTCCATAATTCCATTTTAAAGGCAACATCCAGATCGATGGCCAAACCCCTCGGCCAGAAGGCAGCTTTGCGCAAACCTCAACCCGCCCATAAGTCCATTGTGCTTTATCTTTTGTCGTTAACCGCGCAGATGTATACTGTTGCCGGCCAGAACCATCACGGCGTGCCTCCAGGATAAGTTTGCCGTCCTCAACCCTTGCGTTTTCTAATCTCTCTTTGGTATAGCATTGAGCTTCACGATTCCCCCAGCCTGTGCATCCCTTATCATAACTCCATTTTTTAGGATCCGGCACGCCTGAGTAATCAAACTCATCAGAAAAAACAAGATTCCATTCCTTGGGAGATTCTTCAGCCAATACAGTTAATACCAGAAAATATGATATAAAAAAAACTGTCGACATTGCGACGGATAAAAATCTAAAGTTTCTTTTCATCAGGACACTCTCCTTATGTTGAAGAATCAAAAAAAACATCCATCTGTTTAACTGCACCACTTCGGATATCCTTTGCCAAAGGATGAAAAATGACGTCGCCGGATATTTCTTTCTTTGTCCCTTTATAAAATGTGCAAACAATTTTCTTGATCCTGGCTTTAGGGTCAAATGTATCCAGCCTTTTGGGGTTGTGATAAATAACAAGTGTCGATCCCATAAAATTAAAGGCATAGGTATTTTCACCCAGCTTAATCTCTTCCCAGTGATTATTCTTTGTTAAGAAACGAATGGTTGCCGGCGTCTTTGTGAAGAAATCTTTTGATAAAATGGGTTTCAAGGCAAGGCTAAGATCGCCGCTAGCGTCAACACGAAACGGTTGAGGCCCCATGTTCATCATAAGCCACATATGTAAAAACTCTGCTGTTGACCCGCTTAAACGCGCCACATATCCACGCCCATGGATAGCAGGATCTTCATGGGAGCTGCTTGCAATAAATGATGAATTTTCCAAGATACTGCGCCCATAAAGATCAGGATTCAGAAAAGGAACAAGGGTGTGCGGTAAATTAGTGTAAAATTCCTTATAAAGGCCTCCGCGTAAAAGTTCGATCAAGAATTTATATTCCATATGAATCCAGATGGATTGATTTTCAAGCCACCCGGCAGGAAAAACACGCGCCCGCCCAATTTCAGAGGACTCCTTGGACAAATCAGTATTAACGCGATACATCTTTAATTTCTTGTCAAAAAGAGCGCTTGATCTCACCTGATTGTAAATTTTCTTTATTTTTGCTGGATCTTTCTCAACGCGAAATGCATGAACAAACCCTTCCAAGAATAGCGGAAGCGCATGACGTTTAAAACCTAACGGCACAATAAACGGAACCCCTTGGTCATTAACGAAGTTTGTCTTTTTATAATGCGTAATTTCATGACTAAAATAGGTCGATAAAAATCCCTTCTTATCCACGGCAAGCTTACTGCCCTTGTCTGTCCGCTGAATAATAAGATTTAAGAATTTCTTGATTTGTTCAATGGAAATCTTCTTCTCTTGGCCGCTAATTCCTTTACGGGTTGCCAAGCGATAGGCTTCTTTTAATTGATTGGATTTCTCCCAATAGGAAAGCGAATAGGGTTCATTACGCAGCACATTGATCAGCTTAAGGATAAACTCAAAAAGCTCTTCAAAAATCCCAATCGTTTGATGATCAGAAACTTTCATCGCCTCCAGGGAATCAATTAAAAATAAACAAAGCCTTTTTAACTCTATGGTTTCACAAATAGAAGACCCCAAAAGACCTGGCAGGCCGTTCAAGGCATCATACCAGCTGGGCTTATCGGCCTCCATTTCGATCCCGATGCCGGATGGGTCGAGTGAAGAGACCTTGTTGGCAGCCAGACAAAGACATTTGACCAATAAATGCGTGGCATAAACTTCTCCCTGTCCTCCCTTAATACGAAGCTTGTCGTCTATTCTGGCCTTCAAATCATCTTCAGACATTCTTTCGACAGAATGATATTGGCGCGGCCCACGACTTGTGAGCACATAACGATTTCGCCTGGGAAGGACATAAAACGCATTATGATAAAATGTGAAAACTTTTTGGCCCAAAAGAAGACTTTGAAGCTGTTCGGGAAAAACTTTTAAATAACTTTCAATCAAGTCTAAATTATATGCCCAATGATCGATCCAAAACCCTTCTCCGTGATCAGCAAGCTCGGTGGCTGTGCATAAAGATAAAATTTTCATTAAAAATTCTTTGGGCGTTGTTTTTAATTTAATATCTTTTTCAAAAATGACTTTCAAAACAAGTCCCGGAAAAAATTCTTTTTTCAAAAGATCTTTAACAATAGCACTGTCTTTACTATCAACATATTGTTTGACAAGGCCGTCTATTTTTCGAGGATCCGTAAAATAAAAAGCTGTTCCTCTGACAATCAGCGGATTATAACCATCGGCTTGGATGAGATTAAGAAAATTGATAATGCCGCCTTCGTTCAGATCTCGATTAAACCATATATCATTTCGTCGATTTTGATTTACATCGCGATAGTTGCCATTTCCTTGCGACAAAAATGTTGGGTTGAAGACAAAATAATTATAATCGCGTTCAGGGTCGCCATGCTTGCGGCTAAAGACATTAAAGACCACCGGGCCTTTTTCCGTTTTCAACGAAATGGGCAGCCCCCCGCGCAAGACGTTATCGACAAAGGTTTGTTTGGAATAAAGGTCAAATTCACGCGACGCGCTATGGGTCAAGACATAATTTTGAACTTCATCGAGAATCTCCTGATTGCGGCGCCTTTTATCTTTTAAATATTGGCCGCGGACGCTACGCTTAACAATACAATTAAGTTGCGCCTTGCTATGAATATGGCCAATCAATGACGTCACAATCCGTTTCTCTCCTCGCATAAGAGAAAAATCTGCATGCGCCATGGCCGAAGGCGTTTGATTACGGGTCTTTTGATTTTTCGGGACATGAAAGGCCTTAGCCTCAAGAAATACCTTCGGATAGTTAAAATCTGTTGCCTTGCCAAAAATGCAAGACGGCTGGACAATGGGCTTTAGTAACCTTGCTTTTCCTCCATCCTGGTCAAAAGAAAAATAGAAATTGCCTTCATTGATATTTTCCACATACGGCTTATCAGAAACAATGACTTCTAAATTATAAAAAGGAGCCTTATGTTCAATATTCCTTACCTGGATCCATGCCTCAATCGTACGTGAAATATCTTTTAAAAGCCGATCATTAAATCCGTAAGGGATAATAGCGGGCATTCCGTCAATGAGCTCGATTGCATAGGTATGCCTTGATTTATTCTTAATCGTGACTTGACGAATAAGCGCCGCATACTGTTCCTCGGGAAGTGTTGAATAGTTGACTTCAACAGAAAGCCCCAAAGTTTCATTGAATTCTTCAATGGTCAAATCATGAGAAGAAATGGCCATTTTCTGAGAAACTTTATATTTTTTACTCTGCAGATTATCCTGAAATGGCTCATAGTAAATAATATCTTTACCTTTTTTGATCTTGAGAAAGGTACGAAATCCATGAAGGGACGTATAACGATAAGCTTTGTTGGCAGGTTGAAACTCCATGATGGCTTTATCTTTACTCTCAATGCCGAAACTGGAAATACATTGGCCGCGATTCACATAAAAAACCCACATCGGGATTCCCCAAACGCCTCCGATCCCTGAAAAGAAATTTGTAAAGATCTTTGCATTATTATAATCATTAATGACAAAA
>Ga0172371_10005579_pt1 | contig 18608 bp, 17 predicted proteins | sample Lak12m_FD_114543 | JGI IMG/M metagenome (GOLD analysis project Ga0172371, IMG submission 114543) | Freshwater microbial communities from Kabuno Bay, South-Kivu, Congo - kab_022012_12m | ecosystem: Environmental > Aquatic > Freshwater > Lake | place: Democratic Republic of the Congo: South-Kivu...
GAGCAGCATCAATCCGGCGCGTAATGCTGCGAAAGCGCCAACCTTCATTTCAACTCCCGCCAGCAGCATGGATACAGCAGTCGGTGCAGCTACGTGTCCATCCGGTGCCCAGCTGTGGAAGGGGAACAAACCTCCGAGTATTCCGAAACCGATAAAGATGAAGGGGAACCATAAGCGTTGAAATTCAAGCCCGAATCCAGCCTTTTCAAGAGCAAGAAGGTCAAACGTATGTAGACCAGATTGGAAATAGACTGCCAAAACTCCTACCAATGCCACAACAGACCCAAGGAAGAGATACAGCGTCAACTTCATGCCGCCATACTCTTTTGTTTTCGGTGATCCCCACATCACGATCATCAGGTATTTTGGGAACACTGCCAATTCAAAGAAGAAAAAAAGCAGGAATAAGTCAAGCGAAGCAAATACGCCAAAAACGCTGGCAGCCAGGAACATCAGGAAGGAAAAATACTCCCTCGCCCGCTCACTGGTTTGCCAGGTCACCAGCACGCCTGCCAGCACAACAATCCCCGCCATCAGTTCCAACACAACGCTGATGCCATCAACGCCCACGTGATATGAAATTCCCAATTCAGGGAGCCAGTTCATCTTCTCGATGAATTGATACCCGGCAGTCACACGGTCATAGCCAAAGAATAATCCTGTGGAAATAACAAAAGTGATTATCGCGGATGCCAGGCTAATCCATCGGATCAGTCCAAGTTTTTTTGCCGGTATTGCCAGCAACACGATCCCGGTCACTAAGGGGAGGAGAATTAAGAGTCCGAGCCAGGGAATCTGCATCATGCTCCTCACATCCATGCCATCACTGCCCGATTGATAACCTCGAGAATCCAGGAAGGCCAAATGCCAATCGAGAGGATAAATAGAATCAGTGGAACGACTACCAGGATCTCCCGCAGGGAAATCTCAGAGATCTTTCCAGCCCACGTTTCATTCAAGGGTCCATGCAATACCAGTTTGATTGCTTTTAAGACATACACACCGGTAAACAACAACCCAAGCATGCTGATCGCTGTATATGAAGTCAGGATCGGCCAGGTTCCCCGCACGATCATGAATTCCGACACAAATCCGTTCAAGCCCGGCAGCCCCAGCGACGCCATTGACATCAACATCAGGATCGAACCATAAACCGGAATGATGGCAAACAATCCGCCAAAATCCTCAAGCAGGCGAGTATGGGCGCGGTCATAAAGAACGCCGACAAGGAAGAACATGCCCGCCGCGGTGAGCCCATGATTGAACATTTGCAGTACCGCACCATTCACCGCGATAGTCGCGCTCTGGCGTAACCCTTCATCTGCTGTGCCACCCACATAGGCTGCCGCCGCGATACCCAGCACTACAAATCCCATATGGTTGATCGAGGAATAGGCTACCAGGCGTTTGAAATCCTTTTGCCCGGTTGCCGAAAATGCACCAAATACGATCGCAGCCACTGCCAGCACAGCCAGCCATGATGCAAATTTTTGCGATTCAACCGGGAATAAAGGCAGCACCAGGCGGATGAATCCATACGCGCCTAATTTCAACAACACTCCTGCCAGAATCATTGACCCTGCGGTGGGAGCTTCAGTGTGAGCATCAGGAAGCCAGGTGTGGAAAGGCCATACCGGCACCTTGATGGCAAACGCGATCACGAATGCCCAAAATGCAATTGTCTTCACGGTTTCGAGAGGGAGTCCAAAGAGCGTCCCTGACGCTGTGGAAATCATCGGCCATGTTTGCAGGATGGTTACCAGGTCAAAGGTACCGCTGATCAATCCGATCATCTGGATAGCCAGCAGCAATCCGAGTGATCCACCCATCGTGAACAAGATGAACTTGAGGGATGCGTAATTGCGTTTTTCCCCACCCCACTGGTTGATGAGGAAGTACATCGGTACCAGCCCGATTTCCCAGAACACGAAAAACAGCAGCAAATCGAGGCTTACAAATACGCCCAGCATCCCGGTTTCCAGCATCAGGAACAGGATCATGAAAGCTTTGACATGATTCTTGATATTGAAAGCCGTGAGGATTGCCAGGGGAGTGAGAAGTGTGGTCAGCAGCACCATTACCAGTGAGATGCCATCAACGCCAAAATGCAGTGAGGAATGGATCGCGTCAAACCAGCTCAATTGAACCTGGAATTGAAATACCTGTGAGGAAGTGCGGTCGAAGGTAAACCAGGACCATGCAGTCAGCGCCAGGGGGATGAGGCTGATGAAAAGGGCAGACCAGCGCAGCAGGTGAATTCGTTTTGCCGGCAGGGCAAGCATGATCATCCCGCCAAGCAGTGGAACAAATGTGATTAGTAGTAGAACGCTATTGTTAAAATCCATCTTGTCCCTGTTAAAAAGCGGCAGCCAGGTAGATCACGATCATCCCAGTGATCACCAGCAGCAGCACCGCCAATCCCATGTAATGTTGAACTTTGCCATTTTGCAGCCGGCTGAATAGCTTGCCTGATTTCTTGGTGCCAGTGGCAATGCCATCACCGGCGCCGTTCACGACTGGTAGGTCTAAGCCAAAACGCAGAATTTTTCCCAGCCATAAACCAATACGCGCAATTCCATGAAGAATCCCGTCGATGAGCTTCTTATCAATGAACTCATAGGATACTTTTTCAGCAAACCAGTATGCCGGACGGATGAATGCGAGACTGTAAAACTCGTCGATCCAGTACTTGTTTTGCAGCAGCGAATAAACCGGTCCAAGTCCCAATCTGAGTGGATCAACCTGGTTCGCTTCTTTATACCGCCTGTAGATCAGCCAACCGATCAACAACCCGCCCAGTGATACTCCCAGGGAGGTCATGAGCGGAATCAGTGAATGACCCGCCGCTTCTCCCTTAAAAGGCAGCATTGAGTCGAGAAAACCCTGTAGCCAGCCGCTGCTGATTTTGCCTAGCAGCGGAAACTCTTGCGGGATGCCAACCCAGCCCGCGCAAATTGCAAAGAAAGCAAGCACAGCCAGCGGCACAGTCATCACCGTTTTGTTTTCACTGGCATGGCTGGCAGATTCTGTACGCGGTACACTAAGAAATACCATCGTCAATTGTCGTGCGGTGTAAATTGCTGTCAGCAATGCTGAAATTGCCAGCACTACAAAAATCGCCATGTGCGCTGAATTGAATGCGCCGCTCAGGATTTCATCCTTTGACCAGAATCCAGCTGTGATCAGCGGGAAGCCGGATAAAGCCAATCCGCCAACGACGAAGGTCCAAAAAGTGACTGGCATCTTCTTGCCTAAACCACCCATATTCCGCATATCCTGGGCATCGATGTGTTCTCCGATATGCAAACTCCCATGCTCCATCCCGTGAATGACGGATCCAGACCCGAGGAAAAGCAGTGCTTTAAAGAATGCGTGGGTAAAAAGATGAAAGGCAGCGGCTGTATACGCGCCAATTCCGATGGCAGCGACCATATAGCCAAGCTGCGAAATGGTCGAATAAGCCAGCACACGTTTAATATCGTTTTGTGCGATCGCGATCGATGCTGCGAACAACGCAGTGAACGCACCGATCACAGCAACCACAGTCATCGTAGGTGTAAGCGCTTCCCCGGGTTGCCATCCAGCGGAAATGAGCGGGAAGAACCGTAGAGAGAGATAGACACCCGCAGAGACCATTGTTGCTGCATGGATCATTGCCGAAACCGGCGTGGGACCTTCCATGGCATCCGGCAGCCAGACGTGCAGCGGGAACTGAGCTGATTTTCCGACTGTCCCGATGAATACGAGTAACCCAATCAACCCTGCCCATGAAAGCCCGAACACTGGTGAGATAGTTTCGGTCAGTCCTTTCATTATTAGAGGGTTGGAAAAGATTTCATGGAAATTAAGTGTGCCAGTGATCGAATACAGGCCAGCAATGCCCAGCAGCATGAAAACATCCCCAATGCGAGTGGTAATGAATGCCTTAACTGCTGCTTTTCGTACAGAATCTTTGGCATACCAGAATCCGATAAGGAGATAGGAACACAATCCCATTACTTCCCAGCCGATGTAAAGCGTCAGCAGGTTGTCGCTCACCACCAGCATATACATGGCAAACGCAAAGAGGCTAATGAGTGCAAAAAACCGTGAATACATCGGTTCAATTGAAGGTACCCGATGCGAGTGACCATGCTCGGAGATTACTGCCCCCTGCGGAGGGAGTCCAGGGTGGTCGTTATCCCCTTTCGGTTGCCCGTAGTTGTGATACCCAACACTGTAGATGAAGATCATCAGGATCGTCCAGGCGACAAAGAAAAGAGTGATCGCCGATAGGGGATCCACAGCCGTTCCGATCTTCAGCCAGGTATTGCCGGTGGGAAGCCAATTGAGCGAGCTGCCGATTGGGTTTTTCGCCAGTGCGCTTGTGCCGATAGCCTTGATGAATACCACCATCGCACCGATAAACGATAATCCCGCTCCTCCTAATGCCGTCCAATGACTTGCTTTTTTTGATTTATTGATCAGAAGAACGATCAAAGCAAATGCCAGCAGGGGCGGAACTGGCAGCAGCCAAATAATTAATGGATAGTTGAACGTATTCAATCCATCAGCCTTTCAACTCGTTGATTTCATTCGCCACGATTGTGTTTTTACGGCGGTACGCCGAAATGATCATCGCCAGTCCAACCGCCGCTTCGGCAGCAGCCACCACAAACACAACGATCACGAACATTTGCCCGCGGTGATCGCCACTATTGGCATACAGATAACGCCAAAACGCCAACAGGTTGATATTGGCAGCATTCAGGATCAACTCGATACCCATGAGGATACCAATCGAATTCTTGCGGATGAGGACAGCCAGTAATCCGATCAGGAATAACAAGCCGGAAAGGATGAGATACCAGGAGAGCGGGATCATTTTTTCCCCTCTTTCCTCTGGAATGCAATATAAATGGCTCCCACCAGGGCAGCCAGCAGCAGGATCGAGGTAACTTCAAATGGCAACGCGAACCTTTCCGGGTCGATCAATGCCATCCCCAGCTCGCCAATGTCGTAATGTTCTGCCATCAAAGCAGTTGGGAATGTGCCAAGTACTTCCCAGCTGCGAAATGCCAGGAACCCGCCGATTGCAGTCAGATTGACAATCAGTAACGAAATGACCCAGGTCTTGTTCACCTGTGACCCGGTATCTTCCATTGCCTTACGCGTGAGCATCACCGAGAAAATGATGAGTATGGCAATAGCACCCACATAAACCAGCACCTGCACCACGGCAAAAAAGCTAGCTTCCAGCAGCGCAAAAATAACCGCCACCCCCAGCAGTGCTAGCACAAACCACAAAGCTGAATGCATCATTTTGCGGGTGATCACGGTCATCAACGCGGAAACCAGGATCACCACCGCAGTGATAATAAAAAAGAATTGCTGAGGACTCATGAAGCAACCTCTTCTTTTGGAGCCTGTTTCTTTTCACCCACAGCTACCGGGCGCGGTCCGCTGACCACAGGACGTGGAATGCGAACCATGTAACTGGACATCGCCCAATTCGCGATCAGCCATAAAACAACATTCACTGCCAGTAATCCACCAATCCGTAAAAGGTTCTCTCCCGCCGGTAGCACTTTGTTTACCACTGCCGTGGTCATGAAGGTGAATAAAGCCAGCGGCGTGAGGAATTTCCAGTTCAGGTTCATCATTTGATCAATGCGGAAACGCGGCAGAGAGAAGCGCAGTGCCAGCATCACAAAGTAAACCAGGGCTGTCTTAATCAGCAGATAGATGAATCCCAGGATCGGAATGTTGGTTGCTCCCGGGCCCTGCCATCCGCCAAGGAACAAGGTTGCGAATATCAGGGCAGAAGTAAATGCGTGCAAAAAATCTGCCACGAAAAAGAATCCGAATTTCAAACCGGAGTATTCAATGTTATATCCCGCCACCAACTCTGAATCCGCTTCTATCAGGTCGAAAGGCGCGCGCCCATTCTCAGCGATCAGGGAGGTGAAAAAGATCATTCCAGCCACAGGGGCTAAAACAATGAACGGGATTTTCTGGGCTGCCACGATATCGTTCATCCCCATTGAACCAGTGAGCATCACCGGAATCAGCAATACGATGACCATTGGCACTTCATAGCTCAACAGCTGGGCAACTGCGCGAAAAGCTCCCAAAAGCGCATACTTGTTGTTGGAACCAAATCCCGCCAGGATGATGGCGACCTCACCCAAACCACCCACCGCGATGAGGAATAACAACCCAACTCCGATGTTGCTGCCAAAAACTGTTTTAGAAAATGGCAACACCGCCCACACGCACAGCACCGCAGCCACCGCCAATACCGGAGCCAGGTTGTAAGGTACCTTATCCGCCCCAACAGGGGTGATGAATTCCTTGGTGAAGATCTTAAGCATGTCCGCGATGGTCTGGAATATCCCCCACGGTCCCACGCGGTTAGGTCCCGGGCGATCCTGGAAGCGACCGCCGATCTTGCGTTCAGCCCAAATAAGCATGGTAGTAAAGACCATCGCCCCGACAGTTAAGAGCAATGCCCCAAGGACATAAAGAATGACCGTCACAATTTCGGAAGGCCAGCCCCAGCTGGTCATAGTCCGGGTCAGCCAGGTGATGATGAATGGGATTGGATCAGCAATGAATGACATCAGGTTCTCCGGTAAATTTTACGCCCACTCAAGGACACCTTTCCGCCATACATACCAGAGGCCACCAGTAAGGATCAAAACAAAAAGCACTGCTTCCAGAGTGCCAAACAGACTTACCCTGTTGTACGCCACCGCCCAAGGGTACAGTAAAACTGTTTCGACATCGAAAATCAGGAAAACAAGCCCATAGATGTAATACTGAACCTTGAACTGGATCCAGGAGGATCCAACGGTTTCCATGCCGCATTCATAAGTGGAATTTTTTATAGTATTTGGTTTTTTGGGCGATAGTAACCCTGCAATGATGAGCGCGAGTGCAGGCACTGCCAGGGCAAGCATTAAGAATATCCCGAGGTACAACCATTCATGTGCCATGCTCAACTCCATAACAATAAAGACGTTTGCAGACAAATTTTATCATATCTGACCGAATCCCCCGATGATAAAAATCAAGTACGCCTTGACCGAAACCAGGTCACACCAGCCAGTATCAGGCAGAGGAGTATTATCTCGCCCAATACCCAACGGGCAAAACGATATCTCATTCCGAGGATCGCTTTTACATCGAACTCCATATCCCTCGACAGGATCAATTCCGGCCCCGCCGCGCTGATGCGGAAACACCACAGGGTTGCTTTCATATGTTCAACACTGTGCGCCACCACTTTCCAATTGAATTTCCCCGCTCCGCTTTGTGAGACATTGGCGACGTATTCAGCTTCGGGGTCTTTCTCAAGCAGGGTGGTCTGCAGGTCCGCTTTGATCTTCTCGCGGGCAGCAGTAGCTTCTCCCTCGTTGCTCTCGAGAGCGATTGTCAGCGTCAGTTCTGCCTTATCGCCCAGGCGCAGGAACTGAGGGCTGGTCACCGTCATCACCCCCGATAAGCCGTCGTCAAGAACAATGGGTAACTCAACATTGTTCGCTGGGATTGGCAGCGAGATCAAGATCAACAGCCCCCCACTCAAAAGAGCTGCTGCCAGCAAGATTAGGATTATCTTTTTCATTTCTTTGATTATAGGATTAAAAAAACTCACCGGGGTGTTTTCCGGTAAGTTGCTAACAAACTGATCACTTTGCCATGATCACTTCAACATGGCTGCCATCTTTTTTGTCGTCCACTGTGATGTGGAAAGGTTCTCCCTGCTTCAATGTTTTCTCGATCTCATCCAGCATTTCTGAGATTCCTTTATCACGTACTTCTTCCGGCATGGAAGATCCAAAAGTTTTGAATACCCAGCGTGCCAGCCCAAACGGGATGGGTATGCTGAGAACAATGTTCACATCCTTTCCCTCTTCCTTGCTGTGGATGCGCACATGCAGCCAGGGGGATTCCAACAGGATCCAGCCGCCAACCATGATCAGAACACCCAACACCAGTGGAATCCACGAGAGCCAGAAACCCCAGCCAAAACCCTTGTTCTGGTATCCCTGGTACACCCAGAATGCTGAAAACGCCGTCAAAACCGCGCCGCCGAGAAGGATCATGCTCCAGGCTGCCTTCCAGCAGCCCGATACCCTGGGGGTTTCTTCTGGCTTCTCATCCTGATCAAACTGTTCACGGACAATTTCGGGTTCTACCGCTGCTTTCCCTGCGCCATCCAAGATCCCCAGAAGGTCAGACCCTTCTTCCACGGAGAGGCTGCCATCCTCAACTTTTTTTAAGATCTCGAGTTTGCTTTCATCTTTTGTCATCGGAAATCCCTTTAGTGGTCAAGTGCGTTTAGAAGTTTTTCTGCTTCTTCCACGCTGATCTTCTTCTCCTGCAGCATTCGCAGCACGATCATGCGCTCTTCATCTGTTGCCCTGGCTGGTTTGGCAGCAGCGGGGATATCCGAGTCGCCAAAACTGAAGCCGATTACCTTGCGTTTGCGCCCAACCGGCACGCCGCGCTCCTCGAGATGACGCATCGCGCGGTTCACTTTTTCTTCTGCCATCTGCCCAGCCCGGTTGGCATGCTCGGTGGCCAGGCGCACCGTCTCGGATACGGATTTCAATCCTTCACGGAGGGATTGTTCAAGCTCAATGCCAAAATTCTGCCAGTGCTCATCCATCGAATCCAGGTCATCATCAAACTCCCAGGAGCCTTCTTCCCGATCCGTAACTTCCAGGTCTCCGCCTGCGGTAAGTTTCAAAGTAGCTCCACCCTCTCCTAATGGAAGAGATGCACTGCGGTCCTCATTCTCGAAATCCTGCCCCCCGGCATGCACGCTGATATCCTCCCCGCCTGAGGTCATGTCCAGCATGCCGCTGGCAGTGGCAGGCACCTGCACATTCAGATCTCCTCCCGCCACCGCTTTCACTTCGGGAAGTTTGGGTTCAATAAATTTCAAATAGAGGTCTCCCCCTGCGTTCACCTGCACCAGGCTGGTGGGTCCATGCACCCGGGCGTCTCCACCTATCGCAGAGGCAATGATCGACCCGGTTACCTCAGCCAGCAGGTCGCCACCGATGCGGTTGAGTTCCACAGAGCCTGCTGCCTGGCGGATGACACAGTCGCCGCCAACGTTTTCCACTGATGCACCGTCCACCATATCCAGGTGAAGGTCACCACTGATGCGGCCAATAACCAGCCGTCGCGACAGGTTCTTGATCGACGCATCACCGCTGGCTTTTTCAACAGTCACCGTCACGCCATAAGGCAGAATCACCCGGCAATCGGAATCTGCAGACAGGCTGAAAATGCCGCTTTCTTCTTTCATCCTCAACCCCGCGCCATTATCCACAATGACCACCATCGTTGAGGCTTCAATCCCTTCGATCGATATATCGGCGTTGCAGCGAACTGATAAGCGCCCATCCGGCTTCATTGGAAATGAGGTTTGCTTCATACTATCCTCCTGATTACAATGTTCTTAGTATTATTTAAATATTTCTAAATAATAATAGCAACAATATCAACTATTGTCAATAGGAATTTGATTATATTAAATAATTACTTAATTATCTTTGATTTTTTGTATTTTAAGGTCAGAAAACCAAAAAATTCCACCAATTGCTTGATTTCCCTTGTATTGAAATCTATATACTGTATAATTAAAGAATAATTTATATCAAGGAGAATGAAATGAAACTAACCCCCCCGAAAGCCGTAACGTTCTGGTTCGCTATATTCCTTGGCGTATTAGGAATGCTAGTTGCACTTTTAAACTTCTTTGGATTAGCTGAATATGGTTTGTATATTGTCGTAGTCGCTTTTGTTTTGCTGGCCCTGGGAAACCTTCTCAAAGGTCTGTAGAATTCACGGAAACTGATTACTCCCCGCTTTTCGGCGGGGAGTTTTTTTATTTCCTGCGTTTGAACAACACCATCCCCACTGCCAGTGGCAGCAAAACAACGCTGCCGCAAACTTCGATGGAGCGTTTACTGTTTGCCGGCGTTGGGGAGGGCATGAGGGTTGGAGATTGTGTGGCTGCAAGCGTTGGTACGTTTGTGGATAAGGGTTCGGGGGTGGGTGCAGCTGGCGTGACCGTCCCGATTTTGGCGCCAATCTGCGTGGCGGTGGGCGCGGGGGTGGCCGTCAGCCACGGGAAGGTATAGCTTTCGCCCACCTTGACCATGCCATCGCCGGCGTACCAGGTATCCTGCTCCGCAATCGCCAGCACAATGGCATCTTGCGGTGCTAGTTTGAGCGCGGTATCCAGTTCGTTGAGTCCGCGGATCATTTCGGAAGTCGTGCTCGTCCCTTCAAATCCGGCAAAATAGGCGTGGTAGATCAGCAGGTCAGCAAACCCGGCATGCCATTGTGCGTCTATCGGCTTAAGTGCCACCGCCTTCTCGTATGCCGCCAGGCTGAGTTGATAAAGTTGCATGGCGCCGTTATCGCCGCTGATATTGCCAAAGCGGAATCCCTTGCCGCGGCTGCTGAACGCAAATGACTTGTAAAGTTTTCCCAGCATCCCCCAACGTTCACCATCATTGGGGGTCTTCACCAACTGGGCTTCCAATTCGCGAGTCTTTTTCCACAGCGAAGGCATCACAACTGTGATCTCGAAATTATTGCCGCGGTCCGGCTCGAAGTCCGTCCATGTCCACTTGAGCTCTGACGCGCTCAGCCGGTGATCTTCCACCAGGTTAGGCTCATCGGCGCGGTAACTGGGCAGCACGTTCAACTCGCTCACCTCGTATGGGAAGCGCACGATGAGAGTGCCGCTGCCGATCGTCCCGTTCCAGCCGGCACCGGTGGAGAAGACATAACTGAAGAGCGAGAACGGGCTCTCACCGCCAGCCTCCAGCGTATAGCTCACCTGGATGATCACGTCCTTTGCCGGCGGGAAAGCGGCATCGAACTCGACCCACGGTACCGTGCCGAAATCGTAATAAGGATCGCTGCCGGTGATTTCCCTTACTGCAGCAGCCTTGCCGTCAACCTTCACCTTGAAATCGTTGATGCGCGCGTTACTACTGCGTTCATCCGCCACGCCCAATGGGAAGCGCACCGCCATCTTTTCCTCGCTGCTGCCCAGGTTGCGCATGGTAAAACTGGCGGTAACCAGCGCCTGCCCCAGGCTGCCGCTCGGGACCATTGACAGGATGTCCATCGTCACCGTTTCGGAAATCATTTGTACCTGGGTGGTTTCCGCCCCCGGCTGCGGGTTGCTGCCCGGCGGCTGCTCCGGCGGGGCGATATCCGCGTGCGCTGCGGATGGCATAGCAGCGAGCAGGGAGAACACGATCACCAGTACCGCGATTGCGCGCATAGTTCCTCCAGTTGTTATTTTTCATTATAGCAGCCGATATCAACCTGAATAGCCGAGGAAATCCAAGTTTTCTTATTATTGAAATGATTTCCAAAACTGAAACCTTTCATCGAGAGGCAATATAATATACTTAATATTTATTAAGTTTAGAAATTAGAACGGAGTTTCAAATGTTCATATTGGGTATATTGGCAATTTGCCAGATCTTGTTCTTTCCAGGATTAATCTTCAAATCCATATGTAAACCTGACGGTCAGTTCTTCTACCAGGTAAGTGTGGTGGTTGGCATCAGCATGTTATTCAACGCCACGCTGATTTATCCCATGGTTCTCCTTCACATTTATACCCGGGCAATATTCTTGGTTCTCATCGCCATCGAATTTGTCGCACTTCTTTGGCTAAACCGAGGATTGCTGCGGGTCAGTTTGCAAACAGTTGGAGACGGGTTGAAATCATATGCTAAAAATCAATTGCTCGCCCTTTACCAAATTTTTTCCTCAGGGAGTTTCTCGAGTTTCACCCGAAGTCTCCGATCCATTTTGATTGGCTTATTAATCATTCTTTCACTTAGCCTCATCTACTGGTTTTTCCGGAAGATTCCCAATAACATCGGCTCGGTATTTAATGTCTGGGACGCGGTTGTTTCATGGAATCATTGGGCACAGGTATGGGCGCTTAATCAGGTCCCGGAAGTTTATCTCACTTATCCTCAACTTTTACCTCTGAACTTATCTATCACGTATTTACTCACCGGGAATAACGATATCTCTTTGTTCGCAAAAGCGATTATGCCGATCTTTGCCCTGCTGACTGTACTTATGGTATTTGAAATGGGCTTGAAAGAAAAGAGATACGGGCTTTTCGCCGCTGTGATTTTCATCTACCTGCTTTACAAAAAGTATCTTGGTGAAATTATCGCTGATGGATATGCTGATGTCCCCGTCGCATTTTTTGCCTTAACAGCTCTTATTCCTTATTTATCCGATGAAAAATTGATTGGAAATAAAAAAACCTGTTTTTAAGTCTGCTGGTTGCCGCTGGCGCTGCCTTGACTAAGCAAGTTGGTCTTCTCGTGCTTTTCTTTTTACCGTTAGCCGCATTCATCACCAGGTTGAAAAAAAATAAGAAACAATTTATTCAACTGTTGTCCTGTTTTGGGATAGCCTTGCTTCTTACCTTGCCCTGGTATCTGCCCATGGGGCTCAATGTCCTTAAAGATTTCTCGAAGTCCGGCATTGGGCAGTACATTGCGATTTCATCTGCTGTCCAGGGCAATACATCAACAATCCTGCGCTTTGCCAGTGCCTTCGTGAACCTTGGCAAGTACCTGGTTTTTTTCATCTTCCTCGCGCCAGCCTGCATTTTGGTGAACCGCCGTTACCGGGTTTTCATCCTGTTATTCCTGGTCCCCTTTTCCATCCTGTGGGGAGTAATCTCAAGTTACGATGAGCGCAATCTATCTATCGTTTTTGTTGGGGTTTCTCTGGTAGCCGGACTTGGTTTTGAAAGCATCATGGAATATGTCTTTAAAATTGTTGACAGGATTCGTGTTTACCGATTAAGTTCGGTTTTCCTCTTCTTGTTGGTCTTTGCCCCTATTGTGTTTTTTGCACTTCGGTTGACTGACCAGAAATTGGTTTCTACCTGGGAATTGGCACAGAACAACATTTTTTCCAGTGAAATCAATGAACAAGTAAGAGCTTTGGATTGGACCAATCCATTGTGTAAACGCGTGCTCACCAATTACCCTGTATCGTATTTGCCCGGCTTAAAAGACGCGCAATTGAATACCTATTTCTCTGATTATGGAGATTATTTAGCGCAAATCAAAGAACCAGATGTTTGCTGGATGCTTGTACCGAATTACGCTAACGAACAAATCCGGAAGGATATCGAAACGAATCTTGCTTCTGGAAAATTTGTGTTGTTGTTTTCCACCGAAAAGTGGGTGCCTTATCAGTTGATCAAAATCAAGTAAAGCGCATCGCCTATCAGGAAGTTTTTATTGCTTTTAAAAGATTCACTGCGTTTTTTGGCGTCCTCATAACACCAATACGTAGCATAGCCACGTAAGGAAACCTTTGACCACTCACATCTTAGACAAAAAGCCCAGCAATTTTCTGAGATTCTAATTGTTGTCGGGAAGAAAGGAACTGCGCCGGCAAGATGGAAACCTTCGACTTCCTACAAGCAAGCAAGTAGGGTACGTCTCTGACGCACCACTTTTCTAGACCTGTTAATAATTATTGTATAACAAAAAAATCGCTCCAAAGGCGATTTCTTGTCGGGGAGAAAGGATTTGAACCTTCGACCTCTCGGTCCCGAACCGAGTGCTCTAGCCGGACTGAGCCACTCCCCGAACGAACGCTATTATACCTTATTTATTCCAAAAACACCTTTTGCGCCGCGCTTGCCTGCGCAGCGTTCAGCGGGATGAGCACCGTGAACCGGCTGCCCTTGTTCTCTACGCTTTCCGCGGTGATTTTACCCCCGTGCGCTTCCACAATTTCCTTTGCCACTGATAAACCAATCCCCATACCACCGTGCTTGCGTGTCAGGTGCTTTTCCACCTGGAAGAAGCGGTTGAAGATCTTCTTCATCTCGCTCGCCGGGATGCCAATGCCGTTATCCAGCACGGTGGTCTTGATGTACCCCGGCACTTCCTCGGCGGTTACCTTCACCACCCCGCCTGGGTTGGTGAAATTAACAGCGTTTTTCACCAGGTTGCGGATCACCATTTCCAGTTTCTCGGGGTCGCCTTCCACTGCCAGGTTCGCCCCCTTGATCTCCAGCGTCAGCCGCACTTTGCCCTCATTGGCAAGCGTCTGGAAAGCCTTTACCACTGCGGGTACCAAAGTGTCGAATAACACACGCGTTCGCTTGAGCGTTTTCATTCCAGAGGTAATGGTGTCTACGTCGCCGAAATCCTCGATCAGGTCGCGCATGCGTGACGCGCTTCGTGAGATCACTTCGATGTCCGCCTTCTGGGCTTCACTGGCGGAATCACTGATGAATGAGGCGTGCCCGATGATCAATCCCAGCGGGGTGCGCAGTTCGTGTGAAGCGATCGAAATAAAATCGCTCTTCATGTGGTCGAGCTCAAGCATCTTGTGCAGCGACTGCTCGTTCTTTTCATTGAGGTGCTGATTTTGCATAGCCGTGGCTGCCTGGGCTGCCAGTGTTTCCAGCACTTCGATATCCTTGCCGGAATAGACGCCTTCATTAGCCTTGTTGAAGGATTCGATGACTCCCAGCACTTCCCCGTGGTAAAGGATGGGGACTGCCAACACCGAGGTGACCTTGGCAAACTTGTCCCAAATGCTGGCGGAGGGCAGCTGGTCGGTTTTGGTTACCGGGTAAAATGCCGCGCGTGCACTCTGAATGGCTTTGCCTGCCAGGCTGTTGCCTTTGCGGATATCCGTTTGCTGCAGGCTTTCCTTCATATAAAAGGGAGATGCCAGGATGGTTAATTGGTCTTTCTCGGGCTCCAGCGCAAGGATTACCGACCACGAACTGCAGGTCAATTCAGAAGCGGCATCGATCAGCGCGTTGAGCAGCGGCTCAAATTCAAGGCTTGCCGAACTGACCCGGCAGATCTCCAGTAATCGCTGCTGCACTCTGAAATTGTTTGGTTTCTCGGTTGGCATCATGGGTTTTCGCCGCTTTGGTCATTATAGCATGCAGGGTCTTTGTTCTTCCTTACAAAAAGGCAAGAGGTACATCCGGCTCACTGTTTCTGCGGTTTAATAAGCGGAATTCCAGGTACAAATATTGCAACCAATCACTGATATGGAAAATTGCATCTTCTGCAGCATCGTAGAAAAGAAAGCCCCCGCCACCTATTATTATGAGGACGAGGACTGCATCATCATCAAGCCGCTGAAGGCGTTTGCTCCGGTGCACCTGCTCATCATTCCCCGCAGGCATTTTACTTCCCTCAATGACCTCACCGCTGCGGATGACGCGTTGACAGGGCGCTTGCTTAGAAAAGCCCGCAAAGCCTCCGAAATTGGTGGTATTCCGGAAGGCTACCGCACCGTCATCAACACCGGCACAGGCGGCGGGCAAACCGTTTTCCACCTGCACATCCACGTGCTTGGCGGTAGTCCCCTCGATGACACTCTGCTCACCCGGGGCTTGAAATGAAGTTTTTTGCGCGCGCGGCTGCTGTGATTCTCATTTTTGCGCTCAGCGGCTGTATTCAACCCGCGCCAAACACCCGTCCCTGGCTGCTGGATTCGAATTCCACACCACCCGCGCAGCTCGGTAGTGAAACTGAGCCGACTGCCATATCCCTGCCCACCCAGCGCCCGCCGGGTTACGTTTTTCTCACCCCCACACCTGACGCCCCCCACTCGCTTGCCCAGCTTCGCACAGATGTCGATCAATACATGGTGCAGCCCGGTGATTACCTTTCCCTCATCGCCCAGCGTTACAACCTGGATGTGAACACCCTCATCGCTGCCAACCCCAACATCAACCCCAACTGGCTTGAGATCGGGCAGTTCATCACCATCCCAGCGCCGTCTCCTTCCGCCAGCCCGTCCAGTTTCAAGATCATCCCCGATTCCGAACTGGTCTTCGGTCCGATGAGTTCCACCCTCGACCTGGATTCATTCATCAACAAACAGGGTGGTCACCTGGCGGATTACTCCTATGATGTCAATGGTCACTCCCTCACCGGCAGTGAGATCATCCAGCTCGTTTCATCCGAATACTCGGTGAACCCCCGCCTGTTGTTAGCCTTGCTCGAATGGCGTTCAGGTTGGGTGACACGCGGTAACCCCGATCAATCCACACTCCTCTACCCCCTGGGATATATTGAAGCCAACCACAAGGGGCTGTATCGCCAGCTTACCTGGGCTGCCAACGCCTTGAATCACGGGTATTACGCCTGGAAAGCCGGCAGCATCAGTTACATCATCTGCAAAGATGGCAGCCTGGTGATGCTCTCACCAACAGTCAATGCCGGTACCGTTGGCGTCCAATACCTGCTAGCGTCCCTGCTGGATCTGGCAAACTGGCAGCTGGCGGTCTCCGAAAACGGTCTTTATGCGATCTACTGTGCGCTCTTTGTCATTCCCTTTGACCTTGCCATAGATCCCCTCCTTCCGGATGGACTCGTTCAGCCGGAATTGCAGCTGCCCTTTGAACAGGGTGTTGCCTGGTCGTTCACCGGGGGTCCGCATGCCGGCTGGAGCGATGGTTCTGCCTGGGCAGCCCTCGATTTTGCCCCCCCCGGCACTGCTTATGGCTGCTTCACTTCGAACGAATGGATCACTGCCGTGGCAGATGGTCTCATCCTGCGCTCGAAGGATGGCAAAGTCGTCCAGGACCTCAATGGTGATGGGCTCGAACAAACCGGATGGACTATCCTCTATATGCACATCGAAACCCGCGACCGTGTCAAAGCTGGTACTTATGTCAAAGCTGGCGACCGCATCGGGCATGCTTCCTGTGAAGGCGGTATTTCCAACGGTACCCATGTTCACCTTGCACGCAGATACAACGGCGAGTGGATCCCTGCTGCCGGCGACATTCCATTCGTTTTGAGCGGTTGGGTTCCCACCCTCACCGGGGCAGAATACGAGGGCACACTCACCCGCGATGGCATCATCGTTTATTCATGGGATGGAAGAACCAATGACAACCAGATCGCACGCTAAACGGTTGCAGGTCTTGATGGCGCTGGGTATGCTGCTTGGTTCTTCGCTTGCTTGCTCCCAGAGCTACCTGAGCCCCATGGAAATGACTGCCACTGCCCAGTGGTTCACCCCCACGTCTGTGCTCGCCATCCCATCAGCCACAGCCATTCCTCCCACCCAAACCGCTACCGAAATGCCCACTTCACTGCCCACCTTCACCGATGTGCCTGATGTCACTGCCACACCGCACCCAACCACCACCCCTGACCCGAGAGCCACAGCCAAACCGCCCATCCTTTACTATACGCAAGCCGGAGACACTCTGCCTTCCATCACCGGACGTTTTGGCGTCGCTGCCGATCAAATCAAATCCAGCGAGACCATCCCCGAAACCGGGCTGATCAGTCCCAACATCCTGCTGGTGATCCCTGACGTCCTCGACGATGTCTTCACCTCCAAATCTTTTATGCCCGACAGCGAAGTGGTTTATTCACCATCTGCGGTAAATTTTGATTACGAAAACTACATTCTCTATGCTAATGGCTACCTGAGTACTTATGTTGAAAAAATGAATACAGGCAACTTCACCGGCGTTCAAGTCATCCGCCGGGTGGCACTGGAAAATTCCATCAATCCATTCCTTCTCCTGGCGCTGCTGGAATACAAAGGTCACTGGGTATTGCATGAACCCACCAACCTGGCGGAGGTGGAATACCCGATGGGTATGGTCCGCCTGGAGGAACGCCTCCTTTATCATCAACTCTCATGGGCAGTCCAACAGCTCAACATTGGTTATTACGGCTGGCGGGCAGGCATCCTGACCGAGTTGAAATTCAAAGATGGCACCGTCAAACACATCGATCCCAAGCTGAACGCCGGGAGCGCTGCTATCCAATACCTCTTCGCTCAGTGGTATGACCCGCTGGAGTGGGCTGGCGCATTGGATGTTAACAACGAAAACAGCTTCACATCCATGCTGAAAAGGATGTTTGGTGATTACCTGATCCGTGCTCAATCCGTGGAACCACTTTACCCCGCTGACCTTACTCAGCCGACTCTTGAATTGCCCTTCCAGCCCGGTGTAACCTGGGCTTTTACCGGCGGTCCGCATTCCGCCTGGGGTCCTGATGGCGCACTTGCTGCCCTCGATTTTGCTCCTCCATCTGAAGAACCTGGCTGCGTCCAATCCAATGAGTGGGTCACCGCTATGGCTCCCGGGGTCATCGTTCGTTCTGAAGAGGGACTCGTAATGGAAGACCTCGATGGCGATGGCCTGGAGCAAACCGGTTGGAACATCATGTACTTCCACATCGAAACCCGCAGTCGTATCGCGGTCGGCACACGCGTGGAGACTGGTGATAAAATTGGTCATCCCTCCTGCGAAGGCGGTGTTGCCACAGGCACCCACACCCATGTTGTCCGCAAGTTCAACGGCGAGTGGATCCTTGCTGGCGGTCCACTGCCATTTAATTTGAGCGGTTACGTGGCGTCTGCAGGAGATCAACCTTATGTAGGTGATCTGGTCAAAGGTTCCGAGGTTGTAACTGCCAATGGTGCGAACAGGGCAATCAAGCGTTCACGTTAAAAACAAAAGGGATATCTCTTCACATACCAGCGTGCACAGAAAAACCTCTCTCTTTCTGGTCTTGATGGTGGTTTTTCTA
>Ga0172371_10005581_pt1 | contig 18607 bp, 13 predicted proteins | sample Lak12m_FD_114543 | JGI IMG/M metagenome (GOLD analysis project Ga0172371, IMG submission 114543) | Freshwater microbial communities from Kabuno Bay, South-Kivu, Congo - kab_022012_12m | ecosystem: Environmental > Aquatic > Freshwater > Lake | place: Democratic Republic of the Congo: South-Kivu...
AATCGCATCTTCCGGTTCTCCTGTTCTATCTCTGTCCGCCTCATCCGTCACCTCCCCAGGTGACATTAACCAAACCGGACAGATCTTGTGTTAAAAACCGGACATATCATTTGTTCGTGACACATCGGAACCTTTGACATCCAACTTCCGGACGGGTATGATCCTTTCCGCGGTCCGTCGGTTTTTCTTACCGATGGATTTGTATGCGTGAACGATGAAAGGTGCTCCTTTGTCCGGATCCGACAGCCGTATCAATAAAATAGCGTCACGCCGAGCCCGTCTCCCACGGATTCTCTATCCGCCCTCCCTGCCGATTCTGGAGCGGAAGAATGATATCGTCGTTGCTATCCGAGAGCATTCCGTCGTCATCGTCGCTGGTGAGACAGGGTGCGGAAAAACCACCCAAATCCCGAAGTTCTGTCTGGAAGCAGGACGCGGTCTTGCCGGCCTGATCGGCTGTACGCAGCCCCGCCGGATCGCCGCAACGACCGTGGCCCGCCGGATTGCCGAAGAGCTGGGTGAACAGATCGGCCGTTCGGTCGGCTATAAGATCCGCTTCGACGATCGTACACCGAAGGACGCTTTTCTGAAGATCATGACCGACGGGATCCTTCTGATGGAGACCCATCAGGACCCCCTGCTGCGTGCCTATGACACGATCATTGTCGACGAGGCTCATGAACGGAGCCTCAATATCGATTTTATCCTCGGTGTCCTGAAGACCCTTGTCGCACGTCGCCGGGACCTTCGCGTCATCATCACCTCGGCGACCATCGATACGGAGAAATTCTCCCGGGCCTTCGGCAACGCGCCGATCATCGATGTTTCCGGACGCCTCTATCCCGTGGAGGTCCGTTATGAGCCCCTCGATCCCGAATTGGAAGAAAAAGGGGAAATCACCCCGGTCGAGGCGGCGGTCAGATCGGTCGATGCGCTTGCGGACCTGCGTGAGAGGGGCGACATCCTGATCTTTATGCCCACGGAGCAATATATCCGTGAAACATGTGATCTGCTGAGAGGGCGTTTCGAACAAGAGGTGACGATCCTTCCTCTCTTCTCGAGACTCACGATGGCGGAACAGCAACGGGTATTCAACTTCTCAACAAGAAGAAAAGTCATCGTTGCAACCAACGTCGCAGAGACCTCGATCACCATCCCCAATATCCGATTCGTGATCGATACGGGACTGGCCCGGATTTCCCATTACAATCCCCGCTCCCGAACGGCGGGCCTTCCTATCCGGCCGATATCGAGAAGCAGCGCCGATCAAAGGAAAGGGCGCTGCGGTCGGGTAAGGAACGGGCTCTGCGTCCGGCTGTTCAGCGAGGAGGACTATCTTAGCCGTCCCCTGTACACTCCGCCGGAAATCCTCCGCTCTTCCCTGGCAGGGGTGATTCTTCGGATGCTGAGTCTGGATCTGGGAGATATCGATACCTTCCCCTTTATCGATCGCCCCTCTCCCAAAGGCATCAGGGACGGGATCGAGATCCTCCTGGAACTCGATGCCATCGAGGCTGCGGGAAAAGACATGGACAGCAAGGCCGGCGCCTACCTCCTGACGGAACGGGGACGGATCATGGCGGAGCTTCCTTTGGACCCAAGGATCTCCCGGATGATTCTTGAAGCTCGAAAGGAAGGGTGTCTTCCGGAGGCGGTTGTCATCGCCGCTGCCCTCAGTATCCAAGATCCGCGGGAGAGGCCGGTCGACAAAGAGGCGCAGGCGGATCAGGCCCATGCCAAATTCAAGGACCCCGCTTCCGATTTTTCCTCGCTTCTCGGTCTCTGGCGATGCTGCTACGACCGTGGTGAATCCCCGCCAACACAGAACCGTCTTCGCCGTTTCTGCCGAGACCATTTCCTTTCCTATCGTAGAATCAAGGAATGGCGCGAGATCCACGACCAGATCCTCTCGCTCCTGAAGGAAAAGAGGATCTCCACCCACACAAACGGCGAACGCCAGAAGCAGGGGGCCGACCTCTATGCTGCTTTGCACCGCTCCATCCTGAGCGGCTATCTGAGCCACATCGCCCAAAAAAAAGAGAAAAATCTCTATACAGCCACCCATGGACGACAGGCGATGATTTTTCCCGGCTCCGGCCTCTTCAACAAAGGGGGACAGTGGATCGTGTCCGCCGAGATGGTCGAGACCTCACGACTCTTTGCCCGGACCGTGGCTCGTATCGAGGGTGAATGGCTCGAAGAATTCGGAGGCCGTCTTTGCCGACGCACCTACTTTTCACCCCATTGGGAGAAAGATCGGGGCGAAGTCGTGGCCTTGGAACAGGTGACTCTCTTCGGGCTCGTCATTGTCGCAGGAAGGCCTGTTTCCTTCAGCCGTATCGATCCGGCGGAAGCGGCCCGGATTTTCGTCCGCAGCGCCCTTGTCGAGGGAGAGGTGAAAAAAACCTTCCCCTTCCTCCTCCATAATCAGGCGCTGATCGCAAAGATAGGACACTTGGAGGAAAAGGTCCGGCGTCGGGACTTGCTTGCAGACGAGGAGACGATGGCACAGTTCTATGAGAAGCGCCTTCCCGGGATCTGCGATATCCGGACGCTGCAGCGCATGATCCGGGATAAAGGCAGTGACGGCTTTCTCCGAATGAAAGAAGAGGATCTCCTCATCAAGGCCCCCGATCCGGAGGAGATTGCCCTTTTTCCTGAAAAGGTATCCGCCGCCGGTTGGCGGTTGGATTGCGTCTATCGCTTTTCACCGGGGAAACAGGAAGACGGGATCACCTTGAAAATCCCCGTGCAGGCTATTGACTCCCTGCCGGTAGCCTCCCTCGATTGGACTGTCCCCGGCCTCCTCAAGGAGAAAATCATGGCGCTGCTCCGCGGACTCCCGAAAGAATACCGAAAGCGGCTGCAGCCCCTCTCGGGCACTTGCAATATCATCCTCAAGGAGATTCGCCAGGAAGGTCCGCTCCCTACGGCCCTCGGCCGCTTCATCTATGAAAGGTTCGGCTTGGATATCCCGGCGGATCGCTGGCCGCTTGAGTCACTGGACGATCACCTGAAGCTCCGTTTCGCCGTCGTGGATGCCGGAGACGGGGAATTGGCCGCAGGGCGTGATATCGCCATCCTCCGACAGGAATATGCTGTGGAGAATGAATCTCAGGCCCTCATCGAAGCGCGACTGTTATGGGAAAAGGACGGAATCACCCGCTGGAGTTTCGGAGAGCTGCCAAAGCGTATCCGGCTGACGGAAGAAGGCCACAATGTCGCGATCGTCTTCCCCGCTCTGACGGCGTCGGAAAAGGGGATCTGCACTCGTCTTTTTCATTCCGAAACCGAAGCCTCCCTCTCCCACCGTAAAGGGGTAAGGGCGCTCCTGACGCTGCGTTTCGTCGATGAGATAAAACACCTGCGCAAAGGGATCTCACCAACGGGTGATCTCAAACTCTGGGCGGCGGCGTTCGGTGGATCCAAGGCTCTGGAAAATGCGCTCGTCGATAAGGTCCTGAAGGACCTCTTTGAAGCGGATTCAAGGAATGAAGCGGATTTTGAGGCCCACGCCAAGACCGTCCGCACGCAGATCCTGCCTAGGGGGCAGGAGGTCCTCCGAATCGCCGGTCAGCCGCTCAAGGCACTCTACGACGCGGCGGAGCTGCTTCGTTCCCTGGAGGCCGCCAATCGTGGCAACCGGCCGGTCCTCTCTTTTCTTGCAGAACTCCGGGAAGAGCTCCCCCGTCTCCTTCCCGCCGATTTTCTTATCCGATTTTCAGAAGACCGCATGATTCACATTTGCCGTTATCTTCGTGCCCTGGTTATCCGTGCGGAGCGAGGAGCTCTCCATCTGGAAAAGGCCCTCGAACGGCGCAGGGAGATCAAGGAAATCATCGATCGACATGCCGAACTTCTCAGGGATCTGCCGCCATACGCCACAGTGGAGAAGCGTCAGGCGCTCACCGAGTTCGCCTGGTGGATCGAAGAATACAAGGTATCTCTATTCGCCCAGGAGCTGAAGACCGCCATTCCCGTATCGCATAAAAGGATTGGGGCACGGCTGAGGGATATTGAACGTATGTTATAGTCAGGGCAGCGAAGAAAGGAAACAGGGGAGGTGATATGGGTCTCTATAACCTGATCAGTTTCATCGGAATCTTTGTTCTCATGGGCATTGCGTGGCTTTTTTCCACAAACCGGAGATTGGTCAACTGGCGGGTCGTTCTATGGGGGACGTCGTTGCAGCTTGCCTTTGCGGCGTTCATTTTCGCAGTACCCGCCGGACAGAAGGTTTTCCTTTACATCAACGGACTGGTACTCAAACTGGTCGAGGTCGCAGGTGAAGGGGCCAAGTTCCTCTTCGGCCCCCTGGCACAGCCACCGGGCACTGAGGGATCTATCGGCTTCATCCTCGCGTTCCAGGCACTGCCGACCATCATATTTTTTGCGGCATTGCTTTCGCTCCTGTATCATTTCGGTGTCCTGCCCTGGCTGATCGAATCATTCTCCAAGATTTTCGCCCGCTGGATGAGGCTCTCCGGCGCCGAGTCGCTCTGCGTGACCTCGAACATCTTCGTCGGTGTGGAGTCGACCTTGACCGTCCGACCCTACCTGGAACGGATGACCCTGAGCGAACTGTGCACGATCATGACCTCGATGATGGGAAACACCGCCTCGTCGGTGCTGGCCTTTTATGTCCTGATCCTCCTGCCGACATTCCCGAACATCGCCGGTCACCTCGTCTCGGCCACCCTCCTCTCCTGGCCGGCAGGGATCGTGATGGCCAAGCTGATGTTCCCTGAGGAGGAAAAGCCGGAAACCCTGGGCGCCGATGTCAAGGCCTGGCGTCCTCCGTCAAGCAACGCCATAGAGTCGATACTCAACGGGGCGACCGACGGCGGCAAGATGATTTTCGGGATAGCGACGATGCTCCTGGCGGTCCTTGGGCTGGTGGGGCTCCTGAACCTGATGACCACGTTCGTCGGCGACTGGATCAATCTTCTCTTGGGTACAAAGCTGGACTTTACACTGCAGGCGCTTCTCGGCTATCTGTTCTACCCATTGACCCTGCTTTTGGGCATCAACCCGCAAGATGCACCGGCGATCGCGCGTCTTATCGGTGAGAGGATGGTCGTCACGGAAGTGACTGCCTATCAGGATCTTGCAAAGATGCTGGCGCAGGGGCAGATCATCGATAAGCGCAGTGCCGTTCTGGCCACTTACGCCCTGTGCGGTTTTGCCCATGTCGCCTCTTTAGGTATCTTCATCGGCGGGATTTCCGCTCTGGCGCCGGGCAGGGCAAAGGACATGGCGATCGTCGGTTTCCGTGCGCTTTGGGCAGCGACCCTGTCTTTGCTGATGCTGGCCTGCGCTGCCGGTGTCTTCCTGACACGGGGATCCGTGCTGTTCGGCTGATGCTCAGCAGCGGACCTCGGTGTCCGTGATCAGAGAACCGATCAGGTCCGTGATCTTACCGATTTTGTGGCGCGCCATGTAGTCGATGATCCCATCCAGGATATCGGTTGCTGCCGTTGGCTGGATGAAGCTGGCCGTGCCGATCTGTACCGCTTTCGCCCCTGTGATGAGGAACTCCAGGGCGTCGGAGGCGGTTGTAATCCCCCCGATGCCGATGACCGGGAGCTTCACCGCGCGGACCACCTGCCAGACCATCCTAAGGGCGACCGGACGGATTGCAGGCCCGGAGAGTCCGCCGGTGATGTTCGCCAGATGAGGCCGCCGTCGTTCGATATCCACCGACATCCCCGTGAGGGTGTTGATCAGGGACAGGGCATCCGCCCCGGCCTCCTCTACCGCCAGGGCGATCTGGGTGATATCGGTTACATTCGGCGTCAGTTTGATGATGAGGGGAAGATCCGTTTCATCGCGGACTCCTCTGGTGACCTCGGCCGCCGCTTCGGGGGTTGCGCCAAAAGAGATTCCTCCCCGCTTGACGTTCGGGCAGGAGATATTGACTTCGATGGCGTGGATGCCGGAAGTGCCGCCGACGATCTGCGCCACACGCCGGTATTCGTCGATTGTTTCACCGAAAATGTTGGCGATGACCTTGGTGTCGTACTGTCTGAAAAAGGGCAACTTGTGGGCGATGAAGTCCCGGACGCCGATATTCTGCAGCCCCACAGCATTGAGCATTCCGGAAGGGGTCTCCATGATCCTGGGTGGCGGATTCCCGGCCCGGGTCTCGAGCGACAGCCCTTTGACGACCACTGCCCCCAGGCGGTTCAGATCGACGAAGGGAGCGTATTCCTGGCCGTAACCAAAGGTCCCTGAGGCGGTCATCACAGGGTTCTTCAGGGTCAAGCCGCCGACCAGTACCGCAAGATCCGGCGATGCGGTCCGTTTTTTATCTGATGCTGGGTTCATATTTTTCTTTCCCATATCTCCTTCAGGTCAAATACCGGCCCCTCCCGGCAGACCCTCACATATTCACTCCCTGCGCCTGGGCCCCGTACCTCCACCACGCAGCCGAGACATGCCCCCAGGCCGCAGGCCATCCTCTCCTCGACGGATACCTGACAAGGGATGGGATTCTCTTCAACCACCTCCCTCAAGGCATGGACCATCGGTGTTGGCCCGCAGGAGAAAATCATCGTCTCTTTGGCATCGTACTTCGCGATTTCATCCCTCAGCTGCTGCGTCACCAAACCGTGATACCCCTCACTTCCGTCATCCGTGCAGAGCTTAAGGTCGCATGTTCCATTCAGATGCTCGAGACCGATCAGCAGTTCCCTGCTTCTCGCGCCGAGATAGAAGATCCTTTCCATATCCTCAGGGGATTCCGCTGCCAAGCATAGCTCCCGCAGGAGGAAAATCAGAGGAGCCACACCGACACCTCCTGCCACGAAGATGGCACGCCTGAGTCCCGAAGGGACGGTAAATCCTTTCCCGAGGGGGCCGATAAGAATCACCTCGTCATCTGCTTTCATTTTTGAAAACAAGGCAGTTCCCCGACCGGTTACACGATAGAGGAGCTCTAAAACGGCATGCCCGTGCGATCTCTGAAAGCCGCAGACGCTCAGGGGGCGGGCAAGAAGCGGCTCCATCCTGTCCGCAGCGCGAACCATGACAAACTGGCCTGGCGCAGGGGATGGGAATGAAGAAGGCAGAAGGACCTTCATCAGGAAATGATCGGGTGCGACCTGATGGTTTTCACGAATCCTCCCCCTCCTCGTCGACTCCGTTTCAGCCATCTTTTCTCTCCCCCTGCCCTTTTACCTGTGGTCCCTCCCCAGAGCTCGTCCCTAAATCGGCCCACATGATCAGGGCGTCTTCCTTTGTATCCGTATAATATCCGCGACGGATACCCTTGACGGCAAAGCCGAACTTCGCATACATCCTCTGCGCGGCCAGATTAGAGAAACGCACTTCAAGGCTGATCCGTTGCGCCCCCTCCCGTCGTGAGCGGTCGATGGCCTCGGACAACAGCCGGGAAGCGATTCCTTTTTTCCTCATATCCCGACGCACGGCGATATTGTGAAGATGAATCTCGTCGTCCACCTTCCAAAAAACGATGTAACCCACCACGGATCTCTTTTCCCCCTGAACCTCTCTGCCCACGAGAAAACTGGAAATAGGAGAGGTGATCTCACTTCTGAAGAGGTTTTCCGACCACGGGCTCGGATAGGATTCCCTTTCGATGCGGATGATTTCATCCATGTCCCCTTCTTCATATTCTCCGATTTTGAGCGCACCGTTTTCCAAACTTCAAATGTCCCTTATGAATCGGATGATGACCGTCATTGCGAGAAAAAAAGCACAGAAGATAGGAATTGTGCCGCGAAGTTTGCTTGTGCTGAGCGCCACGGCGGTACCGATGAACGGCACGAAGGAATAAGTCAGAGTCAATCCGCGGATCGCCCACGAGGCAAGTCGTGGATAGGCCCAGGTCATCAGGAGGATTCCTACCGGTAATGTCGCCAAGATAAACAGGGCCGGGAAAAAATAGGCCTTCATGATCGCGATGATATGGCGGCGGTTGATCGACCGGATGTCACCTCTTTTCGCGTCGTTGAGCGCCTCATCCGCGAGTTTTTCGTTCCCGCGGCAGAGCCACAATTCCATCCGCCTGGACAGAAGGCCGCATGGGACGAAAAGAAGTACGGCCAGAACGATCAGACCTTGCGGGAGAGCGCCGATGAATCGGCCGGCCTCTATTGAGGCCGCTGTGATCAGGATCGCCGTCATGGCATCATTGGGAGGGATATAGGCTCCGATGGGGAGCTGGTCAATCCAAAAAAGCTCGATGAAGGCACCTGCAATCAGGCCGGTGTAAGGATCGCCCAGAATCAGGCCTATGACAGGCGCCGCTACAATCGGCCGAGAAATCATGGCCTGCAGCACGACACGGTCCAAGCAGAGGATACCGCCAGCGAATGATACCATAATAATATCTAATATCATAGTGTTCGCCTTAACGGTTAAACCATCGGTTAAGACTTTAATTTCTGTACAATGCCATAAAAATCGACCGACTTTTCCTTTGGAACGCGCCGCAGCTCGATCTGGATCCCTTTGTCATGCAGACAGGCGACATCATGAATATCTGTATCGCTCAAGAGGACGGATGGGGTGCAGCAAAGACGGCAGTTGTCGTTGTACACATTACCGATGTTCAATTTCTCGAACCGGAAACCGAGTCGATAGGCCTCGAGTGAGGCCGATACGGTACTGAAAAGGACTATCGTTTTCTTGCCGTTTCCCCGGTTGAATGAGTAGGTCTCTGAAAATTCCTTTACAGAGCTGATGATGACCTGAACTTCACGGGGAACCGCCATGCGGATCACAGTCTCCTGAAAGAAATCCGCAGCCACCTGGTCGTCTACCACAACGATGCAAGACGCCTGGAGATAGGGGATCCATGCTTCCAGGATCTGGCCGTGAACGAGCCGGTTGTCGACCCGCACAAGGGCTATGTCCATAACCTCCTGCAATCGCCTATCCACTGACTTTCTTGCTCAGGATCTCACTGGCCAGCGATATGTTCTTGATTCCGTACTCTTTGATGAACTGGGCGCATTCCTTAAGGGTCATGCCTTCCCGGATATCCGGGATTTTCAGGAGCATGGGGAGGTTGACGCCGGTGAGCACTTCCACCTTGCCATCCTTCAGAAAAGACAGGGCGATATTGGAAGGGGTGCCGCCGAACAGATCCGTCAGGATCATGACCCCCTGCCCTTGGTCGAGTTTCTTGATGGCGGTGCTGATCTCTTTCTTCAGATCCTCAACGCCTTTGGTCTGGTCCACGGAGACGTGAATGATCCCTTTCAGACTACCCCGGATCAGCTCCGTCGCCTTGATCAACTCGCTTCCCAGGTTGCCGTGAGTCGTGATCAGCACACCTATCATGATTCTCTCCTCCGTCTTCCGATTCGTCCGGGTCAGATTACAGGTTATCCGTCAGAGATCATCGGGTACTGCTTTCGCCCCATGACCCATTACCCCTTTTGGGTTTTAATTGTCAAGGTGAATCGAAGCCCTGAACCTCACCGGGTCGGATCCAGGGTATATAGGTCCTTGCCCAGACAGGAGGGTTGTTCGATCCTTTGGAGAAAGCCCCAAAATGGAGAGGTGTCGGACCGAATCCGACAGTCGAGCTCACAGGGGCGATGAATCATACGGAATCTGCCTAAATGAGGTAGAAGTTGATCTTTAAATATGTTAATAAATTTAAAAATATTGGAATCATTTGAGTGAAGGCGGAAGAACATGAAAAAAATGATGGTAACATGGATGGCCATCGGACTGCTCCTTGGGATGGGGTGGCCCTCCTTGGGTACGGAGATCGAAAAACCTCTGATCATTGACGTCAGGACCGAGGCTGAATGGAACAACGGCCATGTCGAAAGCGCGATTCTGATTCCGTACGATGAGATAGGGGAAAAGATCGGCGCAATTGTCGGGGATAAGACCAAGCGCATCTATCTGTATTGCCGATCAGGCAGACGGTCAAAAATAGCGCAAGATGCCCTCTTCAAGCTCGGCTACAGGAATGTAATCAACCTAAAGACGCTGGAAAACGCGGCGGAGACAATGAAGCTCAGGATTGTAAAATAACCCCGTCTGCGTCCAGGATATCCGTTTTCCAGGCAATCCTATACCTAAGATCGTTCCAGATAGGAGAATTTTGCATCCCCTGTCACGGATCAGAAGGAATCTGTCGGTATGGCTCATCAGATCTTCCATTCCCAACTCCCGCCGGGCAGCTTCCATCCGTCCATAGAAACCCTTATAGAACGGCTCCGCGCCCATTACCCGGACATGAGTGGATTCACGATCGTTTCCTTGACCGGCCGCGGCCGCGACTTTTTGCACCACCTCGTCCATACCCGGATCGGCGGTCTTATGCCCAAGATCATTTCCTTCGACGACTACCGAAGCCGCCGGATCGCCGAGGCGACCGGCCGAACGGCCCTGTCGGAGGAAGAGGCCCTGCTAAGGTTCCATGCCCTCCTGCGCAGGGAAGACGGTTTCCCCTCCGTTCCGGCCGACACCCAGCGGCTTCTCTCTTTTCTGGCCGCGATCACCGAGTTCTCGGTAGAGATCAAAGAGCTTCAGGCCCTTGATCGGATCGGGCCCGACCAACTCGACCGGATAGACCGGTTCTTCTCGATTCTGGACACCTTTCGTACGCGTCTGGCCGGCGAGGGGCTCTTCTATCCGCCGCTCGAGGCAGGCCGTCTGGCGGACCTGGCGCCTTCCGACAACGACCTCTTTTTCGGCCTGCCGATCATGACGCCGGCGAACGAGCGCTTCTTCCGCCGCATCCCGCCCGACTGCTTCTTTGCGGATGCGCCGCTTTTCGGCCCTCACATGCCTGCGGAGCAGCCCGAATACCCGACCGCCCTGTCGCTTGTGCGGCGCATCGGAGTACCTGAACGGCGTACCGGCGGTGAGAGTCTGCTCTTCACGGAGTTATCCGAACGGGCCGCCCTGCCGGTGCTGCTGACCCGTGAGATCGGCGGATTCCTGCAGGGCCCCCGCAGCGACGGGGAGCAGCTGTTCATCGTGCCCCTGGACGAGCGTCTCTCCTTCTATCTCTGGGAGCTTGTGTTTCGGCCCTTGGGCCTCCTGGTCAATTTCGCACCCTGGCTCCCCTTCATCCATTTCGCAGCGGCCGAACGCCTGTGCCAGGCGGTCCGCAGCGGCAAGCGGCTGACAGAGGTGAGGCGGGATCTCGTCGCCGAACTCGCTGCCCGCTGGACCGACCTGGGCGAAGCCGACAGGTCCGCATTCGAGGCAGGCATCGCCCTGTGTGAAGAACTGGAGCGTCTCCGCCCGCTCATGACCGACCAATGGGCGCCTCTGTCCGAACACCTCATCGCCTCCAGAAAACTGCGGCTCCACGGCAGGCGGAACGCACCGATCCAGGTCGTGGGGATGGGCGATGCGACGGGCATCCCTTACGGCCGTGCCCTCCTTCTGCCGATGAACAGCGGCATATTCCCTGCGCCCCCCTTCAGCGGCCCTTACCTGAACCTGATCCATCTCCCCCGCATCTACAAGGCCCGGTATGAGGCGGACGATCTTGCCCTCAGGCAGTTCCTCTCCTTCGGCAGGGAGGCTCATATCGCCGCGCTCTATGACCAAGTCAACGGCGAGGCGCCGTCGCCCCTTTTCGCCTTCCTCCAAACCGAATTCGGCCGGAAGGCGGTGAAGCGACGGATCGCCCCGCAGTCCTTCCGAGTACCGGCCGAGGCCCCTGTCCTTGAGAACACCGACGAGATCAGAACCCGGCTTCGCGCGCGGGCCTGGTCCTTTAGCGCGCTGAAGCGCTTTTTTACCTGCCCCTATCGCTTCCTCCTTGAAGAGATCCGGCATCTCACACCTCCCTCCTGCTTCGCAGAGGAAGAGCACGCCAGTCGCATCATCGGTGATTTCCTTCACCGCCTCTTTATGGAACTCAAAGACCGCCCTCCTGCCGTCCAGCGCTGGCGTGAGTCCTTTGAGGAGCAATGGAAGGCTGACAAGGAGCTGCAGGCGAAACTCCCGGACGCGGCCGTCCGCAAGGCAATTGCCCTGAGCCATTTGGCCGATATCGCCCAATGGGAAAAGGAGACGGGCCGCATGCTCCTGTTTTCCGATGAGGTGACGGCCTGCGAGGTTTCGCTTTCCGCCCCCTTCGGCGCCGGTCGCTACCGCCTCCAGGGACGGATCGACCGTTTGCAGCGCCAAGGGGAAAAATTGCTCATCACCGACCTCAAATACAGGGAAAAGCCGAAGGTATCGGCGCGGAAACCCTTGATCGATCTCGTGGACGAGGCCGGCGGCTTTGATGACCGTTTTCAGCTTCTCGTATACTCCTATCTGGCCCTCCAGACCGGCGCGGCAACGCCCGGCCTGCTGGATGCCTCTCGCCTCTTCCTGCGGCCCCGGCAGCGCGGCGACTACGAGGGCTCTCTCACCGAGGAGGAGCTGGCCGCCTGCGAAGCCACCATGGATCGGATCGCCCGGCGTCTGGACAAGTTCATCGCCCAAGAGGGTTTCTTTCCTGACTACCACAGCGACAGCTGTCCCTACTGCCCCTATAAAGCGCTCTGCCTTACACCGGATTTGTACCGGACGGGAGGTCGCCCATGGTAATGAGCCTCTTTGTCACGGCCTCGGCCGGCTCAGGGAAGACCTTCCGCCTGACCCGGGAGGTGAGACGCCATCTGGAAAGGGACGGTGATCTCGTTGTAGCCGCCACATTCACCAGGGCCGCGGCCGCGGAGATGGAAAAACGGATACTGGAAACGATCGAGAACGGCAATGAAAGCGCAACCGAGAAACTGCGGTTGCTGATGCGGGCCAGTCGGGTCCATTTTTCTACCATCGATGCCCTGTTCCACCGCTTCCTCTCTACGGAGGCCTACCTCCCCCAGGTCGCCGACGACCACGAGCAGGCCCTCATCACCGCGGCCGCCGACGAGCGGTTCTTTCAGGATCCACGGGTCCTGGCGGAGGTGGATCGCATCGTGATCGCAGCCCGTATCCTCCACATTCAACCCGACGGCCTGATCAAAGAGCTGGACAAGGAGGGCGATGCGCTGGCGGCCTGGAACTGTCCCGCAGATCTGATCGACACACTCATCGGGGCTCAGGCAAGGATCGCCGCCAAATACGGGCTGCTTCAGGACCGGGTGCGGGACGTCGCAGGGGAAGTAAGAGGGGCGCTGCGTTCCCAGGTGGCCATTCCCCTCCTCGAACCGATCACGGAGATCGATCTGGGCAAGGCCCTGTTCCTGAAATCCGATATGGCTGAGGTCCGCGTTGCCGCCGCCGACCGCCAATCCTCCGCATATGCGGTCCTGAAGGAAGTCTATCCCCCGATGCGCCGCCTTGCGGCCGAACACCTCCTCAACACCGCCCGTTTGCGGAGCGCGCTCCTCAAATACTTCAGTTCGCTGCGCGCCGAGCTTCTGTGCGCGGAGAAAGAGCGGCTCGGCCGACTCTATTTCGCAGACATCCCCGATAGGCTCCTGGCCCTGGACGGCCCCGCGAGCCCCGATCGACCGCACTTCATGGCGCGTCTGTATGAACTGGGCTTTCACCGGACCGCCCATCTGCTCCTCGACGAATTTCAGGACACCTCTCGCCCTCAGTTCGACCTGCTTCGACCGCTCATCGAGGAAATCCTCGGTTCGGTGGGGGATGATGCCGAAGGGGAGCGGTCGCTCTTTCTGGTAGGGGACTGGAAACAGTCCATCTACCAGTGGCGGGAAGCAGCGCCCGAATACCTGCGGAGGTCCATCGCCCCCTACCTGGCAAGCGGACAGCTCGCGGCCGAGACCCTGCCCCACAATTACCGCTCCACACCGCTTCTGATCGGCTTTTTCAACCATCTGGTCGCCGAACTCTTTTCCGGCACCGCCAAAACGAACCTTCAGACCCCTCCTTTAACGAAGAGGCATCCATATGGCGGAGTGTCGGAGGTGACGCTCATCCCTGCGGCCTGTAGATCGGGTGACGATCCGGCCTATGAGCGGCTCGTCCGGACCGTTCAAGAAAAGAAGGCCGCCTCCGGTTGCCCCTGGGGCGGCATGGCCGTCCTGTGCCGCACCAACACGCATATGGACAAGATCGCCGCGGCGCTCACCCGCGCCGCGATCCCCACCTCCGGTATCCGCGGCCGCGAGCTGCTGTCCCTGCGTGAAGGGGCCGCGTTATGGCTTTCACTGATCGCCGTCTTTACCGAGCACGACAGTCGTTTCATACCCCAGAGTCTGGCTGCGCTCGGCTATGGCGAGGGGCTTTCAGCCGCCATCGCAGATTCGACGGAAGCCATGGACAAATCGCCCCGGCCGCACCGGTTCACGGCTTTATGTGCCGCTTTGCACCGGATGACGCCCCTTTTCCCGCGCGTCCTGATCGAGACCCTCTGGAACGAGGCGGAGCGTTACTTCAAGACCCCGTCCGCCGTCGACGCCGCTGACTTCCTGGGTTATGTGCTGAGGATGTCGCACCTCATCACCGCTCCCGAAGGAGAGCACGCCGATCGGGTGAAACTGGCTACGATCCATTCTGCCAAAGGTCTTGAGTTCCCTCACGTCTTTCTCTTCTGGAAGGAAGGGTCCGAGCGGTTGCCTCGGATCCCCCACCCCGATGACGGCTGTCCGCTTTGCCTGAGCAAGGTCGAGACCGCTTTTCTCGCCACTGGCCCTCTTTCCGCAGGGGCGGCGATTGCAGGGGCGGTGCAGGCCTCGCAGGAGGAAAAGGCCGAGGAGACGGCGAACCTCCTGTATGTGGCAGTGACGCGCGCCGCGCAGAGCCTGACGATCGTCCTGCCGGCGGACAAGGAGGGGGACCTGAAAGGGTTCAGTGAGAGGATGCACCGTGCGGCCCAAACGCCGATTCCGGGGGCCGAGCGAGCCGAATTCGGCTGGCGGCGCGACTACGGCCCTGAAGCGCCGAGACAGGACGACGCGGAAGAGCTGATAGCGCCTGATAGGGAAGAATTTCCGACCGTGCCGGATTCGGATGAGGAGTCGGACCCCGCCCTGCGCTCCGCCGATATCGAGGCAGGGATTGAACGGGGCATCAGGATCCATGAGTGCCTCGCGGGACTGACGGGCGGAAGACAAATGGCTGCTCCGACCGCCCTCTCCGAGGAGGAGCGGATTGCCGTCGAGCGGTTTCTGGGCAGCGCCGAGGTCCGGGAGATCCTCTTTCGGCCCGGGAAGGTCCTCACAGAGCAGCACCTTTCCGACACCCGTTCATTCGGTATCGCCGATCGGCTTGTCATCGCTTCCGACCGTATTACCCTGGTCGACTTCAAGACGGGCCGCGTCGGTCACCTTGCCGACAAGTACCGCCTCCAGATGATCCGCTACAGGACCATCCTGCAAAATCTTTTCAACGATCGCCGGATCGAATGCTATCTGCTGTTCGTTGACGAGCCGCAGCGGATTGTCACGGTCTGATCGAAAAAGGAATCGACCGCTCTCTTGCAGCAGGGCGTCGGCCGGTGAATGCATTCCGGCCCGACGCCCCGCAGAATCCTTTAGGAACGGTCCTTGATCAGCATGGTAGAAGGATCGAGCAGCAGATCTGCCGCAGGGGGTTCCGAAGCGGCCCCCTTAAGGGCCTTGATGTGGACATCGGCGTGCTGTGTCTGCAGCTCGAGGACGATATCGAACAGGTCGGCAACCGGTGAAAAGAAGACGGGCAGCCCGTCCTGACCCGGCTTTTCATGGCGATGGGTATGGGCGGTAAACCAGACGTGCATCCCGTTCTTCACCGCCAATGCCTTTAAGGCCTCCAGGGATGGGCGCAGGCTCTGTTCGAAATGGAGGCCGTCAAGGATCATCATCTCCGGCTTGAATATCCCCTGTTCGGTGAGATCGTTCAGCCGTTCCTCCAGCTTCGGCACGGTAAAGCTTTCCACCCTGAAGGTCATGATGAACCGATGGGGCAGGACGGAGTCCCAGAGGGTGTTGACCTGCGTCCCTTCATGCCGTCCGGCGAGATGGTCGAAGAGTTCCCCGTACCAGAGTGTGACCTTGTTCACCGGATCCTGCAGACTCACATGAAGGATGTTCCTGCTCCTGAGCATGCTGTTCAAGGCAAGCTGGACCAGAAGGGCCGTTTTTCCCACGCCGGCATGGGCCAGAACGGCTCCGAATCCCCCTGCCGGGAGGATGTCTTCCGTCTCAAAACCCAGTTGCCGAAGCGGATTGCGAAGGATCAGTTCCTGTTTGATCATGGCGATATTCCTGTCTTTGATTTTGCTGTCTTGTCGGTCGGGCCAGGGGATGAAAAAGATCGATGCCCCGGTTCTCATGCCGCGCTTTTTTTCCTCGCCGCCACCTCCGCCGCGATCTGTTCGGCGATCGCCTGCGGTACCTGCCGGTAGAGGGCGAATTCCATGGTGTACTGGGCCTTTCCCTGAGTGGCGGACCGGAGCACCGTCGAGAAGCCGAACATCTCGGCCAAAGGCACTTGGGACTCGACCACGGTCATGACCCCCTCGTCCTGCGCCCCGACGATCATCCCCCGCCGCTGATTGAGGAGCCCCATCACCGCCCCCTGAAACTCCGTCGGAGACTCCACGACCACCTTCATGATCGGCTCATGGACCACAGGTTTGGCCTTGGCGTAGCCCTCGCGGAACGCCCCGCGGGCGGCCGCCTGGAAAGCCATGTCCGAGGAGTCCACGGCATGGGCGGCGCCGTCGTTGATGACGACCTTCACGCCCGTTACAGGGAATTCCATCTTCGGCCCCTTGGTCATGCTCTGCCGGAATCCCTTTTCGCAGGCCGGGATGAACTGGGTGGGGATGGACCCGCCCCTCACCTCGTTGACAAAAAGAAAATCCTCAGTCCCTTCCGTGATCGGTTCCAGGTAGCCGGCCACACGGCCGTACTGACCGGAACCGCCGGTCTGTTTCTTGTGGGTATAGTTGAATTCCGCCCGCTGGGTGATCGTTTCGCGATAGGCCACCCTGGGCTTTCCCGTCTCCACCTCGGCGCTGTATTCCCGCTTCATCCGCTCGACATAGATCTCCAGGTGGAGTTCGCCCATCCCTTCGATGATCGTTTCGTTCGTTTCGTCGTCCACGTGGGTACGGAAGGTGGGATCCTCCTTCGTGAAGCGGTTCAAGGCCTTGGACATGTTGATCTGCGACTTGTTGTCCTTGGGAAAGATCGCCAGCGAGATCACCGGCTCGGGGACGAACATCGAGGTCATGGTCAGATTGCTCCCGGGGGAGACAAAGGTGTCTCCCGAGGCGCATTCGATTCCAAACAGGGCCCCGATATAACCGGCGGGGATGGCCTCGATGTCCTCCATCTGGTCTGCATGCATGCGGACCAGGCGTCCCACCTTCACCTTTTTGCCGGTCCGGGAATTGACGATGGTCGCCCCTTTGGCGAGTGTCCCCTGGTACACACGGACATAGGTGAGCTGGCCGTAGGGTCCGTCTTCCAGCTTGAAGGCCAGGGCCACGATCGGCTTTGCGGGATCGGTCTCCAGAATGATCGTCGCCTCGTTGTTGTCCAGGTCCAGGGCTGCATTTTCCACGTCCGACGGACAGGGAAGATAGCGGGTGACCGCGTCCAGGAGCGGCTGAACTCCCTTGTTCTTGTAAGCCGATCCGACCAGGACCGGTGTCAGCTTCCGCTCCAGGGTGCCGCGGCGAATCGCTTCGATAATCATGGATTCAGGAACCGCGTTGTCCTCAAGGACCGCTTCCATGAGCTCATCGGAGAACATCGTGGCGGCCTCGACCATCTCCTCCCGTTTCTTGGTGGCCTCCTCCAGCAGATCCGACGGGATCTCCTCGGTTCGGAGGTTTTCGCCGTTATCTCCGTCAAAGTAGACCGCCTTCATTGTCAGAAGGTCGATCACCCCTTTGAAATCCGTTTCCAGACCGATAGGCATCTGCAGGGAAACGGCGTTGTGGCCGAGCTTGGCGCGGAGCTGGTTGATCACCCGCTGAGGATCCGCGCCGCTCCGGTCGCACTTGTTGATGAAGGCGATGCAGGGAACCTTGTAGCGCTTCATCTGGAGATCGACGGTAATGGACTGCGACTGGACTCCGCCGACGGAACAGAGGACCAGGACCGCTCCGTCCAGGACCCGGAGGGACCGTTCGACTTCGATTGTAAAATCCACATGCCCCGGGGTGTCGATGATGTTGATTTCATGGTCCAGCCATTCGCAGAAGGTCGCTGCCGAGGCGATGGTGATGCCGCGTTCCTTTTCCAGTTCCATGGAATCCATGGTGGCGCCGACGCCGTCCTTGCCCTTGACGTCGTGAATGGCGTGAATACGCTTGGTATAAAAGAGTATCCTCTCGGTCAGGGTGGTCTTCCCCGAGTCGATATGGGCGCTGATTCCGATGTTTCTCACGTTTTCAATTTTGTTCCTCATACCTTTTCCTTTATGCGGCAAAATAACCGGGCGCCAGAACCGCCCAATAAAAATAAAAAATCCCTCATTTGGATAGTCATACCAGATGGGGGATCCACTGTTGATGACAATAGCGATTGCGTGGCTATATACTATGAAATTGTTTGAAGATTGTCAAGATATTTTTTAGAGACTGTCAGTGACACATGATATGTCCGGTTTAGTAGCACATCATCTGTCCGGTTTTTATAAGGTCACCGTTGGAGGTGACCGATGGGACGGACAGGATTGCTACAGGAGATCCGGAGGATGCGAT
>Ga0172371_10005583_pt1 | contig 18606 bp, 13 predicted proteins | sample Lak12m_FD_114543 | JGI IMG/M metagenome (GOLD analysis project Ga0172371, IMG submission 114543) | Freshwater microbial communities from Kabuno Bay, South-Kivu, Congo - kab_022012_12m | ecosystem: Environmental > Aquatic > Freshwater > Lake | place: Democratic Republic of the Congo: South-Kivu...
CATCTGACTGCCCTGATATGCAACACAAACCCGTTGGCACTCAAACGCCAGATAGACAACCTTCAAAAGGAAATCCTCGCCAAACTACGGTAACATGATTATGGCGCAACTACCCCACACCACTACCCACCCCTTCGGTAACACTTTATTATGGCGCAACGCGTGGGTTCTTTCTCCCGCAGACAAGGGAGCCGGAAAGCCAGCAAACAAGCCACGGTACTGTGTGGTTCTACCGCGAAGCGGTATCACGCGAAAGCATTCCGCCCTTCGGTTCCATGAGCAAATTCGCCGACAGTCTTGCCCCTTGCTGCCTCCCCCATGCATGTCCTATAACCTTGGCAATCGCCATGAAGACATACGCAGAGATCAACGCGAAGATTGAGTCCGGCAAGGCCGTGGTCCTCAACGCAGAGGAAATCATCAGCTACGTTGATCGCAAGGGGCTTGCCGCAGCCGCAAAGGAAGTGGATGTCGTAACCACCGCGACCTTCGGCCCGATGTGTTCTTCCGGCTGTTTCCTCAATTTCGGACACTCCAAGCCCCGGATCCGCATAACGGAAGCCTGGGTGCAGGATGTCCTGGTATATCCCGGCGTTGCCGCCGTGGATGTCTATCTCGGCGCCACCCAGCTTCGTCACGGCGATCCGGCCAACCTCTACCCGCCAGGCGATTTCCGTTACGGCGGCGGACATGTTATCGAGGACCTTGTCGCCGGCAAGACCCTGCAGCTCTTCGCCCTGTCCTACGGGACAGACGAGTATCCCCTGCGCGAGCTTCGCACGTACTTCAGCATCAAGGACCTGAACCAGGCCATCATGGTGAACCCGCGCAACTGCTACCAGAACTACAACGTCGCCATCAATGAGTCGGACCGGCGCCTGCACACCTATCTCGGCTGTCTCGAGCCACGCCGTGGAAATGCCACCTACTGCTCGGCCGGCCAGCTGTCCCCGCTGCTGAACGACCCGCTGTACGAGACCATCGGTGTCGGCACACGGGTCTGGCTTGCCGGAGCACAGGGCCACGTCTACGCGGAAGGCACCCAGCACGCCGGCGCCTGTGCCCGTAACGAATTCGATGTGCCCGTCGAAGGTGGCGGGACTCTCGCCCTCACCGGTGATATGAAAAAGATGCGCTCCGATTTCGTCCGCGGCGTGAGCCTGCGCGGGTATGGCGTGTCCCTTGCGCTCGGGGTCGGCATTCCCATCCCCATTCTCAATGAGCAGGTTCTCAAGCGGACCTGTATCCGGGACCGGGACATCCAGGCCCCGGTTGTCGACTACAGCCAGGACTACCCGAACCGTACCGGCAAGGTGCTGGGCAAAGTTTCCTACGAGCAATTGCGCAAAGGGGAGATTGTCCTGGAGGGAAAGACCATACCCGTCGGTTCGCTCTCTTCGTACTACAAGGCCCTGGAAGTGGCCAACCTGCTGGCCGATGAGATCCGCAAGGGCGATTTCCGTGTGTCCGAGCCGCTGGCCCGCCTGCCGCTCGACAGCCGTATGAAACCGATGCCGCAGAGGCGCAAGCCGTCATGAGCAAGACCGTTACAAAGAAGCTGATGCTGTTCTTCCCGAAGTGCGAGTGCGAGAAGCCGATCATCTACCACCTCGTGAAGGACTACGAGCTCATCGTTAATGTGTTTCGCGCGAAGGTCACACCGGAAGAGGAAGGCTACCTTGTTCTGGATGTAACGGGTACCGAGGCGGACATTGAGCGTGCCATGGATTTCGTCCGCACCTTCAAGGTCACCATCAATTACGCGGGCAAGGGCGTCACCTGGAGCGCGCAACGCTGTACACACTGCGGCGCGTGCCTCACCCACTGCCCCACCCACGCGCTACATGTAAAGGACGCCCGCACACGGGAAGTCGTGTTCGACGAACAGAAATGCATCGAGTGCCTGGCCTGTATACCGGTATGTCCTTTCGGCGCCTGTGCATCGGCATTCTGACCCCTACCCGGTTCGCTCATGAATGCATGTCCATGGATTGCTCTCCGAATGGTAGGGACGAGGCGCTGCCTCGTCCTGTTTCGACAAGGGCGACGCGGCGCGTCGCCCCTACCTGGCCTCCGGGCTGAACCTGCAGCCGGTGGTCGTCGACCCGTGCCCTATTCCCCATGACCACTACTCGCATCTACCGCTCCTTCGTCCATCACCAGGCCGTGTTCCGGATCTGCTGCGACAAGTTTGACGTTGCCGCCGAGGAGATCGTCAAACAGCGCCGGATTCTTGATGATTACATCCGCCGCGAGCCTCGGTTCCGCACATCACTCACACCGCTGGATGCCTGGGCCGATGCCCCACTAGTGGTGACTCGAATGGTCGAAGCGGCCCGCCGGGTAGGAGTGGGTCCCATGGCAGCGGTGGCCGGCGCCATGGCGCAGCTTGCGGTCGAGGCTGCTGTCTCGGCAGGAGCGCGGGAAGCCATCGTCGAGAACGGAGGCGATATCTATCTTGTGGCCGGTGCGCCGGTGACTGTGGGCCTGTACGCGGGGGAGACTCCTGTGTCCGACAAACTTGCTTTTACTGTCGAGCCCGGCAACACGCCCATCGCCATCTGCTCCTCGTCCGGCATCATGGGCCCCTCTTTCAGCTTCGGGAAGTGCGACCTGGCTACCGTGGTGGCGCGTGACGCGGCCCTGGCCGATGCGGCGGCAACGGAAGCGGCAAATCTCGTGAAGAAGCCTGAAGACGTTCAAGCCGCCCTGGAGCGCATTCTCGCCATCCCCGGCGTCGAAGGTGTCCTGCTGGTCAAGTCCGACAAGGTCGGCCTCATCGGAAATCTCCCGCCCCTCGTCCGCAACCTGCAGGGCCGACTGTAGCAGGCTCCCCGGCCGGTGTGTTCACCTTTCGGGAAGACAAGGGATCTATGCCTCACTACATTGCCGCCCGAGATAGGCTGCTTTGACGATTGGGATATCCTCGTATTGGCAGAGGGACAGCAAGTGCCGGTCACCGGAGATTATCGCATCGGCCGAGGCCGACACGGCGCACGAAAGGACGCGGTCGTCGCTCGGATCGGCGGTCACTACGACCTGCGCAAGCGGTTTGGACATCACAATGGTTGAATGTCGCGTCACCCACCGGAGGATGTCCTCGCGGGCGACGTCAGCCTTCTCGAGAATGGATGAGAGTTTGGGATAGCGTAGAACACGATCCAGTTCCGCGAGCAGTTCCCGGCTGGTGAAGAGAACAAACTCTCCCTGCTCAATGCCGGCGAGAATCTTCCGTGGGGCTCCTTTCCAGAAGAAGCCGGAAACGAGAACATTCGTATCGCACACGATGCGTTTCATTTCCGGCCGTATTCCGCATGTGCTTCATGGATGATCATGTCCACTTCGTTAGCGGCAAGTTCATAGGACGTCTTGACGGAGTCCAGTTTGCCCGTGAGTTCGGCCAGTGTCGGGGCCGGTTCGGGGTGCCCTCCAGATTTCTCGTCAGCCGGAACGATCTTGAAGACGGGTTTCGAGTTGCGAATGACAACGAACGTTTCGCCCGCCTGGGCCTGGTTGGCGATGGCCGCCAACGACTGACGGATATCCTGCACCGAGATAATCTTGCTCATTAATGATTCCCCCATTCCATATGTAATATCATATGTTTTAGCATATGCTCTGTCAACTGGCTACATTGCCCATGGCGATGCCTATTCCCTGTCCGCGCCTTGTCCGTCGAACCGTTTACTGTCGGAAGACAGATGTGTTTGATTTCGTGTATCATATATCAACTCTTGATATATCATCTTGCAGGAAACCACGCTGCATGCTCCCTGTGCCACGGCAGCTCTCACGGCGCTTTCCTCCCACAATCCATTCCACCAACGCCCATGCGAGCGGAAGCGTTACGGGATGGACCGCAGGCCGCCGGAAATGTACTATGTCTGTTTGCGGGGAGGCACATGCTCAGCCTGCGGCATATCTACGTATCCGCCATTGTGGCCACGCTGGCCGTGTCCAGCCCGGCTGCATCCCGCAATTGGACGGGACTTGGCGACGGGTTCCGCTGGTCAGACAAGAACAACTGGAGCCCGTCCGACTTCGCCCCGCGCGGCGGCGATACCGTCCGGATCGCCAGCAACGCTACGGTTGTCCTCACCAACAACACTTCCTGGCTCGGCAGCCTCACCATAACCAACGCCGCCCTCGTGTTCACCAACTGGAACACGCAGCTCAGGGCAACGAACGTGCTCCTCCAGAATGCCGGCCGTTTCACCCTCCCTGCGGCTTTTCCGACCAACACAATGTCCAACCGCATCTCCGTGGCCTGCACAACATTCACGATGGAAACGGGCAGCACCGTGAACGCGGACAGTAAGGGCTACGCGCGCGACCAGGGGCCGGGCCGGGGCGCCATTCCTTTCGGCGGCAACTGGGAAGGCGGCGGCGGACATGGCGGCAGGGGCGGAGACGGACGTGAGGGCGCCGGCGGCAGCGCCTGCGGTTCCACGAATTCCCCTTCGTTGCCCGGCAGCGGCGGAGCAAGCTGCTATGCACCGAACAACTGGTTCGGCGGACATGGCGGCGGAGCGGTCCGCATCGCTGCGTCGGGAACAGTGACCATCTATGGGCTGCTGTCCGCGGACGGTGGCAACAGCGACCACGCCTCGGGCGGCGGGGCCGGCGGCTCCATCTGGATCTCCTGTGGAACATTCGCCGGATCGTCCAACGGCCTCATCCGCGCGCGCGGCGGCACTTGTTCGGACACCGGCACCGATCCCTCCGGTGGCGGCGGGGCCGGCGGCCGCCTTGCGCTTACCTATTCCTCCCTTTCCGGCAGCCCCGCCGTCCGTTTCTGCGCCTCCCCGGGCCGGGGCTGGTTCACCAACGATTGGGATGTCAAGTGGCACCACGTTGCAGGCATGGGCACTCTGTACCTCAGCGATACCCGGCTCTTCGCTCCCGTGATGACCGGTGACCGATTCCGCGACGTGTTGCTCTATCCCGGCACATCCCGCTGGTCTGTCGCCAGCCTGCTGGTCAGCAACTGCACCTTCCACCTCGCCCAGCCCGGGTTCCAGTTGAAAGTAACCAATAGTGTGCGGGTCGACGCACGCGCTTCCCTGGGTATCGGCACACAGGATGGCGGGACCAACAGGCCCGTCGTCGACATCGGTCAGAACCTGGTGCTCACCAACGGCGGTCTGTTCTACGTCCGCTCGGCGCGAACCAACGCAGTCGGGCCCAACTACGGCGCAAAGATCGGCGTAACAGGAACACTGGCGATAGCCGCCTCGAGCTGGATCTATCCCTTTTCCAACGGAACAAACGGCGGCAGCCCGTGGTTCCGGGTCGGGAACCTGCTTGTGGCGGCAGGAGGCGGCATCAACGCTGATGCCAAGGGATATCGGGCCAATTCCGGCCCCGGCAAAGGGACCACGGGAGGGGAAGGGTGGGAAAGCGGCGGCGGCCACGGCGGAACCGGCGGCGACGGCACGAGCGGCGGCGCCAACGGAGGCGCGAGCTATGGCTCCACGACAGCGCCCATTCTGCCCGGCAGCGGAAGCGGCATATGGAATTCCATCGAACCGCGCGGGCGCGGCGGCTACGGCGGCGGTACGATCCGTTTCACCATAACGAATAACGCTGTTCTCAATGGAACTCTCTCGGCCTGTGGCAGTCGCAGCGTGTTTGCTTCGGGCGGCGGTGCGGGCGGTTCAATCTACCTGCAATGCCGTACACTCGCCGGTTCCGGAGCCACCCTGAAGGCTGACGGCGCAAACTTCCAGTACTTCGACGTGAACAGCTGCGGCGGTGGCGGAGGCGGTGGACGTATCTCGCTCGCCTATACGAACCTGGGCACAGTTTCAGCACTTCGGGTTTCGGCAGCGGGAGGCACTGGTCCCTTATTCCAGAATCCCCACGACCGCCGCTCGGCACAACCGGGAACACTGCACTTCTCCGGCACGAATATCTTCGCGGCCGCCTGGAGCGGCATCTGCGGGCGGCTTGTGATCCCGGGTTTCACGACGTGGACACGATCTTCGCTCAGCATCACGAACGAGCGCGTAATCCTGCCGGAAGGATTCCAGCTCCAGTTGACCGGGTCCCTTGTCGTTAGCGGGACCAACGCTTTCCTCGCATTCGGCACCAACGCCACAATCACCTGTGGCGGCGACCTGGTCGTGACCAACGGCGGCCACCTGCTGATCAACGCGGGGGCAACAAATGGAACACCCGGCGCATGCGGGGCTCTCGTCGCCGTGACCGGGGCCGTCCGCGTGGCGTCCAACTCCTGGATCTACCCCGTGGCCGACCCCACTAGTGGGGGTGCCCCTCTGTTCCGCATGGCACAGCTCTTTGTCGCACAGGGCGGCGGGTTCTTTGCCGAGGCCGCAGGTTTCCCGAGCGACGCCGGCCCGGGCAAGGGAAACAGGAGTGGCAGCGGGTGGGAAGGCGGCGCTTCACACGGTGGCAAAGGCGGCAACGGTACGCTGGGAACCGGCGGAAATGTCATCTACGGGTCTTCGAACACGCCGGTCACCGTAGGCAGCGGTGGCGGGAGTTGGCAACCCGCCAGCGCCAATCGACGCGGCGGCTATGGCGGAGGCGGGATCCGCCTCGAATCGGCGGGGCGTGTAGTGGTCAACGGTACGATCAGCGCGGACGGGGGAAGGGCCGACTATGCTGCAGGCGGCGGTGCAGGCGGATCGATACTCATCACCTGCACAAGCTTCCAGGGCTCCGCATCCTCCCGTCTCAGCGCAAGCGGCGCCAGGGGGTCGCTGTACCAGCCCACAGCCATGGGCGGCGGCGGTGGCGGCGGTCGCATCAGTGTCCTGATCGGTCTGACCGCTACCAACCGCTACCGCCTTCTCGCAGGCTTGCCCGTTGGCGGCCTCAGCCAATACCTTGACCATGCTCCTTACGCCGGCACGATCGCCGTGAGCAACGGTCCCGGATACACCAACTCTCCCCCCGGCGGAGCCATGTATGGCTCTCGCGTGTTTATCACCACGAACCGCACCCTGACGATCCGGGCGGAGCCCGCGGAATACGATAACCCCTACCCGCTCGACTACGCCACCTATAGTGATGTCCCGCTCGGGTCCATCGTCACCAACAGCGTCAGCAGTCCTGTGGATGTCGAAAACGGTTCACGGCATACGTGCATCGGGTGGACCCTGAGGACGGAACACGGCACGCTCCTGGGGCAAAACACGAACACCACAACCTCTTTCACGTTTTCCTCCAACCGCATCGTGACGTGGCATTGGACCAACGAGTATGAACTCACGGTCAAATCAGGCGCGAACGGGTCCGTGAACAGCAACCAGGTCAACCGCTGGTACCGGCTGGCCACTCTAGTCACGAACATAACGGCAACGCCTTCAAACACGTACACCTTCTTCCGCTGGACCGGCGATGTTCCGCCCGGGCAGGAGACGGTCAACCCGCTTTCGGTCACAATTGACCGCAAGCGCACGATCACCGCCAATTTCACCAGCACCGCCGGCCAGACCAATATATGGAACGGGTCAAATACCTGGGAGAGTGTCGTCAACTGGTCGCAGGGTGCGATGCCCGGTTCGAATGATTTCGTCGTTATCAACTCGGGCGAGGTTACGATCATCGGCCCGGTGCCGATGCGCACGATGACCGTCAAGAACGGGGCACGCGTGGCATTCAGCAACTGGAATTCCACCTGTACTGCCAGCAATTTTGCCGTGCTGGCCGGCGGCACTGTTACCGTGGCCCGCGCGTTCGCACAGGGCGGTACGTCGAACAGGATCCATATTGTCTGCACGAATCTCACCATCCAGGCGGGCGCCGGCATTGAGGCCGACGGCAAGGGTTACCTGTACGACAACGGCCCCGGCAAAGGTGAGGCGGCAGATTGGGCCTCCGGTGCCGGCCACGGAGGCAAAGGCGGAAACAGTTCCAACACAGGGCTCACCGGGGGAAAGGCGAATGGTTCGCGGGATGCACCTGCCGTGCCCGGCAGCGGTGGCGGGAGCTACCAGGGCGGTGTTCCCGGTAACCGGGGCGGCCCGGGTGGCGGCGCGATCCGCCTTGAAGTCAGGAACCGCCTGACCGTTGACGGGATACTCTCTGCCGATGGTGCATCGGGCGGTTTTGCCGCCGGTGGCGGCGCCGGCGGGGCCATCTGGATCACCTGCGGGACACTTGAGGGAACCACCACCGGCCTGATCCGGGTCCGTGGAGGAGCCGGCAGCTATTCGAACCCTGCCAATGCCGGTGGTGGCGGCGGCGGCGGACGGATCGCGCTTTATTACCAGTCCCTGGCCGCCCAGCGTTCGATACGCTTTTCTGCTTCCCCCGGGTCCGGCTACAAGACCAATGCCGGTGACTCTGCCTGGGTCCACGTCGCGGAGATGGGCACGCTGCGCCTGCCGGATCCCGCACTTTTGTCTGCCGCCCTGACCAACCAGTTGTTCAGGAATGTTCAATTGTCCTTCGGCACGAACGCCTGGTCAATCGGTTCGCTGATGGTCAGCAACTGCTGGCTGACACTTCCGGGCGACGGGTTCCGCCTCACTGTCACCGGCGATCTGCAGATCGTCCGGGGATCGTTGGGGCTCGGCACAATTGGCGGCACGAATTGTGTTCAACTCTCCGTCGGCGGCGCGCTGAGCTTGTCCCAGGGCGCCGGGCTTTATGTCTATGCAGGCCGCACGAACGGCACAACAGTTCCGTTCGGGGCGGAGATTGCCGTAACAAATGGAATCAGTGTGGGGGGCGGCTGCTGGATCTATCCCTTTGCGCATTCGCAGAACGGCGGCGCCGTGCGGGTCCGGGCAGCCAGCCTGACTGCCGCGAACAACGGCGGCATCAACGCGGACGGGAAAGGCTTTGCCTACGAACAGGGCCCCGGGAAGGGCACCCAGAGCGGCAACGGGTGGGAAGGCGGCGGCGGTCACGGCGGTAAAGGCGGGACCGGTGGCTATGGCCGTGGAGGTAACCCGTACGACTCCGTTTCCGCGCCCGTTCTTCCCGGAAGCGGCGGCGGAAGCTGGCAGACCGCGTATCCACGCCGGCGAGGCGGCTATGGCGGCGGCGTGATCCGCGTGGACGCTCCCGTTTTCACTTTGAACGGTGTTCTTTCGGCTGACGGCGCAGCCGCGGAGTATGCTGGTGGAGGAGGCGCAGGTGGGTCGGCATACGTCACCTGCACAACATATGGTGGCTCGGAGGATGGGGTTATCCGGGCGCGTGGTGGGTCAGGTGACATCAACGCACCACAGGTTGCCGGCGGCGGCGGGGGCGGTGGGCGCATAGCCCTTGCCTACAGCGGCCTCAGCGGTCAGCCGGGCACGCGGTTCCATGCCGTTGGAGGCAGGGGCTATGTGTATCCCTCCATCGCGGATGCGCGCACGGCGGAAATGGGGACAATCTGGCTTTCGACCACGAACCTGTTCGCCCCGTCGTTCGGCACCATGTCCGGATCACCAGTGGTCCCCGGACTCACCGCGTGGACTTCGACCGTGCTGACGGTGACAAACTCGACACTCGGTTTCACGAACGGGTTCCGCCTGCACGTGCTGGGAGATGTGACGATAGGATCGACCGGTGTCGTTGTTGTTCCGCCGTCCGGTATCCTTACCTGCGGGGGTAACCTGGTCGTGACCAACGGCGGCCGGCTGCTCGTGTTCGGCGGACCAACCAATGAACTCACCGACTACGGCGCGCTGGTCACTGTTGCAGGCAGTATGACCGTCTGCACTTCGTCCTGGGTCGATACCAGGTCCGACCCGGTCAACGGCGGCGCTCCTCTTTTCCGCGCCGGTTCCCTGGAGGTGCGCGGCGGCGGCGGATTCGCAGCCAGCGCCGCCGGCTACCCGATGGAGTCCGGCCCCGGCAAGGGTGTCAATTCGTTGATCGGCTGGCCGGGCGGTGGTGGGCACGGCGGGCCTGGCGCGCCCGGCAGCCGTGCGGCCGGCGGAATCGCATATGGATCCTCCAATGCGCCGGTAACAGCAGGCAGTGGCGGCGGAAGCTACGTCGCCGGCAATCTGAGTTACTGCGGCGGGAGCGGTGGCGGCGTGGTCCGGATCGAAGTGGCAGGTCCGGCCGTCATCAACGGCAGCCTGCTGGCCAGCGGCGAGGCGGCGCGGACCGGATCTGCATCCGCCGGCGGGGCAGGCGGCTCTATCCTCGTCATGTGCCGAGAGACGATCCAGGGTGCCGTGGGTGGATTGCTCCATGCACGCGGTGCGGCCGCGGCGACTTCCCCGCCGGAAGGCGGCGGCGGGGGGGCAGGCGGACGGATTGCGCTCTGGTACAGCATTTCTGACATCGAGCGGGACAAGATCCTGCAGGGCGATTTCCAGCGGGCAATCTTCACCAATGCAATCCCGGGCTTCCTCTGTTCGGTGAATGTGAACGGTGGAACCGGCTACAGCAACGGCCCGCGCGGTACGGTCGTGTTCCTGACTCTCGCGCCTCTCGGCGGCACCGTGCTGCTGATCGAGTAGCCCGGTTCAGGAATTGACACTGTCTGGATTCCTGCCCACCATCCGCCACCATGAATCCATCTACGGCCGAGAGCCGCATACCTACAGACCTGGCACATGTCCGGGCCGGTGGCTGGCTGGGGGAACGGATCGAACGCGGCATGGTGGCCGTGGACAACCTGTTCGGTTCGCTCTGGTGGCATGGCAGCGGATGGGGCTACGAACATGTCGCACGCTGGATCCGGAACGAAACCCTCTACGGCCGGTACAGCGGCCGTTTTCATCCGGCGCTGGGCAGTGTGCTCGAGGAAATGCTGGCACTGGTGGCAGATGGCCGGGCGTTCCCAGACTACGCCACGCACGCACTTGCCGCCTACAACGAAGAAGAATTTCTCATGGGGCTGTTGAGTTACTACGGGCAGTTCCCGGAACCGCGCATTCTCGAAGCAGCCAGGCGCCTCGGCCGTTCGCTGGCCGACCATCACCCCGTGTTGGCCGGTAATCACTACTACAAGAGCCTGGCAATCGGACGCCTGCTTGAACTGGCCGCGGCAAGCGGCGATTCATCCTTCCGCGATGCTGCTGTCGCCATCGCCGAAGACCAGCAGCTGGCTATCCTCAAGATCCGGGGTTCCGGTCCCGACGAGGCGCAGGGCGGCACCCACGGCGCTGCTGCCTGCATGATCCTCTGCTGGCACCTGGAGCTTCACCGCACCACCAGCGAGCGTCGCTATCTCGATTGGGCAACGCAAACCTGGCAGGCAATACGCGACCGCGCATTTATCACCGGCGGCCTCGGTGAACACCTCCGTTTCCTGCAGCCGCCAGGCGAAGGACAGGATCTGCACGATGAAACCTGCCAGCATGCCTGGTGGCTCACAGCCAACCTCCGCTTCTGGTCCGTAACCGGGGAGACAAAGTACCTCGATTACGCCGAACGCATCCTCTTCAACCACCTGCTCTTTGCCCAGCTTCACCGGGGCGAGGACGCCGGCTTCTGCGCCCTCGGAAACATTGACCAGGGTTTTCGCGGTCAGCACAACTACATCTGCTGCGACAACGAAGGCGTATACGCGCTGCTCGAGACCACGCGGCACATTGTGACGGTCGACGCGCCGCACCGGGATGTTGCCGTAAACTTCCTCATCCCTGCCGAGATCCTCGCCGCATTGGACGGGCAAAAGCCCGTGCGTCTCCGCGTGGAAACCGATTACCCGGTTCATGGCAGGGTGCATATCACCGTTCTTGCTCCCTCCGCGGTCGCGTTTACTTTGCGGGTGCGCATGCCCGGAGGAGCCAGGCCGGCAAGCATCCGGGTTAACAACAAATCCGCTGCGGCCGGGACAGATGGCTCATATGTCGTAGTGAATCGTACCTGGGCCGATGGTGATATGCTGGACGTTGTGTTTCCGGTGGCCATGCGCGTCGAGGCCGACAATACCGGCCACGGGGCGCGCAGTGTCCCGGTCGTCATCGACGGCCATGACGTCCGGGCCAAACGCGTCGGCGTCTTCCATGGCCCGGTACTTGCGGCCATGTTCCGCACCGCGCATGGTAATGACCTGAACTGGGTCTGGACGGGCGACTATCCCGAAGCGCTTGACAGTGGCGGCTGTGTCTTCGAGGACTACCCCACTTCCGCGTCCGACTACCTGGAGTCCGATGGCAAGCGGTTCCATACCGGGCGGCCTGCCGAGAGGACAGAGATCGTGTCGACGGGTCGCGCGCCTGTGATCAGCTGGTCCCACCGTCTCGCGGAGCGGGTCAGGATTACCCAGAAAGTCACGGTCCTCCCCGGCTTGCCTGTCACGCTGGACTGGCGCCAGACAATCGAAGGCAGCGAGAAGACAGATACGCTACTGTGCGGCGGGGTCCGTTTCGGCGTGGCCAAGCGCAGCAAGTCCGTCAACTACGGTGACTGCGCATTCCCCTATCCGTTCCCGGCCCTTACCACCCGGGACGACCTGAGCGCCAACGTCGGGTTCATTGCGGGCGGAGGGAGTTTCAGTCTCTCCGAGATGCTGGCTGATGGCTGCGAAGTAAAGAAGACAGGCACCTTTCGGATGAGTAACGGGTCGTTCCGGGCAATCTGCCACTATGATACCAGCGCTGTGTCCCGCCTGGTTGGCAGAGTCGCGCCGGAGTGGGCCGGCGTGTATTTCCAGCCGGTTCCCGGGGAACGGGCCGTGCTCCAGCGCCGCCTGGTTTTTCCGCTGTACGAGCAACCGCTGAGCCAGGACCTGACAAGGCTCGAGCGCCAGAGTGTCGCGGAACTGACGTTCACAGTGGAACCGGCAGGAGCCGGCACGTTCACCCTGCGGATAGCCGGCCCGAATGTTCAGAACACACCAATTCTTGTTCCGGGATCAACAGGCCTGAAGGCCGGCTGGGTGGTGCACAACGACAGTGTCGCGGCGGTCCTGCTTCACTATGATGCCGACCGCCTTGTTGTCCGTCTTCCCGCACCGGGCTTCTACTCCGTCAAATGCCAGCCCGCCTGACTCCGAAGAGGTGCTCCGGCGACGGCTTCGCCGCCGCACCATGCGCAGTCACTCCGCGCGCAAAGCACGGCAAAGACACGCGACGGCCTCGACAAACTCGCTCTGCAGTTCCGAAGACTGCGGAACTCGCGCCCTTTGCGCAAGGGTCTGCACATCGGCCACGGAGAACCCTGCCGTTCTTGCGATGAACAGTGCGTCACGGCAGTCAATGGGATCATTCCGCATCAGTTTGCTGAGCAGGAGATCGGCGTTGCCCAATCGAAACAAGTCCATCCGCTTCCAGGATCCCGGGATGGAAACGCGCTGAGAGAACCATTCGGGAGTTAGAATCACCTGGTCCTCGACGAAGAAATGGCTGATGTAGAGGTCGTCACCTGCGAGTTCACGGTTCACGGCCTCGGCCGCGTCCCAGAAATTCGTATTCTCGTTCATCTCTTCCGCCTGACCCATCCGGAGTACGGCATCAACATCCCGACTCAGGGCGGCGTCTTCCGGTGGCGGCACGAAGCCGAGCTGCAGCGCCGCTCGCCCGTACAGGGTCAGGTCAACTCTCTTCGCTAGCTTGGCATCCAGGGCGAGTAGTATGCGCTCGGCGTTTGTCATGCAACCAGACTCCATGATTCCACATTGTACCGACCGTTCACCGGCTTTGCCCGCGCCAGGCGACTCCAGTGCAGCATGGGTTCGGGCGGTTTCGGTTCGTTGGCGAATGCCACTACGATCTGTCCCCACCCCGGATGCGCAGGATCCACCTTCAACGCCAACCGGGCAAGTTCGGCCAGCACAAAGCCAGCCCGCTCCCGCAATGCCGTACGGACCAGCGACTTCATGTCCAGGCGTCCACGGGAGATCATCTGCGCCGGCAGGCGAAGGATCTGGGGCCGATCCAGGCACTGGAGCTGGCAAAGCGCCACTACCAGTTCCTCATCCGAAACCGCATCGCGGCCGGGCGGACCGGCAGGAAATCCACGAGAACGGGGCCGCTCGACGATACGAGCTCCGCGCGCATTGGCCAGATCAACCAACCAGTCCTCAAGGCACGTGGCTCCCTCCGCGGGATGCGAGCGAAATAGGCGCAGGAGTCTAAACCGCAACGGGGAAACATGGACGGTCTTGCCCATCCGTCGGGCAAGGGTCGATTCCATGTTGTGCGTCTCCATCCTCATGATCGGATCCTACAGCAACGGGGGGACGAAACAAAGAACAGTTCGCAGTATTCCGGTACTTGCTCGAGCGCGGTCCGGAGCTCTGCCGGGGTGACGAGCGGTGCAGTCTTGTTTTCCACGGCGGTGACGCGTCCGGTCGCCGGGTCGAAATCCACCGGGCCGTAGCGCCCCGGCTGTCCGGTATGCAGCAGGTACGCTTCGTACGCATCACCGCCGCAGTAGTGCCAGAACTCGAACGGGTATGTCACGAAACCGTGCTCGCGCATGAGAGATGTGATTGCCTGCCTGTTCGCACGTGCTTCTGCGGAAACGAAAGGTGACTCCATCGGGGTCTTTTCGGACATCTCGAGGTACGGTCCGCCACGATCGACCTCGACTCCTGTCGAGGCTTGCAGCACTGAAACATCCATCGCGCTGCCGGCAAGGTGGGTACCGATCTTCGGAGCGGTCGCCACCATCGCGGTGACGCGCCTGAACAGGAACTTACCGTCCGGACGCCGGCCGCCTGTTTCCCAGAGAACAGATCGTACTACGCGCGCCAGGATTGCCGGGTCCTGCGCCAGCTGTTTCTGCATCGCGCACGTGCGGAAACCGTCTTCCGCCTTGAGCACCCAGCCCCGCGCGTTCATCGCTCGCGCGGCGGCCAGGAACCGGGGGACCAGTCCCTCGCGCAGGTAGAAGAGCCGATCAAACCGGCCGCCGATCCGTGATGTTGAGAACTCGACGCGGACGCCGGCGGATTTGACGGCCTCCGGCAACCCCACCAGTGGCTCCCCGCACTCCGCCACCGGGTACTCCATTATGGCGCTCATGAACGCGTAGGCCGCGTCCATCTGCTGCCGCCAGTACTCTTTCGGGTTCGTCTGCATCTACTCGCTTCGACTATGCCGCCTCCCGTTGACCGGTATTGCCGGGATTGATCGTCATCCCACCGTTACGGCGAGTTTGCCCAGCTTTACGACCCACGGGGTCGTCGTGCGTTCCGCCGTCACCAGGGGGCAGTCATGGGCCTGCGCAAGCGAGATGAAGGCCGCGTCGTAGGCCGTCGCCCCGAATGCGAGTGCTACCGACAGCAGCGTGGCCCGGGGCGGCTCGACCACCTCCAGCGGCGCATCCAGGTGCAGCGCGAAGATCGTCTCCGCCTGTTCGCCGGTCAGCTCCCGACGGGATACGTACGTGCGCAGGGCATTGGCGAACTCGAGGTAGTGCAGTCCCGGCACCATGGTTCGCACGTGCCCATCCAGGATGCGCTGCTGCCAGTCCCGCGCCGGCAGGGAAAAGGATTCCTCCAGGTACCATGCGAGGGTCACGCTCGTGTCGACCACAACGGTCATCGGGCCCGCTCCCGGTCCGCACGCAGGATCTTCAGCACCGGCGTTCGCGTGATGCCGGCCACCTGGCGCCGGACGGCCACCAGCCGTTCCCGGTAGTTCGCCGCCCGCTGTTCCTCCGCCTTTACCGCCACATAGGTTGCCAGAGCTTCGCGTACCACCGCCCGCTTGCTACGGGCTGTCGTGTACTTCATCGCCGCGGCGACAAGATCATCATCCAGAACAATATTCGTTCTCATACACATTACAATACACCTTACACTCTGGATGTGTCAACGGGGCTATCGTCGAGGCGGCAGGCGGTTGTTCACTCCGGCTCGCCAAGCGCGCCATCGAGGGTTCGGTATTCGGTCTCGGGGACGGCCCCCGTAAAACCATGCTATCACTTCTCGGCCGCGGCCTGCAAAGCACGGAGGCGCAGCGCGCTGAGCGGCATCCCTGCCGCCTGGTCGGCCAGGAACCCGTCTATCTCGCGGTCCTTTCCCCGGCTGCGCAGAAGGGTCAGCAGGCAGTAGTCCTCCCATCCTTCCCGCACCGCTTCGGACTGCCGCGTAGCGACAGGGCCTCTCGGCCCGGGGTAGACCATCACGTAATCGGGCAGGTCCTCGCCCGTGTACCACTCCGCATCAAAATCATTCCACGGATTGCCGCGCGGCGAATAGTAGGCGTAGAAACCCCACCCATTCCAGCCGCGGCGGAATGCACGCCATGCCATTTCACGGTAGAGGTTCACCAGATCCGATCCCTCGCCTTTCGCCGACTGCGTGCTGACCTGGTAGAAGGCCCTGACAAGCCGGGGCGCATCGAAAAGTGGTTGGCAGGCGGGACGATCCTCCAGAAGCATATGCAGGGGGCTCGAGATATCAACGCCCTCCTCATACCACGGGCTCAGCGCCGCAGCGACAGAGGCGTCCGGCAGGCATCCGCTGCCGGCCCAGAAGGACGGGTTGCAGTAGATCCGAACTTTGGGATCGGTTCTGCGGATGATGCCAATAATGGCCCCGAAAGCGGCGGCGTTGCCCTCACCGGGTTCATCTGTCAGTTCGACATACCAGTCGTCATACGACAGTCCCAGGCTGCGGGCATGTTTGACATGTTCACCGATGGTGCCGGCTATTGCGGCTTCGTCGTCGGCTGTGATCTTTGCCGCGTCGATCTGCCTGTTGTAAAGTCGGTCCCTGTAGTCGCCTATGCCCTGCACATGGAAGAACGACCGTCCGGGTCGCCGCCCCAGCTGCGCCAGGGTGCCGGGTTCAGGAAACCCGTCCCAGACGGTCACGCCAAGCGAAAGCTTGTACGCAACTTCCCTGGCATCGCGGTCCACGTAGCGGAATGGAAACATGGTTGTCCCACCGCTCCACGTCTGCAGCCATACGCGCGGCTCAGGAAGAACCACGTCGAGTACCCGGACTTTCAGCACGACGTCAGGGCCGTCACGGGCAGAGAGCCGGGCCGTGTATTCGCCGGGATCGGCGCCGGCCGTTGTGACGTTGATCCAGAGCAGGGCGGACCCCGCCCGTGACAGGACCAGATCCGGGAAGGACCGGATTCCCGAACCGTTTGTCAGATACCTCTGCATCAGCCCCGCCGGCAGCAGGTTATCGGCCGTAAACAGCGGTCCGATGTTGACACCGTAGTATCGCGAACCCATGGTCCCGGCCACGTGCAACAGGCTCGACAGGCCGGGCGCAGGAGTCCCGGCGGAAGTAACAAACGGAGAGAGGGTGACCGTGGTTTCCCAAGGTTTCTCCCACGACACATTGCTGAGAGCCAAGGCAATTGACTCTGTCTCGTTTCGGGCAACGACAACTTCTACCTCCCGGCACAATTCCTCCGGCTTGGGCAACAGTGGCCGGTCAGTTATGCTGTCCCATGTTGGCACCCGCGACCACACCGCGGGTAGTTTGGCCAGCGGTCCCAATGTTCGTTTCCATTCCCAGAAGATACCGTCAGAGAAGGCAGTCTTGTCGATCCCAGGAAACGACTGGAATGCTATCTCCGCCACGATGGGCGGGGGGGTTACCGGACGAAAGGCCTCGGGTGATTCGGTGGAGACTCCGGCATCACCCCAAACCAAGACTTCTTCGAGCCAGGTTGCCCCCCCACCCGCTTCAGCAGTAAGGCGCAGGTAGCGTCCTTTCTGTCCGGCAGGCAGAGGCAGCCGGTGAAACGGCAGGTCCGGACAGTTGGCAAGCGGCCGTTCCAACATGACCCGCCAGGGCCCTTTCCGTTCATCGGCGGCTTCCAGCCGGAGTGACACCTTGCGGTTGCGGGTATCGACATCCACTTCGGCAAAAGAACAGGAGCGCCGGAAATCAAACGTGACCACCAGTGGCCCCACCAGGCCAACGGGAGTCCACCAGCTGCCAGCCGGACGGCCGTCAAGAAGCCTGCGCCCGAACGAGTTCGTACGATCCTGCCACGTGTCAGCGGGGGAATCCGGCGAACGTTCGTACGTGTATTCTACTCCTGTGAGAACACAGTCTCCCCAATACCCTTCATTATCGCTCAACAGCTTCCCGGGAGGCCCACCGGTGGTGTGAGTTCCGTCAAACCACACGAGATCACCCGACCTATCCTGTCCGTCAACGGCGGCAGCGAGCGCGAAAAGATACGCGGACAGGCAGGCAGCAAGACACGGACGCGGTGTCATTCTCATTGAGCAACATTAGCCGTGAGCTTGATAGGCGTCAAGGAGAGCGGATGTTCACCGCCAGTCGGCCGCCTTTTCTCCAGGCCAGTCATGGTCACTCCGGTTCGCCAAGCTCGCCGCCGGGAAGAACGCGGCGGAGCTCAACCTGCGGGCCCGGGGCCTTCTGCTCCAGCTTCGGGCCCGTGAAGAGGTAGCACGGCCGGATGATCCCGCCGAGGCCGATTTCGTTAGCTGCGGAGTTCCGGATGACCTGCATCGCCAGCAGGTTCTCCCCCGCCTTCATGTTGTCAGTGAGGTCGAATTCGGCCGGGATTGAGAACTGTCGCCCGCTTGTGCCAACAAGCTTGCCGTTGATCCAGACCCTTACCTCGTCCTCCACCCCGCCAACAAACAATCCCGCGGGCTGTTTCTCAAGTTCGGCAGGCAGCGTGAACCTGTGCCGGTACCAGACCGCGCCGGACCGGTGGCCTTCCGTGAGTTTCTGCGTTGCCCAGGTTGATGAATACGTCTTTGTCGGCACCCACTTGCTGTCGTCCGTCC
>Ga0172371_10005586_pt1 | contig 18600 bp, 14 predicted proteins | sample Lak12m_FD_114543 | JGI IMG/M metagenome (GOLD analysis project Ga0172371, IMG submission 114543) | Freshwater microbial communities from Kabuno Bay, South-Kivu, Congo - kab_022012_12m | ecosystem: Environmental > Aquatic > Freshwater > Lake | place: Democratic Republic of the Congo: South-Kivu...
CGGCGTCCGAATTCATCGGGTTATTTTGAGACGGACCCTAAGGTCAAACGAGTGGGCGGAAGAGATCCTGGGTGCACTCATTGAATTCCGTTCGGCGCTCAGCCCAGAGGGCGCAACTTGGGCCAGAGGTGTTCGATGCTCACCGCGTCAATCCGTTCCGCAAGCGGGAAGTCGTGGCAGCCGGCGTGCACAACCACCAGCCGGTCCAACCGCAGGTCATCCATAGCGTGACGCATCGAGGGCGTGATCACTGGAGCCTCGGAACGCTTGAACTCGAACCCCAGTCGGGTGTTGCCCCGAGCCACCAATAGATCCAGCTCCGCCCCGGTGTGCGTTGCCCAGAAGTACGCCTCCCCCTCCCGGGCCTCCAGGCGGCGCAGCACGAGATCCAGCCCGAGCCCTTCAAACGATGCCCCTACCCTGGGATGCCCCAGCAACTCGTGCCGATTGGACACGCCAAGCAGGGAGTGGAGGATTCCGGAATCGCTCAGGTACACCTTCGGCGCCTTCACTTGGCGCTTCGATAGGTTCTCGTGCCACGGAGGCAGCAGCCGAACGACGTAGGTACCTACGAGCGCATCCACGTATCGCCGAACGGTGTGCCCGCTCACTCCGAAGGCTCGTCCAAACTCTGCGGCGTTCCAGATCTGCCCATGCCAGTGAGAGAGCATTGTCCAGAACCGCCGCAACGTCGCGGAAGGCAGCGACACGCCGAGCAGCGCGAGGTCCCGTTCGAGGAAGGTCTGGACGAAGGCCCGCAGCCACTCTGCGGCTGCGTCGTCGGACCTGGCGAGGAAGGAGCGGGGCAATCCGCCGCGGAGCCACAAGCGAGCCAGAGAGTTCTCGTCGGCGCCCACCTCGTCCGGCGAAAATCCAGGCAGGCTGTGGAAAGCCACTCTCCCAGCCAGGGACTCCGACACCCTCCCTACAAGGGCAGGGGAGGAGCTCCCCAGCAGCAGGAAGCGCGCCGGCGGGCCTGGGCGGTCGGCGAGCACACGGAGCAAGGGAAACAGGTCCGGCCTTCTTTGCGCCTCGTCCAGCACCACCAGACCCCGGAGGGGACGCAACGCGAGCCCCGGCTCCTCCAGCCTGGCGAGATCGGCGGGATCTTCGAGGTCAAACAGGGTCGCATGGCCCTTGTGCTTGCTGACGATCTGGGCGGCAAGCGTCGTCTTGCCGACCTGGCGGGCGCCCAGCAGGGCGACGACTGGATGTCGTCTCAATAAACCCAGCACCATGTCGCGATGGTACGCTCTAACAATCATGGAAGCAGCTTACCCTGAAATCGTGATCCTGGCAAGCACGATTTCAGGGTATGTCACGTGCGCTTCCCATGCCGGTGGATTCCAGTTGTCTATTCCCACAGCAGGAACATCGGGATGTAGCCCTTGACCGTTATCTGGTAGAAGTCGTCGAACACTATGGCGTTGTAGCCGTCAACCACCTTCTTCCACTGGAAGGAGACCTGGGCGGGGACGAACGGGAGCAAGGTGATGGAAGCGCCGAGCTGCACCATCTCCAGCGACTGCGCTCCAAGCAGCTCCAGGCCCTTCGCCATGGAGATGAAGTTGGGATCGCCGCGAAGCTCAGGCTCCTGCTGGTAGCTCACTCCGTATCCGGCGCCAAGGCTCACCACCGCAAGCGACAGGCCGACTTGCGCGGTCCAGTCCAGCGACCAGCCGGGTGTATACTCGAACGTACCCTCGAGACCGGACAGGTCCGGAAATGCCTCGGGATCGAGATTCGACGCGAGAGCGTTCGGCTTCGGGAAGTTCGTCGGATACCGCCGGTCCTGCGTAAACGCATACGCGGTCGTGAACTCGGAGCTCAGGATCGCATCCAGCCACCACGAGTGCTTGAACAGCCGCAAATCCGACCCCTGCGTGAATCCGACCGCCCAGCCCCCTATGCCGGTCTCCAGCTCCGGGCCGGTCCCGTACAGCAGGTTCCGCTCCGGTTCCGGGATGTGGCCCGTGGGCAGGAAGACCCTCGGCGTCAGCCCGATCGAGTAGCGCGGCGTCCTGTACACGTTCCACGAGAAACCGGTGTTGATGTCCCCAAGCAGCCAATTCGCATGGTACTCGGTGGCCACCGGCGGGCGCCCCAACATCGGAAGCGTGGCGTAGTTGAAGTCGCAGCCCGAGTAATCCTTGGGGTCCGTGACGCCCAGGATCTTGGCATACGTGGGATCTATCTTGTTCCCCTCTTCGTCCACCGGCTGCACCGTCGGGTTGAACTTCACGTTCATGTAGGTGAAAGGCACTTCGATGTACCAATCCAGCATGCCGGTGAGGCCGTATGACACCTGGAACGTGTGTCCCCCTCCGTGCCCCTCAAGCCCCATGTCGATCGAGATGATCTTCTTCTCTCCCTGAGTGAACTCGATCGGAGGCATGACCGGGCCCAATTCACGCTGGTCATTGTACCGGTGCGAAGCGGTTATGGTGCCCCAGTCCCACTTCACGCTCAGGTAGCCGGGAGGGAGCTGGCCGGTAACACCGTAGGGATCGAGCCGGCCAATCTTGTCCAGCTCCGCCATCATGAAGTCCCAGTACGCGTTCCCCGTCCCCTGCTCGGTCGCGGTGACCGTCTCTTCACGAGGCTCCGCTGTCGGGATCGCCGCGGGGCCCGCAGGGTCCTGGCCAAGTGCCGGGACCGACGCCATGATCGATGTCGCCGTCAGCGCAAGGATGGTCGCTCGAATCATGGCTTCACTCCGCATCGCAGTGGCCGTCGTCGCAGATGATCGCAACCACGATCCCGTCCGGCAGGCACGCACCCAGGTAGTCCTCGGGCTTCTCCTTGTAACAGGTATAGCCCTCCTCCCACCGGCACTCGGCCATGTCTTTGCACGTGCGCAGGCAAATGCCAATAGGCATGCCGGAGAAGCTGGACGTGTCGTAGCAGATGCCATTGTCGCCGCACGCCGCGGCGTCCGGACACCCGAACATCGAGCACATCCCGTTCGGGACATCGAAGTCCGCACCAAGGCCCGCAAGGAACTCCTTGGTGAAGCACGTGCCCGGCGTACAGTCCTTGTCTTCCTTGCACGCCGCCCCTACCCACCCGGCCGCGGGCGAAACGTCGGAAGTGGGCACGTCGGGCGCTGCGACGTCGCCGTCAACGGGCGTAGTGTCCACCGGGCCCAGGTCGCCGGTGTCGACCTCGTCTGCGACGTCGGGCGCACCCGTATCGGGTGGAGGCCAGGAGTAACCCTCGCACTCCATATAGAGTGTCTCGGAATCGGAGCAGCCGCAGGGAAGCACGAGCGCCGACAAGAGGAAGCAGCATAACGTGGTCCGCATGATCACCTCGTCCGGGACAGCCGCAAGCCACCGTTGCGGAGAATAGAACAGGGCTTGCCCCTCATGTCAAGCAAAACGTGAACGCGTCTCTTTCCTGGCGCATTCGGGCATATTCTCGTTGCATGTGGGAGGCTAAGGTGTTAATTAACTCACGGCAGTCTGGGATGCGGGTGCGGATGAGCGACCAATATATCTGCATCAGTTGCTGGCAGGAGTTCACTGTCAGCCCCGAGGAGCTGGCAAAAGGCGACGGAAAGGTCGTCTGCCCGCGATGCGGATACGTGCAGCCATTCCAGGGAGATGCCTCAAGCCGCTCGCAAAACCCTGCAACCGAGGTGACCAAGCTGGAGGAGCCCGCCTCCCGCGATTCGGCCATGGTCAAGGAGATCCCGTGGTCCGCCGTCGGGGATTCGGACGACATCCCGGTTGGGGAAGAGGAGCGGACCGACCGCGTCGAGATCCCGGCGGGCGACCTGGAAAAGCACGGCCTTGGGCATCTGGCTTTCGAGGGAGAGGGCGAGTCCGCTGCGCTTCCATGGGACGAATCGGGCTTCCGCGTCGAGCTGCCTGACCCGGTATCGCGGGGCGAGGGCGTGCTGCTGTCGAGGCAGGCGCAATCGGAAACCACTGCGGAAGACGCCGAGGCGACCGGCGAGACCCCGGCCGCTGCCGACGGGTCCGCGGCAAACAGAGGACCCGCGGCAACCGGGGAGCCCGCGGCAACCGGCGATTCCGCAGAAACCGGGGAGTCCGCTGCGTTGGACGGGCCGACCGCGCCTTCGGTGGTGGATTGGCAGCTCAAGACTCCGTCGGGTCTGACCTTCAAGTTTACGGACCCGGACGCGATGTTGGGGTGGAAGAAGAAGATCGCGACGTACCAGCAGATCCTCGTATCTCCGGACGGGCAGCGATGGGTGGACTTCGCTCGCTGGGTCCGCCAGTATGAGGAGCTGGGCGACGCGCTCAAGGCGTTCATGCTTTCCGAAACGCTTCCGGACGATGCGCTTCCTCCGCCCAAGCCGGACGAGACCGAGATCGAAGATACCAGGAAGATGGACCGACCCGCGGTCGAAGCCTTGGCAAGCGGCGAACAACCTGCGGAGTCAAAAGGGAATACGACCGCCCGCAACGGAGCGACCACGCAGTTCACGTTCAAGGTTATGGACGAGAAGGCATCTGGCTTCGGCCGCTACCTGGGCCTCGCCATCCTGGGGCTGGTCCTGGGCGCCGGGATCGTCATCGCTGTCCTGCACTTCACGGGGATGTTGGTCCTGCCGTTCTAGCGTTCCAGACTACTGCTTGCGGAGGACGAAGGGGTAGTTGACCTTGACGACGCCGCCGCCCTGCGGAGCGGGGAATTTCCACGTCATGACTTTGTTCTCGATGCACTTGTGGAGCTCCGGGTCACCGAGTGTGGAGTTGATGACGGTGGCCTTCATGACCGAGCCGGTGGGCGAGATGACGAACGAGACGGTCAGCTTTCCTTCCAAGTCGGGCTTTCTCTGGAACGCGGTCTGGTAGCACCACTTGATCTTCGCGAGCTGCTTGCGGATGTACTCTTTCACGACCTCGCGGTCGAGCTTGCCGCCTCCCGACATATCGAACTTGGCTTCCGGAGTGATCTTGACCGCCCTTTCCTTGAACTGCGGCCCCTTCACCGACGCTGCCAGCTTCTTCTTGTCCAACTCCGCCAGGTCTTTGCCCATCAGGTCCGCTTGGCCGCCGTGGATGGCTGCACCGTCCGCGCCGACCGAGGCGAACCCGCCCGCCACGCCTTCACCTCCTGCGAGCGCCGCGGAGTCCGCGGCCACCTTGGAGAGGTCGAACGGGTCCGAGTCGCCGGTGCCGCCCAGGTCGATGTCGCCGCCTTCCCCGAGGCCGGCAAATGCCTGGTCGCCGACCGGCTGGAATGCGGAATCGATCATCATGCCGCCGTCACCGAACTGAGCGCCGATGACCTTCATGCCGCCCAGGGCCCCCAGTGCGCCCTTGCTCCTGACCTGCTCCTTGGAAACAAGGGTCGTCATGGAGGTGAGCTTCGTCTTTGCCTTGGTAGGAGCGAGGTTGGTCTCGATGCTCTTGGTCGTAGCTTCCATTTTGACGGTGCGGACGGTCTTGGCCTCTTCCTTGACGACCTTCTCTTCGAGCACCGGCGGCTTGTCTGTCTCGTCCTTGAGAGGGTTCTCCTCCTCCTTCTTCTTCTCTTCGTCCTTCTTCTCTTCCTTCTTCGCTTCCTCCTCCTTCTTCTTCTCCTCTTCCTTCTGCTGCTTGGCAGCGCTCACAAGCGTCTGGAAGCTGCGGGTGTGCCCGATGCTCAAGCGGGTGATGGGCCTCTTTTCGGGCGCGGCCATGACACCCAGCATGAACAGCACTGCCAGGATGAAAGCCAGGGAGAAACTGGTGACAGCGGGCACGTCTGCGGACGAAATGAGCGCTCCCTTCGGCTCCCTGAGCGCGGGATCAAGCCCCAGAATGAATGTTATGTGCCCGATCTCTATACGTGCACGCGTCTTGTAGTTCAAGGGGAGGAAATGCTTCTCCTTGAGGAAAGAAGTCTTGCGCAGCTCGTCCATCGAGAGCACCTGCCCCTCGATGAGAACACGCCCCTTGATGTTCGAGCTCTCCAGATTCAGCGCAGGGCGTCCCTTGTACCGCTGGATGAGGTTGTACAGCTTCTGGCCCAGCATGTCTTCGGGCACAAAAAAATCGGCCTTCTTGTGCTGGCCGATCCTGACGCTCTTGATCTGGCACTCCCTCGGCCACCGGAACATGTCCCTGGTTGCGAAGAAGAGAAGGATGTCCACTCCGACGAGCAGCAGGATCATCATGGCCATCGCAGGCGAGTAGTCGTCCAGGTCTCCCTTGGCGTACATCAGCCTGAGCTCACTGTAGAACGCGGAGGCGAACCAGACCTCCACCGCCGCGATCATGGCAGCGTAAATGACGGCGTACCAGATATGGCTCGCGGTCTTGCCGAAGCGGCTGACCTGCACGACCGAGTCGCTCCAGAGCTGTGCGATGTTGAGCACCGGCTTGTGAGGCATCTCGTATGCCTTCCAGCGCGACGCCCCCGCCTCTTTGGACGGACCCGCCAGCCCCTCGGCCGTCTTCTTGACGCCGAGCACCATCGTCGTGTCGCCAATCCTCACCTCGTCTCCGTCGGAAGCGAGGATGCTGGTAGCCACACGGTTCCCGTTCAAATGGATTCCCACGCTGGTGCCAAGGTCACGAAGCCTGACCGCACCCTCCTCGGAGACCTCGATGCGCGCGTGCTCCTTGCCCGCGGCAGCTTCGTCCAGCGCCACGTCGCAGGAAACGGCACGTCCGATCAGGATCTGCCGCTTGGCGAAAGTCATCTTCCGCTCGGCCCGGCCCGGTTCCCTGATGCTCAGCGTGATTTCTACTCTGTTGTCGCTCATGACACCTCACCTTGGACTGCGGGTAGCCCCGCAAAAGTCCTATTTCAAGCTACAGGTCTTCCGCGGACCGCACGATCTCGTCCACGAAGTCCTGGCGGATCTTGATCAGGCTTGCGGCCTTCTCCTGCTCGATCACGCCGACGAAACCGACGTCCGGCTTGAGGAAGGAGACCGTCACCTCGTCCTCCTCGAAGTCGAAGACCTGCATCTTGTCCTTGTCCTTGGGCTTCTCCTTGGCAAACGACGTCTCCGGAGCGATCATCAGCCCCGCTGCCAGGACCGCCAACATCACCAACAGCTTCTTCATGGCTTCACCTCGCCATCATGTTTACGCGGCCGGACCGTACCGACCGAACAAGCCTAACCACCGACACCCGGATCCGGCTTAGGTTCCGCAGCGGGTGCTGCCTCAGGCGCCGGAGCTGCCGGAGCCGGGGCCGCGGGTGCTGCCTCAGGCGGCTTCTCCTCTGCCGGGGGCGCCTTCTTCTCTTCCTCCTTCATTTCCTGGAGGACTTTGATCGATTCTTCGATGCCCTTTACGCGCAGGTTCATCTCCTTGAACTTGGGATGCTGGCGATCCAGGCCCGACTTGAACCTGTTGCACTCCGAGAGCGCTGCCGGCAGGTCCTGGAGGTACTCGTGCAGGAGGATGCAGAGGTTGTAGCGGGCCTCTGCGTTGGAGGGGTTCTTCGCCAGCACCTCGGTCAGTGCAGTCTTTGCCTCCGCGAAGCGCGCGACACCGCGAAGAGCCAACGCGTAGTTCATCTTGAGCACGTCGTCGTTGGGCTCGGCCTTGATCACGATCTCGAACTCGGCAGCGGCCGTCACGAAGTCTTTGTAGTTGAGGGTGACTGCTGCGAGGTTCTTGCGGGCCTCGATGAAGTCGGGGTCGGAAGCGAGGGCCTTTTTGAACATTCCGATAGCTGCCTTGGAATCCTCCTCCCTGAGGTAAATCAGTCCCAAGACATTAAGGATCGGGGCGTTGTTCGGGTCGATGAGCAGTGCGGACTGACAGACCAGCTCGCCCATGTCCAGCTTGTCCTTGCGGTAGTACGCGATGGCCATGTTCAGGTACGCGTTGATGTCATCGGGGTCGCCGAGCAGTGCGATGCGGCTGTTGCGGATGGCGTCGTCCGGCTTGCCCTCTGCCAGGGCCTTGCGGGAGAGGTAGTTGCGCGCAGGAGAGCAATACTTGTCCATGGCCAGGGCCTGGTCCACGAGCTGGGTCGCCTTGTCATACTGTCCTTTGAGATCCGCGATCACGCCGATCTGGGCCATGGCGTCGGAGAACGTCGGGTCCTTCTGGAGCGTCTCCTCGAAGTAGCTTTGCGCACGATCGATCTGCTTGTTGCGGAAGTAGATCACGCCGAGGTTGTAAGTGGCCTCGGCGGGCCCGTCCTTCTTGGAGGAGAGCTCGGTGAGGAGCTTCTCCGCCTCCGAGCCGGGTTTGAGCTGCGCCGGGTCCTTCTTGAGCAGGGCCACCGCCCGAGCCAGCGGTTCCTCGGGAAGGGGCTCTTCCGCAGAAGCCGCTGCAGCATCAGGAGCACCGGGCGTTGGCGCCGGAGCAGCGACAGGATCGGTGGCCGGCGGAGTCGGAGCGGTGTCCGCAGGCTGGGCCATCGCTACGGAACCAAACAGCAACGTGCAAAGCACGGAAGCGAGCAGTGTTCTCATTTCTGGTCACCTCCCGGTGCGGGGGTGGCAGGTGCGGCGCCGGGCGGGGCCGAGACTTCCGGTGCGGGCTGGAAGATGGAGATCTTCTGGACTCTGAAGCTGGGCGGGTTTACGCCCGGAGAATGGAACCCTGGCTTCATGCGGTATTCCTTCATGCCTGCGAACTGGAATTCGAGCTGGGAGAGTCGCTCTTCCGCCTTTTCCGTGTACTCGTTGTAGATGTGGTACTCCCTGGCTTCCTCGATGCAGCGCTTGTAGGCAGCAGCGGCCTTGGCGGTCCGGAACTGCTGTGCGGCATCGGAGAGTTGGAGCTTGTATTCTTCCTTCTCCATGTCGGTGAGATCCGGCGGCATCGGAGAGTTTTCAAACTCTGTAGCGAACCTCTCCCACGCCTGTCCGATCTTGGTGAGCGCCGCAGTGTCCCAGTACGGCTGCTTGAGCCCGAGGACCGTCAGGAAGTTCTTCTCGCCGTCGAGGAGGATCTTCATCTTCTTCTCTGTATCCTCCTTCAAGGTCTTGCGTGCGAGCTTCACCTTGGCGGCCTCTGAGAACAGCGACTCGCCGAGGTTGAAATAGGCCCATGCGATGGCAGAGACGCCCTTGCGGTCGATGTCCTTCTTTTCTTCGGGGGTCAGCTTCTGGAATGCCTGGATGATTGCGTCCGACTGGCCCCTGGTGGCCTTGACGTCTTTCTGCTCCGCGTAGATCTGGCCCATTTCCTGGTAGGCAGCGAGAGCGAGGTTCACCCCGCCGGCCGCCCGGTATTTGGACAAGTAGTTCTTGAACGACGAGATCGCGTCTTTGTACTTGCCCTGCTTGGCATAGAGGACGCCGATGTCGAAATAGACTGCGGGGACCATGGCGTCCTTGCGGAATCGATCGATATAGACCTGATAGTCCTTGATCGCCTTTTCATAGTCGCCCATGCCTCGGCGGAACTTGGAAGCGTAGATGAGGGCTTCCTGCACCTTGGCCTCGGTGGGGTGTTTGGCAGCGTACTGCTCGTAGTAGTCCGCGGCCTGCTCGTAGACGGCGGCCATGCGGTAGGTCTCCGCGATCAGGAACAGCGCCCTGGGACCCAGCGGTGAGGTCTTTGCGCAACAGTTGTAGAGTGCGGCGTTCGCACCCAGCGCTTTCTCATATTTCTTTGCGCGCTGGTAGTTGAGTGCCGCGTTGTAGATCGACTTGTCCTTCAGGTTCGTGTCTGGGAATTTGACCGTGTAGTCCATGAAGCAGTCGGCAGCGGCTTCGTACTGCTTGTCGAACTCGTACTGGAAGCAGCGGTTGAACTTGGCGCGGTCGCGGATCTTCATGATGATCGCGAGCAGGTCGCCCTGGGCGAGCGCAGGCATGAGGTAGAGCTTCTCCGCCCAGGCGTTGAGGTTCTTGATGTCGCGTGTCATCGAATAGCAGGAGAGGAGCAGCTTGGCGGAGTCTGGCGTGGACTCGTCGGTCGGATAGCTCTCGACCAGCTCGGCAAGTCTCGGTGCAGCTTCGGCAAAATGGTTGAAGTCGTACAGGATCTTGGCCGCCGCGAACTTTGCCTGTACGAGCTCTTCCTTTTCCTCCGGCTGGAGGGCGACGAAGCGGTCGCAGGCGCGGACCATGTTTGCGTACTGCGGCGGCAGCTCTTGGGCTTCCGCTCCTTCGTCCTCCTCCTCGACCTTGACCTTGGACTGCTTCGAGACGTCGATGAGCTTGTAGTAGCAGAGGAGTGCGGTGTATCCGGCTTCACGAGCATACTTGCCCGCGGGGTCCAGCTCGATCACCTTCTCGTATTCCACGACGGCCTTGTCGTACTGCTGGAGCTGATAGAGGAGGATGGCGTGGTTCATCACCATCTGGTAGCGCCCCTGGCCTTGGGGGAAGTGGTTGAGATACTGGTCGTACACTTCCTGAGCGAGGAGCATCGCCTTCTTCTCCATCGTCTTCTGGGCTTCCACGTGGTAGACGATGGCCATGGCGCGGAGAAGCTCTTCGATCTTGTCGCGCTCGGACATCACGACGGGCGAGTTCTCGCCCTGCATGATTTCCCACAGCTTGACGAGGCGCTCGACCTCCTGCCGGGTCATGACCTTGTTGGTGGTCTTGTCCGCGTTCTCGACGACGAGGCGCTGGTAGGTCAGCACGTTGGGATTCTCGGAGTCTTCCGCGATGATCTCTTTGTACATGTGGATTGCTTTTTCCGGATCGCCCTGCTCCGAGTAGAGTTGGGCGAGCCGAGCGGACAGCACAAGGTAGATGTCCGGTGCGATGCTGCGGAAGAACGCAATCGCCTTGCCTTCTTTTCCCACCTGGCTGTATGCGAGCACGATGTCTTTCTGTGCCTCGGACTTCAGGCCGATTTTCGGCCCCTGGCCCGATGCTTCCATCTTCATCGCGTACTGGATGACCTCTACGAATTTCTTGAAGGCGTCTTCGTACTCGCCCATGTTATAGTGGCACCAGGCCATCTTGTAGACCGCAAACGGGTACATGCGGGAGTCGGTGAACTTCTCCAACCGCTTGTAAAACTCGACCGCGGTGTCGAACTCATCCTTCTGAAAGTAGTACTCGCCCATGTTCACGAGAGCGTCTGGAATGTACTTCGATTCCGGGAAGTTGGTGACCAGCCGGGTGTAGTAGCCGTAGCCGGCTTCGTTGTCGCCCATCTGGGCCGAGAAGTTGCCAAGGTAGAACAGCACCATGTCGAGGCGATCGTAGTCGGGGTACTTCTGCTCGATCTCCTGGAAGATCTTGACTGCCTTGCGGCGCCAGTCCTTCTGGGATTCGAGGAGCAGGTCACGCTTGCGGTTGGCCTCGTCGATCGCTGCCTGGTCGCCGCTCTTCTCCGCCTCCATCTGCTCCTTGTCCATGGCGTCGGAGTAAGCCTGCATGAAGTAGCTTTCGGCCTTCTCCCAATACAGGTTCGCGAGCCGGGCGTAATAAACCGGCTTCTCCGGGTCGTCGTCTGCGGCGTAGTCGATGATCCTGTAGAGAGAATCGATCGCTGCCTGGAGCTTCTCTTCCGACGCAGACGGCTGGACCCTGTACAAGTCCTCTGCGGACAGGCCCGGCCTGGCCTTCTTGCCCGTGGGCTCGATCACCTTCGGGACCTCGGGCTTCTTCACGTCGGTCCCCTCGATCTTCGGGGCGAAATCGTCCTTCTTCGGCTGCCCGTGGGCCCGTGGTGCACCGGCGGACAAGCAGAGAGCAAGGAGCAACAGGGGCAATGTCTTCTTCATGTATCCGACTCCGATCACTTCGTCTCCGCGGGTTTCTGCTGCGGACAAAGGTTGTCCACCCGGAACAGGTAGGAATCCAGCTCGTCCTTCCAGTATTCGCCATCGAACGGCCATGCGAGGTGCACGTCGTCCTTCGTGATGCTCCATCCTCTGGACTCGCCCTCTTTGCGAGCGGCCTCACGCTTGCCTTCGATCATCTCCTTGAGGGCGTTGAGCGCCTCGAACTTGACCTTCATCGCCTGGGAGACGAGACGCTGCAGCTCCTTGCGTTTCTGGTCCAGCCTGGAGCGTGCCTGCTCGCCGACCTCGCCGATGGCCAGCTCTCGGTAGGTGACCAGCTCGCCCAGCAGCCGCTCCGCCAGGTCCTTCTGGACAGCGGCGTTGCGCATTGCTTCCAACAGGATCTCCTCGGAATCGAGCGACAGTATGAAGGAGAACAGCCTGTGAAGCTTCTTGTCTGCCAACGCCAAATTGAAGATTCTCTTCAACTTGAATGAGAATCCCTTGCCCTTCTGGGAGAGACCGGCAAGCCAGTAGTAGAAGTCAGCGGGGTCCTCGTTCTGCTGGAGCTGGGCGTTCAGCTCCTTGCGCAGGTCGTCGAATTCTCTTACGAACTCGTCCACCACCACGATTGCATCCTCAAAACGGCAGTTGGTATAGAGAATCACCGCCTGCACGACGCGGGACTCGGGGAAATACTGCTCCTCGAAGTAGGGGGAGTTGAGCGTGTGCAAGTTGCCCATGGACCGCTCGTAGTTGCCCTGCCTGAAATAGGCCCAGCTTTTCTCGAACAGCGACTGGAGCCACGACCCGGAATACTTCTCGATCTCAGCGTAGTACTTCAGCGAAGTCTCGAAGTCGCCCGTGGAATAGAAGATGCGGGCGATGGCGAGGATGGCCCGGTCCCTGAACTCCGTGGCCAGGGCGGTGGGTGCCAGCGAGCTTTGGAAGTACCGCAGGATTTCCTTGAATGCGTTCAGCGATTCCTTGGCCTTGTTCTGGCGAGCGAAGATGGCCCCCTGCAAATACTTGGCGGGCAGGAAATTCTCTTCCTCCCTGGAATCCACCAGGGCCAGGATGCGGAGCGCGTTCTCGAGGTCGTCCTGGGAGTAGAAAAACTGCCCGACGACGTAGGCGATGTGGCTGCGCTGGTCAGCAGGATAGAGCTCCTCGCCGAAAACCGACATGTACTCCTTGGCCCCCTGGAAGCCGGGGACCTGGTCAGCGATCTGGGCGAGCCAAGGGAGGACCTTCGCATAGTAGGGGTGCTCTTCGCCGGCGTCGACGATGCGGGCGAAGTAGGTGTAGGACGAATAGAGGAGGCCGAGATTGTGGAGGTTCACGGCCATGTCGTACTCGGCTTCACGGTAGTAGCTCTCGACCTCTTCACCGCGTTCCAGGATGCCGTTGAACGCCACGCAGGCCTCGTAGTAGTAGCCCCGTTCCGCAAGGGTCTTGCCTTCAGAGAGCAGGCCCATGAAGAACTCGCGCTTTCCGGAGTCCCCGCCGGAAGCCGGCTCGTCCTGGCCATATGCAGTCATAGGCATTGCCAGCATGGCTCCGACTGCTGCTGCCAGGAGCATCGCTTCCGTTTTCCGTACGTTCATACTATTCACTCCCGTCTAGTTAATACCCCAACCCTAAACCCTATCTGTCTATGTCTATAGGGGAAGAGTGTCAAGATCTTTTGCCGTTTTCGAGTCGGTGTGCTATTCAGGGCGCCGAAGCGGGAAGGGGGCAACGCCCGCTTTCCGAAAGGAGCAGACTGAATGGCGGACTTGAAGATCCTTGGCCTTGAATGTTACGAGTGCGGAAAGAGAATCGCGTTCTCGTTTCCCGCGTACCGCTGCGGATGCGGGGGCAACCTCTTCCTCCGTTACGATCTGGAAGCGATCGGCAAGACTTTCCGCAAGCCCACGGCGGGCGACCTGCTGGAGAAAGGGCACTTCTCGTACCCCGATTTCCTGCCGATCCCGGGAGACGGTGCGTCCGCGTTCAGGCAGGTGATCGGAGGGTCGCCGCTCGTTTCGAGGCCCGATCTGGCATCGGAGCTCGGGCTGGCAGGGCTGCTGCTCAAAGACGACACGAGGCTCCCGAGCGCATCGTTCAAGGACCGGGCGTCCAGCGTCCTGCTGGCAATGGCAGTGGAAGCCGGGGTACGAACGGTTTGCACCGCGTCCACCGGGAACGCGGGGTGCTCCATGGCGTGTCTCTGCGCGGACGCAGGAATGGAGGCCGTCGTGTTCGTCCCCCAGACCGCGCCCAAGGCCAAGATCGCACAGCTCATCTTCTACGGGGCCAAGGTGCTCCAGGTGCAGGGCACCTACGACGACGCCTTCGACCTCTGCTGGGCAGTGTCGCAGGAGACCGGTTGGCTGAACCGTTCGACCGGATGGAATCCCTTCACCCGGGAAGGCAAGAAGACCGTCTCGTTCGAGGTCGCACACCAGATGGCCTGGAGCGTGCCCGACGTCGTGTTCGTGCCCGTGGGCGACGGGAACATCATCTCCGGTGTCTGGAAGGGCTTCGTCGAGCTGCACGGCGCTGGGCTCATCGCCCGCATGCCCAGGATCGTCGCAGTGCAGTCCACGCACTCAAACGCGGTTGCTCTCGCGGTCGCCCGGCTTCGTGTCCATGCATCCGGTGTGCCCTCCGGCACGACCATCGCCAAAGCGCTGCTCCCTGTTTCCGCGACGACGCGGGCCGATTCGATAAGCGTCGATCTGCCGCGTGACGGAGTGGCCGCAGTGAGGGCGGTCCTGGAGAGCGGCGGCGACGTCGTGGAGGTGACGGACGAGGAGATCCTGGCCGCGATCCCGTTCCTCGCCAGGCGCACCGGCATCTTCTCCGAACCGGCGGGCGCCGCTGCATTTGCGGGTCTGCGCAAGTACTTCGGGGCCAACCCGGGGACCGGCATCACCGCCTGTGCGCTGGTGACAGGCAATGGGCTCAAGGACCCCCAGGCCGCTTCCCACCTCCTCCCCGCCCCCCTGGTCGTGCCGCCGGACAAGGCCGCGGCCATGGCCGCGCTGGGCGTGTAGGAGGCACATCTCCAGGCACTGGGCCTCCGGCCCAGGCTGCACCATGCGGCACATCTCCAGGCACTGGGCCTCCGGCCCAGGCTGCATTACGGCGCCCCTTCAGGGCGCGGAGGACAGCAACGCACCGAGGGACCTGAGCGGCCCATCCACCAATCGCTCCAAGAACGGCTGGAGGCGGTCGAGAAGGGCCTTGCACGCGGCCGGGTCCGGCCCGGACTCGGGAAACTTGTCTCCCTCGCACAGCACCCGGTCGAGCAGGGACGCCTCAGCAGTGCTCAGCCGAACCGCGCCGCTCGCCCTGCCGTGCTGCGTGCACGTCAGCTCCCCGGTATCCACTTGCAGAAGCCACCCGCCTTCGTTCATTTGGCTGCATCTGCCGCACTGGACCTTCCCCGGCAGGAACGCCAGATCCCGGGCGACCACGACCCCAGCGGCAAGGGCTGCTGCTTCGGGGCTCACGGCCCGGTCCCCTTCCCTGTCTAGCTGGCCGAGCAACACGAGAGCGTGCACGAACAGGCGTGCGGTTTCCGCTCCGTGGGCGTGGGTCTTCATGAGCAGCTCGCACACCAGGGAAGCCGCACACGTCCTCGAAAAGTCGGTCTTCGCGTTCCAGAACAGCTCCTTCACCGTGGCGCTCGTCAGCGTGATCCGTGCGGGCGTGGTCGCGCTGAATGCTGCATCCACCAGGGTGATGGCATCCAGGCCGGACGGGAACCTGCTCCTGCTGGCCCTGGACCGATAGGCAATCGCGGAGAAGCTGCCCCCTTCCGCGGTGAAGACGCGGACCATCATGTCGTTGTCGCGGTAGGGTGTGACCGATAGGATGAGAGCGGTTGTCTGTGCCGTCCGCGGCACGTTGAGCTACTGCTTGATGGGCGAGAACGAGCGGCTGGTACCGCTGTCGGCGTCGGTGGTTTCCGCTGCGGAGACTGCGGGCGCTGCATCGAACTTGCCTGCGGACACGACTGCGGCCGCGGCGAGCCCGAGGACTGCCAGGATGACGGCAGCCAGGTGGAGCGGCTTGAGCTTCCTTGGAGCGCTCTGCGCGTTGAAGTCCTGGGCTGCGGGTCCTGCTGCGAGGGGGTACGAGGCCGGAGCGAGGGTGGCGTCGAGCAGCTCCATGCCGCGCTCTGCGTCGCCGCCGATGGCTTTCATGTATGATTTCACGTAACCGCGCAGGAAGACGCCGCCGGGGAGGCGTTCGAAGTGGTCGCCTTCGAGGTCTTTGAGGAGGCTGGCTCTCACTTTGATGGCGCCGGAGACGTCGTCCAGCGATTTGCCTGCCTTTTCTCTCTGGGATCGAAGGAACCCGCCGATAGTCTCCATGCTCCCTCCGCCTGTCGCGCCGTCCAAACGCCCGGCCATTGGTCTCGTTTAACAGACGCGGGATCTGGTGTCAACCGGTTTTTTCGACCTGCATGTCAGTCACCGGGGAAGAGAACCTGGCTGATCCAGGAAGGTGCACCGGATCGCGGGCGAGGGGGTAGCATCGCAGTGTGAATTTCGTCGAGGCACCGGCCTGCCAAGTGAGATACTCCCGGGCCTCACAGCTCAGGGAAGTAGGTCTTGATCTCGTAGTCCGTGACTTGCGTGCGGAAGCGGTCCCATTCTTCGCGCTTGTTGGCGACAAGCTTGTCCAGCAGCTCGTCGCCGAGGGCGGAGCGGACGACCTCGGAGGAGGCAGCGAGGCCTGCTGCCGAGTGGAGGTCGCCGGGGAGGCATTCGATCTTCAGCGACTCGCGATCTGCAGCGCTCATGTGGTAGATGTCCTTCTCCGCGGGGTCCCCGAGCGTAAGCCCGCGCCGGATCCCGTCCAGACCTGCGGCCAGCATCACTGCGAAGGCCAGGTAGGGGTTGGTCCCCGGGTCGGGCGCACGGTATTCGATTCTGCACGATTCCGCCTTGCCCTTGCTGAACGCGGGCACACGCACCAGCGCTGACCTGTTGACCCGACCCCAGCAGACGTAGACGGGCGCCTCGAACCCAGGGACGAGCCGCTTGTAGGAGTTCACCCACTGGTTCGTCACCATCGTCATTTCCCGGGCGTGGGCGAGGATGCCCGCGGTGTAGCCCCTTCCGACTCCGGAGAGGTTGAAGGGGTCTTCCGCGGAGTAGAACGCGTTGTTCCCCTTTGAGAACAGCGACTGGTGGACGTGCATGCCCGATCCGTTGATGCCTGCCACCGGCTTAGGCATGAAGGACGCGTACAATCCGTGGGCCCTTGCAATCTGCTTGACGACGAGCCTCGAAACCATGACCTGGTCCGCCATCTGGATTGCTTCCGCGTACCGGAAGTCGATCTCATGCTGGCCGGGAGCGACCTCATGGTGGGACGCTTCCATCTTCATGCCCATCTGTCTGAGCGCGGACAGAGACGCTTCGCGGGAGTCTGCCGTAGCGTCCAGGGGCAGCACGTCGAAGTACCCGCTGCTGTCAACGTTCTCGGTGCTCCGGTCGTCACGGAAGTAGAAGTACTCCAGCTCCGGACCCACGTAGTAGGTGTCGAAGCCCATGGACTTCGCCTTGTCGATCGTGCGCTGGAGGACGTTGCGGGGGCAGAACGGCAGAGGGCGTCCGTCGGGGTAGACTACGTCACACATGAAGAACCCGGACTTGGCGCCGCCGGAGCTGAAGGGGAAGATCCGGAACGAGCTCACCGAGGGGACGGCGACCAGGTCGGACTCTTCTATTCGAACGAACCCCTCAATTGAGGACCCGTCGAACGGGATGCCTTCGTCCATTGCCCTGTCGAGCTCCGCTGCGGTGATGTTGAGCCCCTTGAGGCGCCCGAGAACGTCCGAGAAGAAGAGACGCACCACCTCGATGCGCTGATCGGTTACCAGCTTCCTGACTTCCTGCTTATCCATCGTCCATTCCCTCCCGATTGTCCTATTCTCCGGCTATTCCCTTCATTCGTTCACGACCGCTACGAACGGGGACCTGGGCAGCTTCGGATCTGCCGGCGGAATTCTATACATCAGGGTCCAGCCCTCGCCAGTATCTCGCCAACCCTGAATCTCGAAGCCCGATTGCAGCGTAGTGTCCCTCTGCCTGTACCAAGAATACTTCACGACGCACTCCGCGCTCAATCCGTCCGCTGACGGCCTGACCGCGCCAAGCTCCACGTCAACGATCTCGACGTCCTCCGGAAGCGCCGACAGCCCGCGGGAAATCTCAGGCACTGCCTGCGGCTCCACCCAGCGCATGGCCGCGGGCATGTGCTTCCATCGCAGGGCAGCGTTGAACTCATCCAGAGCGTACGGCAGGTCCTTGCGTCGGGCGGATTCCCCTGCGGAGCAGCCGACGACCAGGAGGAGAACCGGGAGCGCCGCGTGTTTAAAGACGGATCCGCACAGGAGAGCCGCCGGGCCGGGCGGGCGACCCGCCAAGAACAGCCCCATCTACTTCCCGGCAGGGGCCGGAGCGGGTCCCGCGGGCTTCGCAGCTTCTGCGGGCTTCGCAGCTTCTGCGGGTTTGGCTGCCTCAGGAGCATCTGCGCCTTCCGCAGGTTTGCCCCCTTCGGCAGGCTTCGTACCTTCCGCAGGTTTGCCCCCTTCGGCAGGCTTCGTACCTTCTGCGGGTTTCGCACCTTCCGCAGGCTTTGCGCCCTCCGCGGGTTTGGCAGCTTCCTTTGCGGCGGCTTCGGCCCTTTCCTTTTCCTGCTGCAGCTTGCGTTCTTCCAGCACCTTGGTGGCGACCCCTTCAAACTCCCTGTACAGCACCGTCGTGACCGTCTCGAACCAGGGGTAGTTGTCCGCGAGCACGGGGACGAGCTTTGGGTCCATGCCGCCCGCGACGGCCCTCTGCCATGCCTGGTCCGCGGTTTGCCGGGCCTTCTTGGCTATGAGGGCATAGACTTCGAAGACCTCCGGGGTCATGCCCCAGCGCTCCTTGGTCTTGTCCTCGCCCACGGCCCCGAGATCCTGGAAAATGAACC
>Ga0172371_10005587_pt1 | contig 18599 bp, 16 predicted proteins | sample Lak12m_FD_114543 | JGI IMG/M metagenome (GOLD analysis project Ga0172371, IMG submission 114543) | Freshwater microbial communities from Kabuno Bay, South-Kivu, Congo - kab_022012_12m | ecosystem: Environmental > Aquatic > Freshwater > Lake | place: Democratic Republic of the Congo: South-Kivu...
ATGTTCACGCTGAACGAAGAACAGAAAATGATCCTGGAAACGGTACGAAAGATTGTGCGGGAGACCGTACGGCCCAGGGCCGCTGAAATCGACGAGCGGGCCGAATTCCCGTGGGAGACGGTCCGGGTGTTTTCTGAAAACGGACTTCTGGCGCCTCTCCTTCCCGAAAAATACGGCGGCATCGGGCTCTCCTATCTCACCTTTTCCATGGTCCTCGAAGAAATCGCCAAGGCCTGCGCCTCCTCGGCCCTGATCCTGATCGCCCAGGCCGACGGTATGCTGCCGATCCTATGCGCGGGGAGCGAAACGCTCAAAGAGCGCATCCTTCCTCGCCTGGCCGCGGGGAGCCTTGCCGCGTTTGCCGCCACGGAGCCCGGGGCGGGATCGGATATCCTTTCCATGAAGACCGTTGCCGTTCGACGGGGGGATGTCTATGTCCTCAACGGTCAGAAGTGTTTCATCACCAACGGTAGCATCGCCGATGTGATCACCATCTATGCGTTTACGGACCGTGAGAAACGCTCCAAGGGGATCACCGCCTTTGCAGTTGAAAAGGGGACGCCAGGTCTTGCCTATGGAAAGAACGAAAGAAAGATGGGTATGCGGGGCTGCGTCAATTCCCAGTTGTTCTTTGAAGACATGAAAATTCCGACGGAAAACGTCATCGGCGAAGAAGGGAAGGGGGTCAAGAGCATGATGCCGGCACTGGACACCAGTCGGCTCTTTTCCGCGTCCCAGGCGGTGGGGCTGGCCGAGGGGGCCATGGACGAGGCCGTGGCCTATGCGAGGGAGCGGGTTCAGTTCGGCCGGCCCATCGCCGACATGCAGGCCATCCAGTTCATGATCGCCGATATGGCGGCGGGAACGGCCGCGGCGCGGCTTCTGACCTATCAGGCGGCCGACTGTCTGGACCGCAAGGACAAAAAGCTCGCCCCAATGGCCTGCGCCATGGCCAAATTTTTCGCGTCGGACAACGCCATGAAGGTTACCACCGATGCGGTCCAGGTCATGGGGGGCTACGGCTATATGAAGGACTATCCGGTGGAGCGGATGATGCGCGACGCCAAACTGATTCAGATCTACACCGGCACCAACCAGATCATGCGGCTCGTCACGGCCAGGGAGATATTCGGGAATTAGCCCTGTTCACCTTGACAGGGCAACGGACTCTATATATAGTCCCAACGTGGGTAAAGACGAGATGCCGTGTGCAAGTGTTAACGTTATTTTGTAACCATTCGAGGACTTAGAGCTTCTTTAGCCTCAGGCGGATTTCCCCCTAATGATTTTGGATGGTCCGGTGACGACAGATCTTCTGCGGTGATCGGTGGGGTTTTGAAACCGAGAACGGGTATCTTTTTCAGTAGGTGATGGATATGCACACACATAAGACGCAACTGACGGTGCTTGACCAGATAGCGGATGCCGACAAGGTCAGGAGAAAGATCATCGACGCGGCCAGCGCCCTGTATGTCAGGAAGGGCTTCAAAGCCACCTCGATCCAGGAGATCTCCGAGGCGGCCGGGGTGAGCCTCCCGGTCACCTATCACTATGTCAAGGAGAAGTCGGCGATCATGCGGATGATCATGGAGGATGTCTTGAACATCTTCCGTGAGAACCTGCTGAGGATGATTCGCGGTATTGATGATCCGGTGGAGAAATTGACCATCGCTGCGAGGCTTTATTTCAAGGTGGTGGACCAGCAGCGGGAGAAGGCCCTCTTGATTTACCAGAAGTCCAATTCCCTGGACAAGGCCTCCAAGGCCCGCATCATGGAGCTGGAAGTGGAGGTCAGCAAGGTCTTCGCGGAAATGATCCAGGAGGGGATCGACCTGGCCGTCTTCAAAAAGGTGGACGTGGATCTGGCTGCCTACAACATCATCATGGCGGCCCATACGTGGGTTCTGAAGCACTGGCACTTCAAGCGACGGCTGACGCTGGACAAATATATTGACCTTCAACTCGCCAACATCCTGGAGACACTCAGGGTATAGACAGGATGATCGGGGAGGGGCGCCCCCCTGATTCAATGTCATGGGATTTCCGGAGACACCCGATGAAGACATTTACGGTTCATTTTCTGCCGGCCGATATATCTGTGGAAGTGGAAGAGGGCACGACCCTCGCCGAGGCCGCCCAACGGGTCGATGTGTTTATCAGCAACCTCTGCGGCGGAGAGGGAGTCTGCGGCAAGTGCCGCGTTCAGGTCACCAGGGGGCGGGCCGAGGCGGAGGAGCATGCCAAGGGATTTTTTTCGTCGGACGAACTCATGAAGGGGTATGTGCTCGCCTGTCAGACCCCTGTCCACGACGATCTGGAGGTGGTCATTCCGCCTGAATCCAGGATGGAAGATTCCAAAATCATGATCGGAGGGGCTACAGAAGAGACCGCCAGGATCGAACTCAGGCCGATCGTCAAAAAGATCTACCTGGAACTGCCGCCCCCCACCAGCGCGGACAATGTGCCGGACATCGAGCGGATATCGAGGGAGCTGAGAAAGCAATTAGGGTGGCACGCCTTTGACATCCCATTGGATTGCCTTCAGAACCTCTCCGATAAACTGCGGCAGAACGATTGGAAAATCACGGTCACCCTGGCCAGAAAAGGAGATGGGTACCGGATCCTGATGATCGATCCCCTGGACACCTCCCATGCCCATTATGGTGCGGCGATCGATGTAGGCACCACGACCGTTGTGGTTCAACTGGTGGATCTGGACACCGGCAGGGTGCTGGGATCGGAGGGGTGCCACAATCAACAGGCGACCTACGGGGAGGACGTCATATCGCGGGTCATCTTTGCCTGCGGAAAAGGGGGGCTTGAACCGGTCCAGAAGGCGGTGATCAAGAATATCAATCAACTCATCCGAAAGCTGTGCCAGGAAAAAGGGATATCCAGGGAGGACATCAACGCCGTTGTCGCGGCCGGCAACACCACCATGAGCCATTTTCTCCTCGGTCTCTCTCCCTGCTCCATTCGTCTGGATCCGTATGTCCCCACGGCCGATGAATTCCCCCAGATCCGCGCCGAAGAGGTCGGCATCCAGATCCATCCGCGCGGCGTCCTTCAGGCGATTCCCTGCGTCGCCTCCTATGTGGGCGGCGACATCGTGGCGGGGGTCATGTCGTGCGGCATCTCTGAACACGATGAGGTGAAGGGTCTGATCGACATCGGCACCAACGGCGAGATCGCCATCGGCAACAAGGACTGGCTGGTCTGCTGCTCGGCCTCGGCAGGGCCTGCCTTCGAGGGGGGCGGCACCCGGTGCGGCATGCGGGCCATCAAGGGGGCTATCGAGAAGGTCGTCATCTCGAGCGGCGCGCTGACCTACCAGACCATCGGGAACGCCAGACCTCGGGGCATCTGCGGCTCAGGCCTGATCGACTGCATCTACGAACTGGTCAAAAACGGCATCATCGATCCGGGAGGGAAATTCCACCGGGACCGAAAAGATGAGCGCTTGAGGATTGAGGACAATATCCCCGAATATGTCGTCGCCTTCCCGGACGAGACGGAAACGGGGGCGGCGGTGGTCATCACGGAGTCGGACATCGACAACCTCATCAAATCCAAGGGTGCGGTGTTCGCGGCCATCAAGTCCCTGACGGACTATATCGGACTCGGGTTTGACATGATAGAGACCTTTTATGTGGCGGGGGGCTTCGGAAGCTACCTGGATATTTCCAAGTCCATCGCCATCGGACTTCTGCCCGACATTCCGAGAGAGAAGATCCAGTTCATCGGGAACAGCTCCCTGACGGGGGCACGCATGGCCCTTCTTTCGGAGTCGGCCATGGAGACATGCATCAACATATCGAGGTCCATGACCAATATTGAACTTTCCACCTATCAACCCTTTACGGAGGAGTACATAGCGGCCCTCTTTTTGCCCCATACCAACCGCAAGCTCTTCCCTTCCGTGACGTACTGAGGCAGGCGAGCCCGTTGGCAACCAGGGGCGACGGTCCCGGGGCGGCCCCCGCACCGAGAGAGTCGTGCCGGGATCGGGACGAGTAACCCGAAATGGGAGGATTTTTTTCCCGCGGAACGCGGTATATCTTGACAAACGGGTATCCTTTCATTAAGATGACACCATTTGACCCGTGGGGGAAGTTTTCCTTACCGTGGTATAGACGCTTTTTGGGACGTGAGGCGACGGTTTGAGCCGAGGCAATCGAGCGGCGGTGCCTTGGAAAATTGGGTTAATGTGGCGTGAAATATCGAAAGGAGGATGAGAGTAATGAAGAGAGGTTATCTAAAGGCGTTTCTGTTTGTGGCCGGGGCCTTGCTGCTCGTCAGTTGCGCTGCCCCAACAGCGGTGGTTCCACCCTTTACTCCCCAGGATCTCAACCCGATGCTGAAGTCGGGGAACTATGTGCAAAAGGTTGACAATTTCGTCTTTATTGTCGACAAGTCCGGATCCATGGGGCAGCCTTGCAAAGACGGGCTGAAGCTGGATGTGGCCAAGCGGCTGGCGGCCTGGATGAATCACACCATTCCGGACATGAAGCTGAATGGCGCACTTCGAATCTTCGGTCGGACAGAGTGGTTCGACAATGAACTTACCAAGCTCTATTGGGGCCCGGCCCCTTACGCCAAGGGCGCCCTGGATGATGGGTTGAACAAGATCGGGTTTGCCCGGGGCGACAGTCCGCTGAATCTGGCCCTCGATGCCACGGCCCAGGACTTTAAATCGGCCCAGGGCGACATCGCAGTGGTTATTTTCACCGATGCCAATCAGGACTTTATGGTATATGACCTGGTGAAGAAATCCGCCGCTAACCTGAAGGCCCAGTACGGTGCCAGAATCTGCATCTATGCCGTTCAGATCGGCATCGATCCCGAGGGGAAGAAACTTCTCGAGCAGGTGGTCTCTGCGGGTCAATGCGGCGACTATGTCACTGCCGACCAGATCTCCACCAGCCAGGGTATGGCCGATTTCGTGAAAAAAGTGTTTTTGAAGGAAGCCCCGCCCAAAGCGGCGCCGGTCGTCCAGCCGAAGCCTGCTGTGATGGATTCTGACGGCGACGGTGTGCCTGACAACCTGGATAAATGCCCCGGAACCCCCAAGGGCGCCAAGGTCAATCAGGACGGGTGCTGGATCATCGGCCACGTGCTGTTTGATTTCGACAAGTCCAACGTCAAACCTCAATACCATGGATTGCTGGATGAAGTGGTTGCGGTGTTCAAACAGAATCCGGGCCTGAGGGCAAGGATCGAAGGGCATACCGACAATGTCGGCACTGCGGCATACAACCAGAAGCTGTCCATGCGAAGGGCCAACGCCGTCATGCAGTACCTGGTCAAGAAGGGGATTGCCAAGGACAAGCTCTACTGCGAGGGCTTTGGGTTCAGTCGGCCGGTCGCCTCGAACGATACCAAGGAAGGGCGGGCCTTGAACCGAAGGGTCCAGTTTACGCCGGTCCCGTAAGGGATGAGGTAGCAACCGCGCATCAGCGCTGAATGAATAGGGGTCGGGCCGACCAGGGCTCGGCCCCTATTTCTGTTTTAACGCGGGCTGACCTGCCCGCAACCAATCCCGCCAAGGCGGGATTCACGCAACGACGCCAAGCGCGCAAGCGATTTTTTTTATGATGAAACGCGAAAAAGGCCTTTTCTTTGTGTTCGTTGTGGCTTGCTGTGAGTCAATCAAGCGACTTGTACAGAGCCACCCATGCTGAAGATCGGGACGCTGACACTCGACAACCGCCTGATGATGGCGCCCATGGCAGGGATCACCAACCTGGCGTTTCGGCGTATCGCCAAGCGGCTCGGGGCGGGCCTTGTCGCCACCGAGATGATCAGCGCGGAGGGACTCGCCCGCCACCAGGAAAAGACCCTCCAGTACATCAGGAGCGACCCCGAGGAACGGCCCCTGGCGGTTCAGATATTCGGGAGCGACCCCCGGGTCATGGCCGAGGCCGGCCGCGTCGTTGTGGACGCAGGGGCGGATGTGGTGGACATCAACATGGGCTGTCCGGCGCGAAAGGTGTTGAAGACCGGCTCGGGCGGCGCCCTGCTTCGGTCGCCCGATCGCGTGCGGGCGATCGTATCGGCCGTTCGTGCGGTGTGCCCGGTCCCCCTGACCGTCAAGATGCGGGCCGGATGGTCGGTTGACCAGCCCGTGGCATCGACGATTGCGAGGATGGTGGAGGAGTGCGGGGCGGACGCCATCACCCTTCATCCGAGATTCGTCACCCAGCGGTTTGCAGGTCGGGCGGATTGGGGAATCATCGCGCAGGTCAAATCGCAGGTCCGAATCCCAGTCATAGGCAACGGCGACATCCGGCTCCCGTCCGAGGCATTTGATATGCGGCGACAGACCGAATGCGACGGGGTCATGATCGGGCGGGCTGCTGTGGGCAATCCGTGGATTTTCCGGGACATTCAGGACCTTGAGGCAGGGGCGAGCCCGCAGACCCCCACATGGTGGGAGCGAAGGAAGGTCATCTCGGACCATTTCGATCTGCTGACGGGGCTGGCGGGCGAGGAAAGGGCGGCCCGAATGATGCGGGGCCTGGTGATCGGGTACACCCGGGGCCTTCCTCACAGCAGCCGCTTTCGAGCGGCCTTTACAGGTATTCGGGATCGGAAGGGGTTGATGGCCGCGCTGGGGGATTATGCCTCCCTGCTGAGGGGATCCCTTGCAAGTCCCCGATCGAGGCCTGCCGCGGCAACAGATGTAGGCCCCGATGAGGTCCTTCGTGGCCCGGAGAGATTCGGTCTTTGTGTGGGGCATAACGCATCATGAAGGTCATTCTAGCCAAGACAGCGGGGTTCTGCATGGGGGTCCGCCGCGCCATGGAGATGGTGATGGCGGAGGCCAACAAGAAGGAAGGCCCCCTCTTTACCTTTGGACCGCTGATCCACAATCAGCAGGTTCTGGATCTCCTGGAGGCAAGGGGGGTCCGGGCCGTGGACCGCGTCGAGGATCTCTCCTCCGGTCGGATCGTGATCCGGGCCCACGGCATTCCCCCGAGCAAACGCGACCTTCTGGAACGAACCGGGCTCAAGATCATCGACGCCACCTGCCCCAAGGTCACCCGTGTCCAGCAGATCATTCGCCACTATTCCAACAAGGGGCAGGCCACGATCGTTGTGGGCGACCCGAACCACGCCGAGGTGATCGGTCTGATGGGATACAGCAAGACCCCGGCCCACGTCATTCAGGACAAGGCGGATGCCGTGGCTCTTCCATCGCTGGAAAGGCCTTTTGTGGTGGCCCAGACGACCCAGAACGAAGAGAAATTCAACGAGATCGTGGCGGTTCTGGAGGAAAGATTTCCCGATCTGCGTGTGTTTGACACCATCTGCGACGCCACTCACGAACGACAGCTTGAGGTGAGGTCGTTTAAAGGCGAGGTGGATGCCGTCGTGGTGGTGGGCGGATATCACAGCGCCAATACCCAGCGGCTGGCTCAAATATCCGAGGAAGAATCTCTGCCCACTTTTCATGTGGAGACGGAACAAGACCTGGACAAAAATCAGCTCTCCAAGATGCGCGTGATCGGTCTGACTGCCGGGGCGTCCACGCCTCACTGGATGATACGGAATGTGTTGAAGGAGATCGAGGGGATTCGTGACCGGCATCAGACCCGGCTGACCAGGCGCATCCGGCAGGCCTTCCGGTTCACGGTGCTGAGCAACCTGCTGGCCGCCGCAGGCGCGTTCTCTCTCGCGGTGGCAGCGGCTGTCATGTCGGGAAGGGACCCGGTTTCACCGTTTCCTCTGCTGACCTTTCTTTATATCTATGCCATGCACGTGTTCAACCGCTACCTCGACAAAGGCGCCAGCGCCTATAATGACCCGGACAGGGCCGCCTTCTTAAAAACAAACCGTATCCTTCTCAATATGACCGGCATGATCGGGCTCGGCATGGCATTGACGCTTTCCTACCTGGTGGGCATGGCGACGTTTCTGTCCTTGACCGGGCTGAGCCTCCTGGGAATCATCTACAGCGTGCCTGTGGTGCCGGCCCTGATCCGCAGGCGGTCCCCATACACCAAGATCAAGGATATTCCCGGGTCCAGGAGCCTGTCGGAAGCCCTTGCCTGGACAGCCGTGATTGCGGTACTGCCCGTCCTCGAGGCCGGAGGGGCCGATGGGTTTTCAACCGTGATGACGGGCCTGGTGGTGTTTACGTGGAGCTATGCCAGGGCCATTTTTTTCAGCCTCCTACAGGTGCAGGGAGACCTGATGGTGGGTACGGAAACCCTGCCGATCACGCTGGGCGAACGGCGCACCCGGATTCTTCTGAGGATCATCTTGCTGATCGCGGCAGCCGCTCTCCTGGCGGGTCCATTGCTCGGACGGTCGGCCATGTTTGATTATCTGATGCTCATACCCTTGGCCACGCTCTGGATGTCGCTTCTGGCCTATGAGCGGCAGTGGCTTTCTTCAGGCATTACCCTTGAGGCCATCGTCGAGGCCAACTTCCTCATGACCGGGATTTTGGGCCTGATCTGGCAGTTCGGGCGGTGACCTCCGTCAGCGTCATCATCCCTACTTTCAACAGGGCCGTGAAGACGGCCAGGGCGGTGGCATCGGTCCTCTACCAGACATTTACGGATTATGAGATCATCGTGGTGGATGACGGGTCCCAGGACTCTACGGAATCGGTCATGCGACGGTTCGGTCACAAGGTCCGCTATATCGCTCAGCCTCAAAACCGAGGGGTTTCCGCCGCCAGAAACCGGGGGATCCGAGAATCGATGGGGCCGTGGATTGCGTTCCTCGATTCGGATGACTACTGGCTGCCTCAAAAACTGGCGGCCCAGATGGCTTTTTTCACGAGATGCCCCGAGGCCTGCATCTGTCAGACCCAGGAGATCTGGATTCGGAACGGCCGATATGCCAACCCCGGGCGAAGGCACGAGAAACCGTCGGGCGATATTTTTGAGCGGTCCCTTCGGCTTTGCCTGATCAGTCCGTCCGCGGTGATGCTGCGCCGCTCCGTTGTGGATGAGGTGGGGCCATTTGATGAAGATCTGCCGGTATGTGAGGACTATGATCTGTGGCTCAGGATTGCCTGCCGCTATCCGGTCCACCTGATTGAGGACTGTCTCATCGTGAAGGAGGGGGGGCATCCGGATCAGCTCTCCTCCCGATACCGGGGGATGGACCGGTTCCGGATCCGATCCCTCTGCAAGGTATTGGAAAGCGGACGTCTGAATCCCGAGCAGGGAGAGGCGGCACAAAAAGAGCTGGCTATAAAGTGCCGGATCTACGGGATGGGGTGCATCAAGCGGGGAAAGGAGGCGGAGGGGAGGCGGTATCTGGAATGGGCGGCGGAGGGTGGAAAGACAGGGGGTGGGGAGTCAGGAGCAGGGGTCAGAGGGGAGAGTCAGGGGTCGGGAGTAGGCAGCAACCATCATGAATCTGATTGATTTGAGCATCGCGGGGGCATGTGCCTGGGCGATCGTCCTCCTTCTGCCGTGGCGGCCGTGGACCGTGTCCGAGGTCCTGGACGCCGATCCGGATGCCGCGGGGGAGGACCTGAGCGACATCACGGTCTTGATCCCTGCGCGAAACGAAGCCGGGGTCATTCAGGTCACACTGGAAGGGGTCCGAAGGCAGGGGGTGAGTCTTCCGGTGGTTCTCGTGGACGACCGGTCCACGGATGGGACGGCCGTTACCGCCGAATCGGCCGGGCTGAGGCATCTTCGCGTGATTCGAGGGGCCCCGCCTCCGGAGGGGTGGAGCGGCAAGCTCTGGGCCCTTGAACAGGGACTGGGTCAGGTGTCCACCCGGTTGGTCCTCCTGTTGGATGCCGACATCCAGCTTGAACCGGGGATCCTTTCAGCCCTGGTACGAAAATTGCGGAAAGAAGGCCTGGACCTGGTGTCCCTGATGGCCTCCCTCCGCATGGTGGGGTTCTGGGAGAAGGCCTTCATGCCCGCCTTTGTCTATTTTTTTAAAATGCTCTATCCGTTCCGGCTGTCTAACAGCCGGAGGCCGTGGGTGGCCGCGGCCGCCGGCGGGTGCATCCTGTTGAAGACCGAGGTTCTGAAGGCGTCCGGCGGGTTTCATGCCGTGCGCCATGAACTGATCGACGATTGCGCCCTGGCCCGACAGGTCAAAGGCGCGGGCGGCCGGACCTGGATCGGACTTTCCCATGGGGTGAAAAGCCTTCGGGTCTATGAAGGGCTTCGAGATATTCGCGACATGATCGCCAGAACGGCCTTTCATCAGCTTCGATATTCCCCGGCGTTCCTTCTGCTGTGCACGGTCGCCATGACGCTGGTATTCTGGGTTCCGGCGCTAGGGCTCTGGTTCCCTTCCCTGTCCGCAAGAGTCCTTTCGGTCGGGGCCGTTACGGCCATGATGGTGAGCTATTCCCCTGTTCTCCGGTTTTATAACCGGTCCCTGGCGTGGGCCCTGGCGCTCCCTCTCATCGCCACGGGTTATTTGACCATGACCTGGATATCGGCCGTTCGATTCTGGCAGGGAAGGGGGGCCGCCTGGAAGGGCCGGTCCTATGGGTCCCGTTCGATCCGTAAGCGGCCTGGGGGTATCTGAGATTTGAGATTTGAGATCTGAGATTGAGGAAAGAAGGTTGATTTGCGGGTATCAGGCCGACTTCGGGAAGAGAGTGCCCCATGACCACATGCTCCATCGTTCTGGCCGCCGGAAGGGGAAGTCGCATGAAGGGATATGCCGGCAACAAGACCCTGCTGCCGCTGGTCCCTGACGACGGCCCTTATAAAGGACAAGTTCCGATCCTATCGCATATCCTGAGCCAGCTTCCTTCAGGTCCCAGGGTCATTGTAGTGCACCATGCCAAGGAAGAGGTGATGGCCGCCACCCGGGAACTGGGCGTGATCTACCGGGAGCAGCCGGAGCTGAACGGGACGGGCGGGGCCTTGCTCGCGGCTGCGGATGTGGTGAGGGCGCATACCTGCGACAGCCTTATCATCACCATGGGGGACGTCCCTTTTGTCAGACCGGCCACCTACCAGCAGATGCTGGACGCTCTGAAAGACCATGCCCTGGTCGTCCTCGGGTTCAGACCTCGGGCGCGCAAGCAGTATGGCGTCCTCGAGACAGCGGGCGATCGGGTGATCCGGATCGTCGAATGGAAGTACTGGAGCCGTTTTTCAGAGGAGCGGCAGGAGAGGCTTCGTATCTGTAATTCAGGGATCTATGCGGCCCGAAGGCATGTACTGCTCCGGTACCTTCCCGTGCTCGCCTCCAGGCCGCATCGGGTCAGCAAGGTCGTAGGCGGCACCCTGAAGGAGATTCAGGAGTACTTTATCACGGATCTGGTGGAAACCCTGCACGAGGACGGGGTTTCGACCGGGTACCGGATCGCGGTGGACGAGGAGGAGGTCATGGGCATCGACGATCCGGCGGCACTCAGAAAGGCCCAGGAGATCTACCGCTCAAGCCTCCCCAACTCCTAAGACCGGCCTGCCATGCCTCCATCCGATACCTCGATCCGCCCATACCCCTCACGCGCCGGGGGATGAACTGACCGCCTCCACGGCGAATTCACTCATGTTGTCGGGCAGGTTCTGAAAGACGACCATGAAGGGGATGGAGGCGCCGGAAGGCACGTTGAAATTCTGGCGGGCCATGCCGTCCGGGTTTTGCAGGGCCTTTAGGACCTCCGCGATGGGGAGCGTCTTGATTTCCTCCTCCGTGAACGTATTCCCGGCGTAGGAGACCCTGCTGTCCACCACCTTTCCCTTGTTGTCAAGGATGCTTCCCTTTACCAGGAGGTGGCTTCGGGGCTGCGGGTACTGGCTCTGAACCATGCCTCGAATCACAAACAACTGGCCCGCTTTGACAGTGTCCACGAATGACCCGGCTACTGAGTCAAATTGAAGGAGGCGAACGCCAGGTTCGGCGGGCTTTTCCTTTTCAGGCGTTCTCAAGAGGGCGAGGTAGGGCGCCATCCAGTCCGACGTGAGATAGGGCTCCATCCATCCGGGTCTGAGATAGACAACGGCGGCGGCCCCGGCTGCCAGCATCAGGAAAATGAGGAGCAGCACGAGCCACATGCGGCTCTTGGAGGGGTGCTTCTTAGGTGGTGTGCTCTCAAAGGGTTCCATGTCCCTCTCGAGGATCTCTTCTTCCTCCTCAGGCCCTGCGTCCCTGTCCCAGGGACCGGTGTCCTCGGGTGATGCCATCTCTTGCGTTTCCAGATACGGAAGGGGCTCGGCCAGGGCATCCCTATAGACGCTCTCAAGATCGGACTCAAACGCCTCGTTCTTTTCCGAGGCGGGGCGCCCTTCTTCAACGCCCATAGGGATCAGGATGTCGGGAATTTCTTCCTTCTCGGGTTTCGGGGCGGGGGTGGGCTGCCTCTCCCTCTCCTCCTCGGGGACTGCCGGTGGATATGCCGTGAACATTTGCCGACAGCGCGAGCACCTGACTCTCGATCCCTCCCTTTTCAAGTGCGTCTCGTCCAGATGAAAGATGGTGCGGCAGTTCTCACATTGGATGAGCATGCTTCCCTCCTGCAGCCGTATGGCCTGAACCGTTGAACTCTTGAACCGGCATCTCCCTTTGATCCCTGCCTATTCCTTCAAGACGCAGATGTCGGGCAGATTGCGATACTCCTCGTTGCAATCCAGCCCGTAGCCCACCAGGAAGCCTTCCTCGACCTGAAACCCGCTATAGTCGAGCGTCACCTCCCGCTCCCTCCGTTCCCGTTTGTCAATGAGGGCGCAGATCTTGAGGGAGGCGGCGCCTCGGCCTTTCAGCAGGTCCTTGATGTAGGCGAGGGTCAAGCCACTGTCCACGATATCCTCAACAAGGATGACCGGTCTTCCCTCGATGGGGAGCTCGATGTCCTTGGTCACCTGCACCCTACCGCTGGAAGTTATCCCCGAGCCGTAGCTGGCGGCCCGCATGAAATCCATCTGAACGGGGATGCGGATGGCCCGCATGAGGTCGGCCATGAAGACGATCGACCCTTTCAGGATTCCCACCAGCACCGGCGTGGTCCCCTGAAAATCATCGGATATCTGATCGGCGATTTCCCTGACCCTTTTGCGGATGGCCGTTTCCGATATCAACACCTCTCTCTTCAAGGCGTCACCTCGCCCTTTCCTGCCGCTCCGGACTCCCTCCGTTCCGGCGTTGAACCTGTCAAATCTTTATATCTCAACTGGAGCGCCATTGTCAAATCCTCCCCTACTCTTTCAGGAAAGGGAGTGTTTCCTTCTTTCGGTAGGCGAGGGCCTGGCATGAGGCGATCAGGGTCTGATGGTCATCGGTCACCCGGATCTCGTAGGCCCCCGTCTTGTTGGCACGATGGATCTCCCGTGATTCAGCCCTCAGTTTTTGGCCGGGCCGGGCCGGATGATGGAACACCACATTGACATCCAGGGCCACTGCAACCCTTCCGTGGGAGTTGCATGAGGCCTGAAAGGCCTCGTCCATGAGAGAAAAGATCGCCCCCCCGTGGACCATCCCAAAGATATTGGCGTCGTCCGCGGTGGGAATCATCTCCACCACTGCGTGACCTTCGGAGAGCGCCACAAGCGTCAGTCCCATTTTGCGGGCATAGCCTTCCGTTTTCACCTGCCGCGTAATGGCGGCTGTCACCTCCTGCGTCATCCTCTTCTCCCAGCCTCCCCTCTTCAGCCGCCCACGGCGGTCTCCAAAGGGAAGAAAACCGTAAATGTCGTGCCTCCAGATGCGTAACAGTCACTCGTTTCGCGGCAGAAAGGACAAGCGGAAATCCTTCCCGGGCAGATGTCTGAATCTAGAGGAATGTAGCGGCATCGTACCGATGTCATATCGATCTTGAACCGGTACCGTTCCGAAAAGATCTTCATGCGCAGCAGGTCCGCGCCCTTCCCCCCTGCATTGAAGTCGTACGCATGTTTGGTGGAGTAGTTCATGGTCTCCTGTGTCACGAAGAAGCCTTCAAAAATCCGGCGCTGATTTTCAAGGGTGATGCCGACCCCGTAATCCTGAACTCGAAACGTCACCCCATTTCCCCCTTCCGTGCAAGCGATCTCGATCTTACCCTCATCCGGCGTGTTCTCAATGGCGTTTTTGATCAGGCCGACCATCAGTTTTTCAAGCGGGGCATCCGGCATGACGATCGGCCGGGTGGTGTCGAGTCGGGTTTCCAATTGAATGTTGCGATGGAGGAAGCGCGGTCGGATCCCCTCAAGGACCTTTGCCACGAATGGTCCGGGATAGATTGTCCGATAGAGATCTTCGCTGGGGCGAAACAGGGTATCGACCCGTTGCCGGATTTTTTCCACAAGGGGGCCTTCCCCCACCTCGTCCGCCACGAGGGCTTCCAGTTCATCTGTGCATTCGTCCAGAAGGAGTACCAGCAGGTGATGGGCGTCAAAATGCCGGTCCCGCATGATGTCTTCCACCTCATACTGCATGTCCAGTATGCGGCCCAGGTTCCGTCGGGCACGATCGATGGTGGGCTGGTAGGACTCGGGCGGCAGGACCGCCAGCCGTTTTTCCAGGATGCTCAGGGACGCCCCGAGGACCGCCAGCGGGGTCCTCAACTCATGGGACAGATGGTTAATGACCTTTCCCTTGGCACGGTTCAGACTGGCCACCTCATTGTAGGCCTCCTTGATCTCCCCGGAGACCCGTGCGTTCTCAATGGACAGGGCTACGGTGCCGGACAGGGTATTCAAAAGCTCCACGTCGGTTTCGTCAAAGTCCCCCCGCTTCTTGTTCAGGGCGCACAGGACCCCGATGATGCGGTCGCCGCTCCTCAAGGGGACGTCCAGGAGGCTTCTTGTGGTAAATCCCGCATGGATATTGACCACCGGGTAAAAGTCAGGGTCCCCGGATGTGTCCTGGACGATGATCGGCCGGCCGGTGCGGATGACCTTGCCGGAGATCCCCTTGTCAGCGGGGAACCGGACCTCCTTGAGCAATTGCTCCGCGTCCTGGTTGTCGTGGACGGCCGATTTGAAATATAACTCATGTCGGGCCTCATCCAGAAGGATCACCAGTGCGCCCTCTGCATCGGTAAGCGTCTTGATCTTGGACCCGATATAGGTCAGCAGGTCATCCAGGTCAGGGTAGGTGGGGAGGGCCAGACTGGTTTCGAGCAGGGCCTCATTGTTCCGCCGGATCCGTTTTTCCTGGGTGATATTTCTGAGGAGGACCAGCTCTCCCGATGGGCCGCCTTCATTTTCTGAAAAGAGCGTCGCCCTGAAGACCACGTCGAGTATGCGAGCGTCTTTGGTCAGCCGCTGCGTCTCCTGACGCAAAATGACCGTTTCCTGGATCAGTTTTTGAATATTTTCGGAAGTCTCCTGCTCAAGGCCGGCCGGCACATAGGGGATCTTTTTCCCCCTGAGTTCATCCAGCGTCCAGCCAAAGACCGTGGTAAACGCGGGGTTGAGATACGAGACACAGCCGTCGAGAGAAAAGACAACAATGGGATGAGGGACAAAGTCGAGCAGCATTTTGTACCGTCTCTCAGACTCCTGAAGGGCCCTCTGAATCTCGAACCGGTGGGTGACATCGCGTGCGACGCCCCGAAAGCCGATCACCTTTCCGACATCGTCCACGATCTGACTGGCCGAGAGTTCGACGATCCGGCGCTTCCCCGCTTTGTCGATGAATTCCCACACCAGATCCGACACCGCCTGGCCGGTCTGATAGAGCCTTCGGAAGGTTTCAACGGCGATGCTCGAGTAGGGCTCGCTCATGAACTTGGAAAAATTTTGGAACTGGATTTCTTCCTTGGAGTAGCCGAAGACCCGGCAGAGAGAAGGATTGAAATATAGAAAATTTCCATGAATATCCACTTCATAGACTCCATCAGAGATGTTTTCTATGAAGGCCTGATACCGTTCGCTGGAGACCTTTTCACAGGCCAGCAGAATATGTTGGGGGAGGGTATCATCGGTTGCAGCGCTCATTGTTTCCTCGGCGGTTGACAAACATTTTCCACACGGTTTCAACGGGTTAATGTATATCCCATCCTGCGGGGCTTGTCATCATAATTCTGGTGGCCTGTTATTTCAAGGGGCGCCGGCCCACGCGGGCAATTATCATTAACATCCTTGATCCCTCAGCATCGTTCCCCTATAATGGGCGAATCGCGAGGACTTGGGGAAATAAATCCCCGGTAACGGAGTCAATCAAGGCGTGCCGAACGGCCTGAAGGAAGGCTGGAGACGGAGAGGTAGTTTAGGCATGGTGGGCTTGGCGGCTTAGTCTGAGCCAATCAACAAAAAACCCGCAGGAAAGGCGCGGTTCACGGATGCCGAAGACAGGGAAAATTCCGAAGGCCACCATTACGAGGCTTTCGATCTACTACCGACAGCTCGAACTCCTTGAATTCGACGGGTACCGGGTGGTTTCTTCCGAAAAGCTGGCATGGCTGTGTCAGGTCAACCCGGCCCAGGTGAGGAAAGACCTCGGGTACTTCGGGGAATTCGGTATCCGAGGCGTGGGATACGATGTTATCGATCTCCAAGCGCGGATCAAGGAGATCCTGGCCATCAATCGGACCTGGAACCTGGGCATTGCGGGGATCGGAAAGCTGGGGTCTGCGCTGATTCAGCACCACAATTTCTCCGCAAGGGGTTTTAAGTGTGTGGCCGCCTTTGACAACGCCCCGGACAAGATCGGGAAAAGGCATCCCTCAGGGCTGATCATTCGAGGTATCGAGGAACTGGGAGAGGCGGTCAGGGAGCTGGATGTGGAGATAGGCGTGATCACTACGCCGGCCTCCGCGGCCCAGAGGGTTGCGGACGCCTTCCTGGAGGCCCATGTGAACGCCATCCTCAATTTCTCGCCCACAAGGATCCTCGTCCCTGAGTGCTGTCTGGTGGAGAACATCGATTTTACGGTCATGCTGGACGTCCTCGTCTATAAATTCCATCAGGAGGGGAGGGCGGCAGTGGATCGGGCTGCGTGAATCTCTGGGAAGGAGCATCACCAGTCGACCCTATTGACCTTATGGGAAACCATCCGGACAGGATCGTCGAAATCTTCACCGACGGGGCGTGCAGCGGCAACCCGGGTCCGGGGGGATACGGGGCGATCCTTCGATATGGGGAGGTCACCCGAGAAATCTCTGGCTGCGAGACGCATACGACCAACAACCGCATGGAGATGACAGCGGTCATCGAGGCCCTTCGTCAGCTCAAGCGGCCCTGCCGCATCAGGCTTTATACCGATTCCACCTATGTGATGCGAGGCATGACCGAGTGGGTGCCCCGATGGATTGAACGAAACTGGGTCAACTCCCAGAAGAGGCCTGTCGTGAACAGGGATCTGTGGGAGCAGATGGTGGCCTTGAGCCGGCCCCATCGCATCGAATGGATATGGATCCGCGGGCACGAGGGACATCCAGAAAATGAGCGTTGTGATCTGATGGCGCGAAAGGCCGTTGAGTTGTGCAGAGAGTCAGTAACTAATTGAGTTCATGTAGGTGATGTAAGGAACTTCGCACGCAGCCGCAATTCCTGGAGGGAGGCGCCCATGAAATGCCAAAGATGCAACTTTATCAGTTTCGATTATAACCAGACGTGCCCAAAATGCGGCAGCGATCTCTCCCATGAGAGGGACCTCATGAATTTTCCGTCTTACCGGCCCAAGCCGCTTTCTCTCTTGGGCCGCCTGGTCGGGGGGGGCCAGGGTCCGGAGGTGAATGCGGCCGTGGGGGAATCAGAGGGCATGAGAGGTCTTGAACCTGACACCTCGGATTTGCTGATCTCCCTGGACGGTCTTTCTATGCAGGGCGAGGTACCGGTCCAATCGGGACCGGTTGAATCGGAACCATCCCCTCGGGGACACCAAGAGAAAATGGACAAGGACGCAGGAGCATTGGACCAGGGCCTGATTATCTCGTTGGATGATCTGCTCGATGAACCGGAGCCGCTCCATCAGGATGCAGCGCCTTCTGGGGCTGAGGGTAAGACCGAAACCGGCCGTCTTTCCGAGACGCCCCCGGAGCTGTTTATTTTTGAACCGGAACCAGAGATCCCGCCTCCGGAAAAGACGAGCGCGGACAAGGGAGGGGCCGGGCCGAAGGCGACCGCGGCTGGAGGGCCCCAACCGGAAAAGGATTTTTGGGCGGCCGAGGCATTGGCACAACGAATGGGCGACTTCGAGCCGGAACTTCTGGAATTGGAGCTTGAATCGCCGGAATTTACGCTGGAAATGGAGGAACCCGACAAAAAGACGTCGTGACGCGAGATTGATCTTGACCGGTCGATGATGCGTTGCTATAATCCGCTCCCAATGTTGCGCCGAGATAGCTCAGTCGGTAGAGCAGGGGACTGAAAATCCCCGTGTCCACAGTTCGATTCTGTGTCTCGGCACCATTAAAATCAAGGACTTACGGCCACCCGCTGCAAGTCCTTTTTTTGTTCATACCCATTTTTTGTCCAATCCTTTGTGGAGTCGCACGTAATCTGCGACTTTTTTTCGCACGTAATCTGCGACAAAATTGGGGATTTTGAGGCCCTGAATCGCACGTAATCTGCGACAAAATTGGGGATTTTCATGGTCAGAATCGGCCACACGGTAATTTTGTTCTAACCGAATGATGTTCTGGTGGTGGAGTTTTTGGTCATATGTAGATAGTCGAAGACGGCGCGTAGGTTCTGTGTGAGCTGGCGCATTTTCTGGGATACACTGCGAGG
>Ga0172371_10005589_pt1 | contig 18598 bp, 14 predicted proteins | sample Lak12m_FD_114543 | JGI IMG/M metagenome (GOLD analysis project Ga0172371, IMG submission 114543) | Freshwater microbial communities from Kabuno Bay, South-Kivu, Congo - kab_022012_12m | ecosystem: Environmental > Aquatic > Freshwater > Lake | place: Democratic Republic of the Congo: South-Kivu...
ACGGCGTATCGGGAGATCAGAATGGCTCTTGACGAATGCTCTGGAGGTCGTAGAATGAAGATGAAAGGGATCGATGGCCCTGTTACCGCTGTAGCAGGGAGTCCATCTGGGAAATCTCGGCTTGTTTCTCTAAGTCCGCAGGACTACGATGCCCTCTGCTCCCTACGGCTTAACGCCTTCGGTCACCGAGTGCCTCGAAGCCCGGCTATTTTCTGCAGAACTCAGGGGCGGACAACCCGGAACCCGAAAAAGCTGCCCTGGTCGCCCGGACCGTAGCTGACCCGGTCAGCCACGGTGCAGTAAGACGCAAAGAAGAACCAGCTGCCACCGCGAGGGACGCGGTACGTGCCCGAAGCGGCTCCCCGGTAGTCGGTCAGGGTGCCAGTAGGATATGCGACAAACCAGTCCCAACACCATTCCCACACATTACCGCTCATGTCGTACAGCCCCAGTTCGTTGGCTATTTTTGTCCCAGCAGCTTGGGTTTGGTCCCCACTGTTAACATTGTACCAGGCATAGTCTCCTATAGCATTGCTCCCTGTGCTCCCCGCAAAAGCCTTGGCGTAGCCGGTGGTATTTATGCCCGTTCCAGTGTAGCCGTTACTGCGGTCGGCTGTTGCGCCCATGGCCGCCCACATCCACTCCATTTCCGTAGGTAAGCGATAGCCGTTAGCAGACCAATTAGCACTAACAGCGTTCCACGTTCCATTGCTTCTAGTTGGTATCTGGTTAAAAGTCAAAGTAGAAAAATTAACACCACTCACCGTATACACAGGCGTCAATCCTTCGGCCAAACTCAGCTTGTTGCAGAACGCTATTGCGTGGTACCAGTTTACTTCTTGAACTGGATCGGTGGTGCCACGTGATCTTCCCGTGTCGCTAGGGTCGGTACCCATGATTGTCCGAAACTGTGCGCGGGTGATCTCGTGTTGACTCATCCGAAACGGTTGTGTAATTACGCTAATATTGCTGGCCGTTTCATCCCGCTGAAAGTGACCGGCAGGTACGTACTTTAGCGTACCGATTGTGGGGGATACATAATCCCTTTGTACTTGTCCAAAGGCAAGGGAACATATCCCCACACCCAAGACCAAGATTGCTAGTAGTTTTCCTTTCACTTGCTCCTCCTCAATTATATTGTATTCTAAACTACATCCTTTGATGTTTGTAGTTTGCTTCCTTAATTTTTCCGCCGAGCCACGGTTGGCGAGGCACTACAAAGCCCAAATCGGGCCTTTCGCACAACGTTCCGCGGGTAGCGGAAGCGCTGCAGACTCTCCAAGCCAGCTGTTTTCCACCGTTCCCCAATACATTCGGCTATGCCCTGGCGTTTGCGCGGAGGTGCCTTGGCACCGTAGCCCGCTACCCGCTGTTATGCGACGTGCCAGGCGAGCGATTCAGATTCGCGTGATTCCAGGCTTCTTCCTTTTCGTTACAAATTCAGATTCTGGTTATAATCTGATAATGTCATCAACTGACCATATCAGAACAACCACACTACAAAACCTTTCCGCGAATCAGCGAGCCGTCCGGCATGTCGCATAACTCCCCTGTAGACGAATACTTTCGTCTATCATCACTATACACCAACTGATTAGTCAAGCTTCTTTCTGTAAATTCGTCTAATCGGAAGTTTCTATCGGTAGATACCTTTTCTCGCCGAGCCATTGCTCGGCCGTCTCCATGAGCAGCGCTCCTACCAGCCTGACAAGCGATTCTTCGTTGGGGAAGATGCTGGCGATCTTCGTCCTTTTCTTCAGTTCCCGATTCTGTCGTTCGAGCATGTTCGTCGTCCGGAGCATTCTCCGGTGGGCGGGCGGAACAGAGAACACCGACAACGACTGCGGAACATTCTCCTCAAGCCAGTGCGCGAGCTTCGGCGCCGTCGTTGCGTATTTCTCGACGCGCAGCTTGAGCAGCCGCTCCGCCTCGGCGCGGTCCGGCGCGTTGAGTACTGATCGAATATCGTCTCCAACCTCCTTGCGCATCGAGATCTTGGGCACGTAGCTCATGGCGTTCTGCTGCAGGTGGAACTGGCACCGCTGCCAGGGCACGCTCGGAAAACAAGCCTCCCGCGCCATCGCAAGGCCGATGTGGGCGTCCGAGATGATCATCTTGATCCCATGCAACCCACGCTTGACCAGCGATTCCAGGAAGCCACGCCAGTGCGCCTCGGCTTCGCTCAGGCAGACCGACACACCCAGGACGTCGCGGCGGCCTTCGTAGTCAATGCCGACGGCCACGAGGACCGCACAGGACACCACTGAACCAGCCTGGCGCACATTCTCGTATCGGGCGTCGAGCATGAGGTATTGGTATCTGTGCAGAGGGCGGCTCCGCCACGCCTCGACATCCTCGTCGAGTTCCTTCGCCGCCGCGCTCACCTGTGCCGACGAGATGGATGTGCCGCACAACTCCTCCACAATGGCGGAGACCTTCCGGGTCGATACACCCTTGACGTACATCTCGGCGATCGCCAGCTTGAGCGCTCGCTCGCTCCGGATGCCCTTCTCGAGGCTGCTTGGGTAGAACTCCACGTCGCCGCGGACCTGGGGGATCTTGAGCCCTATCTTCCCGAGGCGCGTCGATATCGTCTTGTCCTTGAATCCATTGCTGTACCCTGTCCGATCCTCGCTCCTTTCGTACGGTGCCGCCTGTAGGACCTGCTCCCGTTCGATCTTCATCGCTGCGTTCATGAGAATGGCTATCGCTGTCTTGAGCCCGTCCGGCTCCCGCACGGTCAGTACTTTCAATACGTCCTCAAGAATGCTATCCTCGCCTTGGTGGGTCATTCGGTTCCTCCTCTGAGTTCTTGGCAAACCCATGGAAGACCGGATCGGCCCACCGCTTCAACCTCCACTATTTACAGAAAGAAGCTTACACCACCCTTTATTGACGGAACAAACCACAGCCTGACGGGCTTTGATGTGTTATCCAAGGATGCGTCCTGGGCTGATTGTTGTGGTATTCCAGCTGAGCATGTGCTCTCTTCACATGCTGTCAAGCGCTTTATTGGAACAATGCCCAAGCAAGCTGCACGAAAAATTCGGCGGTTATTGCTGTCCATATTTAAGCAAAGTCTGAAAAGTCAAAAGCCAGAGAAAATCGTACTTGATATCGATACGGTAGTCTATGACAACGATACCGCTTTGAAACGAGAAGGCTGCAGCCCGACGTACAAAAAAGTCAAAGGATTTCAGCCTCTCATGGTCAAATGGGTACAGCTGGTTGTCTGGGCAGAATTCGGAATAAGTCAAGATAGTTTTCGCCATGGATTGCACGATTTTTACTACGCGACCTTCTGAAGGGGGCGATAGAAAGCGAACACCGGCGGGCTATCGTAGCGCCTGGTTTTGCCGCACCGCCAACGACTCGGATTCTTCTCCCGTGCCACCTGGAGCGTCTGGTTCCGACGGGCATAAATGGCTTCGGCCCGCCCGGAACGACGTTCCTCCGGCGTCACGTACCCGATCCCGGAGTGCTGGTGTTCAGTGTTGTACCAGTGGACGAAGTCGGCATACCAGGTCCGCGCGTACTCGAGAGACGGGAACGTCGCCGGATACCCGACCGTGTACTTGAGCGTCTTGTGCCAGGACTCGATATGGGCGTTGTCGTTGCTGCACCGCGGCCGGGAATAACTGCGGGTCACCATCATCATGTCCAGGAACGCGGCGAGCGTCATGCCGCGCATGGGGTTGCCGTTGTCGGCGTGGACGATTTCGGGAACGACGCCGAGATCCCGGATTATCCTCTGGAAAAGAGCCCGGGCATGCTCCTCCGACTCCGTTTCCTCGATGGTCCAGCCGACGATGGACCGGTCGAAGAGGTCGATGACGGTGTAGGCGTAATAGAACAGGCCGTGGACGTCAGTCCTGAGCCACGTTATGTCCCACGCCCATACCTGGTTCGGAGCCGTGACCGCGATCCTCGTGTGCGCGGTCGAGCCGACCGGCTTCTTGCTCTCGCGCCGGTGCGAAAGGGCGCCGCGCTTGCGCAAGATGCGATAGAGCGTGCTCACGCTGCCATGGTACACGCCATCCTCCGCGAGCCGCGCGACGATCTGCTCGGGCGTGGCGTCCCGGAAGCGTGCGCTGTTCGCCGACTCGTAAAAGGCCTGCTCCTCGGCGGCTGACAGTCGGTGCGCCACGTAGCGGGCGCTTCCCTTCCGCCGGTCGCGAAGACCGAAGCGGCGCCAGTTCTGTACGGTTCGTTGCGGTATGCCGAGCCACCGACACGTCGCGCGTTCCGATACTTTCTTCGCCTTCTCCTCGGCGACGATCTCCAGGACCGTCGCGCGGTCCGCCTCGCGTGTCAGCTGTCCCCGCTCTCCGCAAAGAGACTCGGGTACTTTTTTTTTAAGGTCAGCAGTATCGCGGCCTCGGCGAGCGCCTCCTTCTGCCGTTCGTTCTCCTTCTGGAGCCGCTTGTTTTCCCGCTTCAGCTGGCTGTTCTCGTCCCGGAGGTTGCTCTGCTTGTCGTTCATGATGCTGGTCAACTCCTGCTCCCACAGGGGGATATGCTCGGAGTGCAGGCCGCGCTGCCGGAGCCATTCGCCCCTGTCCGCTTCGGGGATCGTCCGGCTTTCAAGAAGGAGCGACAGCTTCTCTCCGGGACTACGCTGCGCCGGTGTCAACGCGTCGCAACCGTCCAAGCTCAGTGTACCAGCTTTGAACTGACCTATCCACTTGGTGATCGTTGCGGGGCTTATGCCTGTTTCCTGTGACAGCTGATAGACGCTCTTCCCGCTCCCGACCTGCGTCTTCCGAACAATAGAAGCCCTGAAACCCATCGAATACTTCACGTAGTTTCGCCCTCCTTGTGGCGAAAACTATCTTGACTTCTATTGAATTTCGAGAAGGAAAAGTACACAGTAATCATGGAACAACAGTGCATCAAACTGCTCATCATACAGGGCCTTTATACGATGCCCCGGTTCGATCCGCAGGAATTCATCATCAGTCCAATAGCCATCCACAAGAGCCTTGAGTAGACGGGTGTCACCTTTTATATAGGAGAATGATTTGCCCTCTCCAAGAGCCCTCTTCTCGCAATTTTCACGGTGGCCAAGGGAGGAAGTCTCATCGGTGTCTATGAAAACCAGGGCCTTGTTCTTCTCTTCCGGATGCAGGGTTTCCCAGATATACTGGGCATTCTCCTCGCCGTACTCCTTCACGTAGTCATCGTAACCCCTGTCCAGGCCCAGCAGCTTCCCGGTGTCAGTCCGGTGGATGTAGTCGTTTCCCCGTTCCAGATACCCGGCACTGCTCCAGGTGGAAGACAGATCACTACCGAAGACTTCCTTGAAACGTTGCCTCGATCCCAGGAATACAGTACAGCAATCGTGGGCCCTGATGGCGACAATGGGAAGCGAACGGGAGCGGATATTGTTCAGTGCATTGCCACACAGGCCGTAGCCCAGCAGTACATAGTCAAAACCCTTACCCTCGGCCCCATCAATGGCAGACTGGATCTGCGCGTGCAGGGCCGCACTCTGCTCGTGGGCTCCCAGTTCGGTAAAGACCGGGAATATCGTGTTGGGACTCTGGCTGATCATGACAGAGACTTCTCGCAGGAATACTTCACAGCATACAAGAAGGGCTTTCATGAGCGGAATTGTAAGAGTAGAAAAGGATTAGTGTCAATGCCACGTTAAATAAAAGCCAGGAAAAGCTGGTCAGGAAAGTTTCAGGTTCCCTCCCGATGTGGTTTGATGTTTTCCATATTTGAGAAAAAATTGACTGCGATATCCAGCAAGGATGAAACAAGCAGGTCGCTGTCTCCCTCCTGAATCGCAATCCCGATTATTATCCTTTCAGGGAGATCCTTCAACTCCCTGGCATTTAATTTTATAGTGCAATTCGAAAGCGACTGTGTAGGAACGATTGACCAACCCAGTCCTGCAGATACGAGACGCAGAACGGAATCCAGCTGGCCAGAGGTAGAAACTACTCTGGGGCTGAAGCCAGCATTCGCACATATCATATTGGCATAGTAGGAAATGCTGGGAGCATTGGTTTTTGAAAAAGAGATGAATGGTAATTCCTTCAACCGATTGATACTTTCATGCTTTTTCAGGTTGATCAGCGAGCTGGAATAAACCACTGACAGGCTTTCTTCAGCCAGTGGTATGAACTTGATACCATCTTTCACTATCCATGCCCTCACAAATCCAAGATCTATCCTGCTGGAAAGAAGCGCCTCATGCTGATCGCTGGATGATAGTTCAAGGAATTCAAAAGACAGATCAGGAAATGCTTTTTTGATTACCCCAATAAGTTCCGGAAGAAATGAGTACATCGCAGAAGGAACAAAGCCTATCCTGACTATGCGTGACTCCCAAAGTTCCGCTTTGCCAATCCTCTCTTTTATCACTTCTATCCTTCCAAGCAGCTTTACCACCTCTTGCTCAAGAAAACGGCCTGCTGGTGTTATTGACAATCCACGGGATCCTCTCTTGAAAAGGGTAACGTTCAATTCCTGTTCCAGTTCCATGATCTGTCTACTGAGAGGTGGCTGGGAAATATTCAGCTTTCGTGCCGCTCGTGAAAAATTGAGTTCCGAAGCTACTGCCCGGAAGTAAAAGAGATGTCTCAACTCCATGAATACTCCCCAACGAATGGCAGCTATACCTTATAGGTATAGCTCATGACGGAGATTATATTGGATAAGCAGAAAAAGTCAAAGTATAATCGGCGAAAGGTTATCACCAGTGCCTTATTCAAGGAGGAGAGTTCACATTATCGGCATTACCGGTTAATCGTGATTCGCTATCAATCCGGATAAATCACCTTTACTTTGCATAACCGGTGGTCTCAATCATACTTCTGTCTATGGAAGTCAATTTATGGAAGGTAATTCTGCGATCAGCACAGAGTGCGGGATCATGTCAGGAAAATGGAGGGGCTTTATGCGGAGCAAATGGAACTTGATGGTCTCTGGAATGATGGTTATCCTTTTTGCCTTTGTCCTTTTAAGCAATGCAGGGGCGCAGGTTTCGACGAAGGATACGCTGGTTTTTGTGATGGGCACCGAACCTGTAAGTCTCGATCCGCCGAACGCTGTAGACGCCCTCAGTCTGCTGGTAAATCGACTGATCTATGATTCACCGCTCCAGGCTACAGAATCAGGAGACACTGAGCCCGGGTTGTTCACCCATTGGGAACACAGCGCCGACGGTCTGACCTGGACGTATCATATCCGGAAAGGTGTTAAATTCCACGACGGCACGCTGTTGAATGCCACAGTGGTCAAGGAGAACTGGGATAGAAACATGTCCGAAGTCAAGAAAGTCGGACGCAGAAGTTTTTTCACACCTTGGGCCAATAACATCAAAATCATTGATGAGTACACGATTCAAACCAGATCATCTGAACCATTCGCACCCATTATTTCTTTCCTTGCCCACGGCAGTGGAGGGATGATAAGTCCGGCAGCCCTTGCAAAATATGGGGACAAAATCAACCAAAACCCTGTGGGTACGGGTCCATACCGTTTCGTGGAGTGGTTACCAGGCAACAGGATAATACTCGAACGCAATGATAACTATTGGGGCCCCAAGCCCAAAATCAAACGGTTGGATTTCCGGTTTGTCAAAGAGTCCGGGGCCCGGTTGATGATGCTTGAGTCCGGGGAAGCCGATATCGTACAAAAGATTTCTCCTGCAGATGTCGAACGTCTACAAAACAATCCATCTCTCGATGTTCGTGTCGAGCCTTTCAATCGGGTCATGGGCTTTTACGTCAACACAACCGTGCCGCTTTTGAAAGACGTTCGTTTCAGGCAGGCACTTGCCTACGCCATAGATCGACAGGCCATTACAAAGTATATCATGAAGGGAGTGGCCTCTCCCGCTTGTTCAGTGATCGGCGGCACCACGTACGGCACAGCCACTGTCCCTTGTTACGAATACAATCCTGAAAAGGCAAAACAGTTGCTCAAAGAGGCGGGATACAGGGGAGAACCAATTACGATCGAAACCACCAAAGGACGCTCCACAATGGACCTGGAGACTTCCGTAGCGGTTCAGAGTTACTGGCAAAGTGTAGGCATCAATGCGAAGGTTATGGTGCAGGAATTTGCTACCCTGCAACAGTTACTGATCAAAGGAACGTACCAAGTTGCACTTCTGGGTGCCTCGCCAAGTACGGGTGACGGGGACCAGGTCCTCAGGAGCCGGTATCACTCAGACTTCATTCCGCCGAAAGGGGCAACCAATTACTCCCGATATGCCAATGCCGAATACGATAAGATTGTCATAGCGCAGTTGTCCGAGCTGAACCCGTCCAAACGTCTGGCTTTGATGAAACAGGCCCAGGAAATGCTCGCCAAAGATCTTCCCTTCATTCCACTGTACCGCCTTGACGAGGTAACAGCGATCCGGAAGAACCTCAAGGGAGTACAGACCATGAGCACAATGGAAGTGACCGACGTCAGGGAAGCCTATTTCGAATAGCCGTGGATCGAAGCGGATAGCATACAGCTTCCCGCATCCATTCCCGCTGTGCAAACGGGGGTGGACGCAGGGAAGTTCGTATGCTTCAGACTGGACAAGGCTGGCGTCATAAAAATGTATTCTTGCCAAACAGAATTCACGATAAGGAATCCCTATGTTTGACTATTTTGTCCGGCGGTTATTCCAGGCAGTTCCCGTTCTCCTGGGTGTTACCATCATCGTTTTTGGCATGGTCCACCTTATCCCTGGAGACCCGGCTGAAATCCTTGCCGGTACCAATGCCTCGATTGAAGACATCCAGGATATCCGCCAGCAAATGGGCTTGGACAAGCCGCTTGTAGAACAATATATGATTTACATGAAAAATATTTTCAAGGGAGATCTGGGAACATCCATCCGCACTCGCCGACCAGTCCTTGAGGAGATGCTCCCTCGCTATGTCAACTCGCTCCAGTTAGCTGCATCTGCGGTTGTGATCATGCTTGCATTTGGTATCACAACGGGAATACTGTCAGCCGTCAAGCAAGGAACCTGGATTGACTATACCAGCATGGCGATTTCGCTTTTCGGCGTATCCATGCCGGTCTTCTGGTTCGGCTTGATGTTGATGCTGTTTTTTTCTGTTTATCTGGGTATTTTACCCACAACCGGGATCGGCACATTCAAGCATCTGGTGTTGCCGTCCCTGGCTCTCGGCGCTCACTCCACAGCGGTGGTGGCACGTCTGACACGCTCCAGCATGCTGGAGGTGATCCGCCAGGATTATATCCGAACAGGCCGCGCCAAAGGATTGAACGAATATTCGGTCATATTGCAGCATGCCTTGAAAAATGCCTTGATTCCCGTGGTCACCATTGTGTTTTTACGTTTTGGAGCACTTCTTGGCGGAGCCGTGTTGGCAGAAACCGTTTTCGCATGGCCCGGCGTCGGCTTGCTGATGATTGAAGCCATTGGGAACAGGGACTATCCAGTGGTTCAGGGTTGCGTTTTGATGGTCTCAGTTTCGTTTGTTCTCGTCAATCTGATGACGGATCTTATATATCCTTTTCTTGACCCACGAATAAACCTTAAATAAGGATACAGGAAGTGAAGAGAACCAGCGGAAAGCGTAAGCTCTGGCGGGAACGTTTCAGTATTTTATGGAGTAATTCCCTGGCAAAAACAGGATTGGTAGTCATTGTGCTCTATTTGATCGTCGCCTTTCTTGGACCCTATTTTGCTCCCTATGATCCTTACCAGCTGGATTTACCCAATACACTCCAAGCACCCAGTTCTGAGCATATTTTCGGAACTGACGAGTTCGGCCGGGATATTTTCAGCCGCATCATTATTGGTGCAGGGATTTCCCTTTCGGTTGGTGTCATGACGGTCATTATTTCCTCTATTTTCGGGGGTCTACTCGGTGCTGTTGCCGGGTATTGCGGCGGAGCAGCTGATTCGATCATCATGCGTATTATTGACATCAAACTGGCCTTCCCGGAGATCCTGCTTGCCATTGTCATAGTGACAATCCTGGGTCCTGGCCTTCAGAATGTAGTAATCGCCGTAGGAATACAATCCATACCCATGTTTGCGCGAATGATACGCAGCTCGGTACTTTCAGTCAAGGAAAGCGATTATGTATTGGCTGCCCGTGGCTTGGGGGCAAGCCACCTGCGTATTCTCTTCAAACATGTGCTGCCAAATTGCATGGCTCCAATGATTGTATTGGCGACCTTGCGTATTGGAACGGCAATCATAACCGCTTCAGGGTTGAGTTTTCTCGGCCTGGGAGCCCAGCCTCCCACTCCTGAATGGGGTGCCATGCTGGCATCAGGGCGGAATTATTTGCGTGCAGCCCCCTGGGTATCCACCATCCCTGGATTGGCGATCATGATGGTTGTATTTGGTTTCAACGTTTTAGGTGACGGTCTGCGCGATGCGATGGATCCCCGCATGAAGAAATAACGGGTCGTGAGCTGGTTCGAGCTATGCTATTCATTCATTGCATTTCCTTTTGTTTCGTAAAGTTTGCAACTATAGATAGGAGAGGTTCAAATGCATCTTCCCCCACCTGAGCCGTTACTGGAAATCAAAGGCTTGAAAACCTACTTCTATATGAAAGAGGGGATTGCCAAGGCGGTAGACAACGTGTCCTTGGAGATCTATCCCGGTGAAACCCTTGGCATCGCGGGGGAGTCAGGATGCGGGAAAAGCGTGACCGCCCTGTCCATCATGAGGCTGCTGCAGGAACCGCCTGCCAGGATTGTGGCTGGTGAAATCAATTTTTCTGGTCGGGGAGACTTGACAAAACTGACTCAGGCCGAGATGCAGAAAATAAGAGGCAATGAAATCTCCATGATTTTCCAGGAGCCCATGACCTCTCTCAATCCGGTGTTTCGAATCGGCAGACAGATATCCGAAACCATCAAAGTCCACCAGGATGTTTCAGCCAAGGAAGCCTTGAACAGAACGATTGAATTGCTGAAGATGGTCGGGCTGTCGGCACCGGAAAAGCAGATAAAAGACTATCCGCACCAACTCAGTGGGGGCATGCGTCAACGGGTGATGATCGCCATGGCCCTTTCCTGCAATCCGAAACTCATGTTGGCCGACGAACCAACCACTGCATTGGATGTGACCATACAGGCACAAATCCTCCACCTAATGAACGATTTGAAAGAACGTATCGGGACCTCAATAATGCTTATTACCCATGATCTGGGAGTGATTGCAAAAATGGCCCAGAAGGTCTGCATCATGTATGCGGGTGTGGTGGTGGAAACCACGGATGTATTTACAATTTTTTCAAACCCGCTACACCCTTATACCATCGGTCTGCTGGCATCCCTCCCCCGCCCCCACAATGCAGGAGAGGGAAAACAGCGGCTTACTACGATCAAGGGAATTGTTCCCAGCCTGCTGCACTTGCCGGCAGGCTGCAAGTTCAGTGATCGCTGCCCAAAAGCTTTTGAGACCTGTAAAAAATGGGAACCGCCGTTGCTGCCTGTAAACGGGACTAAGAACAAGCATCTGGTCAGTTGCTGGCTACACCATACACCGCCGAATGCATAAACCGTTTCAGGGGGAAATGATGATGAATGAAGATACGTTGCTCGAGGTGAAGGGTTTAGTAAAACATTTTCCGATCACCGGTGGTCTTCTGAAACGCGTTCAGAATTCGGTGAAAGCGGTGGATGGGGTCAACTTGACCATTTTCCGCGGTGAAACCCTGGGCTTGGTGGGAGAGAGCGGGTGCGGCAAGACGACCCTGGGACGGACCATCGCCATGCTGCAAAGGCCTGACGAAGGCCAAATCCTGTTCGAGGGTCAAAATATTCTGGATTACCCGCCCAGAAAACTCCGCGGCCTGAGAAAGGAAATCCAGACAATTTTTCAGGATCCTTACTCTTCCCTGAATCCCCGTCAAACGGTGGGTAATATCATTGGCGAACCTTTCGAGATCCACCATATCGGCACTAGGCTGGAGCGGGAGAAAAAAGTGGATCATTTAATGGAAGTTGTAGGATTGCGGTCGGAACAGTTCCATCTTTATCCGCACGAATTCAGCGGTGGTCAGCGGCAGCGGATCAGCATTGCCAGAGCCTTGGCTCTGAATCCGAAACTGATCATCTGTGACGAACCGATATCAGCTCTGGATGTTTCCATCAAAGCTCAAGTGATCAACCTGCTGGAGGATCTGCAGAAGGAATTCAACCTGACATACCTTTTCATCACCCATGACCTTGCCGTTGTGGAACATGTAAGTGACAGGGTTGCGGTGATGTATTTAGGCCGTCTGGTAGAATTGGCCAACAGCGCAGACATCCATCGAATACCGTATCACCCTTACACTGAAGCACTGCTCTCGGCATCACCAGTTCCTGATCCCACTGCCACAACAGATGAGATTGTTTTGAAAGGCGATGTGCCAAGCCCCATCAATCCGCCCCAGGGTTGCCGATTTCATACACGTTGCCCTTTTGTCATCGACAAGTGTCGCCAGGAACCGGGGCCGCCCTGGGAGGAACTGACACAGGACCATTGGGTTTGCTGTTGGCGGGCAGGAGAACGGCATCATTGTTAGTTTTCACGTTTCATTGAGGAATCCTGGAAGCAGATCAGGGAAATAAAAGGAAGCGATCAATGGTTCTTACAAACGAATATCTAGGCAATGTAACAATGCAAAACATCGAACATGTCATTGCAGGATCCATCAACACATGGGAAATTATCTATAAAGTGGGGAAATACGGTATTGACGATACAGGAAGCATCAGGATTGCATGGAGAAACCCAAGTGACTGGGGTGTACCACAATTCACAAAACCTTCAGAACTTGGGTATTCTTCAGCCAGTGTCAATGGAAATGCAAAAATATCAATGGCATTGGAGTATTATGAACGCCCTTTCATCAACAGCATTGTTGTAACTGTCTACGACGGATTTCTGATGGAAGGTGATACAATAACCATACTATTAGGCGATAAAACTCATGGTAGCCAAGGCATCAGAGCCCAGACATTTTGTGAAGAACATCATGAATTCCGGGTCTATGTGGACCCTTATGGATCCCGTAGATATCAAAGGCTACCACAAGATATTGCTTTTCCCATTCATGCTGGAAAAGCAACAGAAATCCATGCTGTTGTACCATCTCTCAATCACGAAGAACGGAAAATCAAACTCCTGATCAGGGCAATTGATGTATTTGGCAATATTTCAGACACATTTGAAGATCAGATCAGCATCAATCAAATTCGGGTGAATGGCAACTCTCCGGTTTTCTACTGCGAAGTTGATTTCTCAAAAGAGAACAAAGGAGTCATGCGGATCGACTTGCCTGGAGACCTTGAAACCGGAATTTATTATTTCATGCTGAAATGCAGGAATACTGGGTTGTCCTGCATAAGCAATGTTCATGTTGTTGGAGACAATGATACAAAACTATATTTCGGTGACATGCATGGACAAACAAGTCATACTGTTGGTACTGGTAGCCTTGAAAAATATTTTTCATTCGCACGGGATTGCGCAGGCATGGATTTTTGTGGATGGCAGGGAAACGATTTTCAGATAAACGATGAAAAATGGAACGAAGTAAGGAAAGCGACCAAAGCTTTCAATCAGGAAAATATTTTCATCACTTTTCTGGGTTACGAATGGTCTGGCCTGACACCTAATGGCGGTGACCATAATGTATTCTTCTTGTATGATAATCCAACGTTCTATCCCAGCAGCAACTGGCTTGAACCTCCTGACAGCGTACATATTTCTGACAACGCACCAACCATACCTGATCTTTTCAAAAAAGTAAAAGACAGAAAAGATGTCATGATAATCCCTCATATTGGTGGTCGATATGGAACATTGAAGTATTTCAATCCTGATTTTACCCCGGTAATTGAAGTCCATTCACATCATGGAACATTTGAATGGTTCATCTTCGATGCAATGAGAGCACGCTGCAAAGTAGGATTCATAGCAAACAGCGACGATCATACATGCAGGCCAGGAATGTCCTATCCCTTATTCAAGGATGGAAGGGCTTCTTCTTTCGACGTCACTAGTGGATTTACCGCACTGTATGCAAAAAATCTATCCCGGGAAAGTATTTGGGCAGCAATAAAGTCACGATATTGTTATGCTACCACATTCAGTCGGATTATCCTGAGTCTTGATCTACATGGACATCATATGGGTGAGGATGCCGGAAAAATTGAACCATCTGGATTTATTGTGACAGTCAATGGCAATGCCCCGGTGGATAGGATAGATTTATATAACTGGGAAAGAAATATCGGCCATGTAAATTTACGTCAAAAAGACAAAAACACAATCCGGATTGCCTGGAGCGGAGTTCGGGTCAAGACCAGGAAAAAGTCGACAAAATGGGATGGAAGCCTGAAAATAATAAATGGTAGCATTATACAGGCAGAAGAATATGCTTTCGATCGCAAGGATCAAGGTATCAAAGACCAAACTGATACTACGCTAAGATGGACGTCGAATACTTCCGGCGATTATGATGGTCTTTTAATAAGTCTGAATCATGATGAAAATACAGAAATTGAATTCAATTCCGAACAAATCAGTTTCAAGATCATGTTCTCGGACATTTCTGAAGAATTGAAGATATTCCATGCAGGAGGAATAAACCTGAAGGTAGAGGTCAGCTTGGCCAATCAAAAATGCAAAGATATCAATGAGTATATAACAGCATGTAATATTGATCATCATTTTGAAAGGTTGGAGACCAACCCTTCAGGAGGCAATGCCTATTGGGTAAGGGTTCTTCAAGAGGATGGCAACATGGCTTGGAGTTCTCCGATTTTTACCGAGTAGCCATTATGAACGGGGATTAATCATGGAAATCAAAGAGCTGATGCTGGAAATGCGGGATGGTATACGATTACAAAATTTCCTTTTTTTGCCCTCTGAAAAAAGTCTTTATCCCACACTTCTCGCAATTTGCATCTATGGAACGGAAAAGATGGAGGCAAAGGCGAAATTCTGGGCTGGGAAGGGTTATGTAGTTCTACTGCAGAATGTCCGTGGTCGCAATAAATCCGAAGGCGGCCCAGTAAGCCGGAGTATAAATGCCGAAGATGGTTACGACACCATGGAATGGATCATAAAGCAGCCATGGAGCAATCATTTGATTGGAACGATCGGCCGTTCTTTTCTTGCTAAAACCCAGGTTGCCTGTGCCTTGCTTGCGCCTCATCCTGCACACCGGGCCATGATTCCAGAAGTCCTCCCTTATGGTCGGAACTCCCACCTTGGTGGAGCATTCATGTTTTCCCAGATACCACAATGGATGTATATGACGCAGAGCGGAAGTGAGTTGCGGTCGTGTGATGCCGTCGAATGGATGCCTCATCTATACAAGTTGCCGATCACATCGACCCTGGATGACATTGGCGGTCCTATTGAAGAGTACCATGACATAATTACACACGTTACTGCTCTGGATACAAGCAACACTTTCTATATCAAAAACATGCCCTCACTTAAAACACCAAATCTGCTGATAACAGGTTGGTATGATCACTGCGGTACTGGATCAATAGATTTTTTCATGCAGACAATGCAATTCGGTTCTGAAGAACAGAAACAGAATACTCATCTGATCATTGGCCCTTGGGATCATTCTTTCAACAGCGATGGTATATCTGAATATGATTTCGGTCCTTCTTCCAATCTGGATTTATTGCAGATCCAGAGTGATTTCCTTGAAGAACATTTGAAGCATACTATCTCTGAGAATCAGATTCCGGCAGTCAAAATTTTCATCATGGGTAAAAACCAATGGAGAGATGAAAGAGAATGGCCTTTGTCCAGAGCAAAGGAAACCTGCTTTTACTTACATAGCACTGGCACTGTATGTGGAGCCTGGATCAAAGGAAGTCTTTCCGCCCAAGTTCCTGGTGATGAAGCTCCTGACAGTTTCTGCTATAATCCAGCCAATCCGGTGCCAACACTGGGAGGAGCAAACAGCGGCCCCGCACGATCGCTACCTATGAAGAAGGGACCTAGAGATCAGCAGATTACACTGTATAGAGAAGACGTAGTCACCTACTATAGCGAACCACTTGAAAAACCACTGGAAGTGACTGGCATGCTGAAACTGGTTCTCTATGCATCCAGTTCAGCAAGGGACACAGACTTCACAGCCAAATTTATGGATATTGGCATTAATGGTAATGCAAGAATACTATCCGATGGCATTGTACGTACCCGTTTCCGGGATGGCATTGATTGTGAAGAGTTAATTACTCCTGGTGAGATTTATCGTTATGAAATCGACCTTTGGTTTACCAGCAATGAATTCCAGCCGGGTCATCAAATAGGATTGGCAATTTCAAGCAGCAATTTTCCTCGTTTCAGTCGCAACCTGAATACAGGCGGCAACAATGAACAGGATTCTGAATTTGTTTCAGCGAACCAGCTTATATTCCATGACTCAAAATACCCGTCGCATCTAATCCTGCCTGTAGTGGGGGATCAACCAGGGCCTTGATGATGCGCGTCGAATCCATGTAAGGATGTTTCCATACAGGCATTCAGTTGACGGTTGATGGTAATTCCTTGTATAATATTGATTAGTGCTGAACTAGGGAAATGCCGTTATAACTAGATCAAGGCTATCAACCGTATGAAAAGCTTGTTGAAGTGATAGGAAAAATTATAGCCCCACGCCAACCCTGAAGCCTCCCCGAAGGCTCCCGAACGGCCCTTCGGATCCCGATTCACCGCCCAAGCGCCGCCCGCCGAACCCGGGCAGTTCATGGCGACCGCAAAATCGCTCGAAATCACCCGCCGATCCGTTCTCCGAGCCCTCAGATTCCATCCAAAGTCAGACTACTCCCTGAAGGTCTGGCCGTCAACAACGCCATTCTGGGCGTGAGAGCTGAACCAGAACCACGATTTCCCGCGGCAAGGAGCCGGGATAGTGAATTGGACTTCGTCTATTGGGGCGGCCCCCGCCCCTTTCCCGCTAGACAGGCAATGATGCCCCTGATCTCCGCAGGATTCTGGATCACCGCGATCACAGCCATCTTCCCTCCGCACTCAGGGCAGAGAAAGGGGTCCACCTCGTAGACCTTCGCCAGGAGGCGAGCCCACGCCTTCTTGCGCGCAGCGGCACCGACCTCGACAGCTTCGCCTTCCGTTGTGTCCACCTCGGCCGAGGCCGGTTTGGAGACGGGGATCTGCGCGCGCCCGTACCAACGCTCTGGCGCCCTGGTCTTCAAGGCCGGCCTTTCCTTCCAGGTGCCTCGCCCCCGGGACGAGTACACTCCGTATCGCCTGACCAGGTGCTTCCCCTTGGGCGGGATGTGGAGGGTGACCTGGGCAATGAATCCCAGGCTGTCAAAATGCCTGACCTCGCCCTTCCAGTGCCCCTTTTCGGCTGCCTTCCATGAGATGGTGTCTTCCTCTTGACCCCACGTGAGTTTCTCGAGACCGACGGGTGCGCGGACTATGTACTGACTCAGCGACTTTCGTGCCGTATCGTCATAGATTCTGGTGCCAGCTTCGACCGAGAAACCGGAATGAGGCCAGCCGAGCATGGATTTCGCCAATGCCTCGTCGATAAGCTCTTGCTTCAGGAAGAACCCGATTACACGCCGCCGCCAGAGTTCCTGAAGGGCATCGCTGGCACCGATCGGGATGAAGAAGAAGCGGTCGTGGCTATCGAATCCACCCTCAAGGACGATGGTGTGCCAATGTGGGTGCCACGAGGCGTACTCTCCAAAGGTCTGGTGGCTTGAAACCATGCCCGTAACCAAGTGTCTGCCGGCTGCTTCGCTGTAGTATTCAGCAAGCAGGGCGAAGATCAGCTTCCCGATCGCGGCGAACAGCGACCGATCACGCCTGAGGAATCCCCTCAAGGCTTTCGGTATCGTCCACACAAACTGTCGATGCGGTAGCCGGAGGAGCAGGTCGTCGGCCAGGTACTCCCCGAGAAGGATGGTCCGTTTCTGGCCGCAGGAGGGGCAGAGGAAGAAGGACTTGCAGGAGAAAGGCCGGAAGTAGTCGAAGCCGCAGTCCGGGCAGCGGATGCGGGCGATGCCGTTCTCCCAGTCCCCGCAAGCATCGAAGGCCTCTGCCGCGCCAGAAATCAGCGGAAGGCGAAACCTGCCGAAGTCGGCTGAGTACTTCTCCTCATAGACGGCTTCGAATGCGGGGAAGCGCTCGTGGAAAAGCCTTTGGAGGTCGCTCCGGCCATGAGGATGGTACGTGGACGGAATGGAGGAAGGCGCCGAAACCGGCGATGGCGTATTGACCGAAGACATACATACAACACGCACTGGACTACCGCTGGCGCTTGCATCTTTCGCCAGGAATCAGGAAAAAGGAGTGGGGGTGCCGGAACGCAGTCTAGCGGAGCCAAAGGCGGAGCGTTAGAAGCCCGGAGGCGCGAAGCGCCGAGGACTTCGGAACGAAGTTTAGCGCAGCGTTAGGCAGGGGGAGCCGCGTGAACCGGGTGCGCGAAGCGCCACGTCAAACCAGGTGCTCCCCCTTCTTACTATTACTTTGAACCGGGATTTCCCAGATGAAATCGCTTCCGGCTTGTGATTACATGGTATAATTCCATGTCCCCGAAGGGATAACGTATGAGTTTCGAGCGCGAAAGCGGAGAACCCAATGGGTGAAGACCGAA